>Ga0209542_10004630_pt1 | contig 28085 bp, 32 predicted proteins | sample RifCSPhighO2_01_FD_184028 | JGI IMG/M metagenome (GOLD analysis project Ga0209542, IMG submission 184028) | Soil microbial communities from Rifle, Colorado - Rifle CSP2_plank highO2_0.1 (SPAdes) (version 2) | ecosystem: Environmental > Terrestrial > Deep subsurface > Rock core/Sediment ...
AGCATCAAGTGGCTCGGCGGTACTCGTGATGATGCTGCCGGAGAAGCGTTTGATAAGATCGGGCGGTTATTAAACCTGCCTTATCCCGGAGGACCGTCAATTGAAAAAGCGGCGTTAAAGGGAAAATCGGAGAAATTCAATTTTCCAAAACCTCTGATTGATTCTCCAGATTTTGATTTTAGCTTCTCAGGTCTTAAAACTTCAGTTTTTAATAAAGTCAAAGAAATTGGCGAATTAGATAATCAAGTAGTTTCCGATATTTCTGCGGGAACTCAGGAAGCAGTAGTTGATGTTTTAGTAACAAAAACTTTAAGGGCCGCGAAAAACTTCAAAGCAAAATCTATTCTTTTAGGCGGAGGCGTAGCTGCCAATCAGAAATTAAGAGATGATTTAAAATGGAAAATGGAAAATGGAAAATGGAAAATCAATCTTTTCGTTCCAACAAAAAGTTTATGTACCGACAATGCCGCAATGATCGCCTCCGCCGCTTTTTACAATTACAAGGAGCTCCCCTGGCAAAAAATCTCTGCTAATCCCGAGCTCTATTTTGATTAGGGGAGTCTACTTGAAATAAAGCTTGGATGGAAATTCCAGTTGAGTATCAACATTAGGCCATTCCATAAACAAAATATGTGAGAATGTTTTTTTTGCCTCTATCACAGAAGTGAATTGGATTTTTTATCTTTGCATCTCTTAATCTTTGAACAAATACTGTTAAGTCTTTCGGATTACCTATGACGTCAATGTCATGTACTGTCCAGCCTCTTTTGGCAAGACCGCCAACGAGCTCCATATCAAGATTTCTCATGTGATAAATTACGTCATCTTTTTCGATTCTTTTCCATCTTCTCCTGAAGATAAACATGAGAGGGTGGCCAAAAATTCTCGAAAGGAATTTACAAAAATTACAGTTGCCTGTCAAATGACAATGATGCATGCTTGATAAATAATAACATAGAATATTAAGATATTAAAAGAAAAATTTTATGCTAAAATAGAGTTTATGCAAAATGAACTGTCTATTATCTTCGCTCTAGTCGTAGGACTTGCCGCAATATTCTATTTTATAAACAAAAAGCTCACAGAACTTAAAAAACCGCAGGAAAACGAAACTCTAATTGAATGGATTAAGTCCACACAATCTTCTCTTGATCTTATTAATAAAAACCTGAATGATTCCCTGTCAAAAAGTTCCTCGAATATGGTTAAAACTCTTCAGGAAAACTCAAAACAACTAAACGATAGGCTTGATAAAGCCGCTTCCGTCATAAGAGATGTCGGAAAAGAAGTCGGACAGATGAGCGAGATTGGAAGATCAATGCAGGAACTTCAGGACTTTCTCAAAAGCCCAAAACTTCGCGGGAATATAGGCGAGCAGGTTTTAAAAGATCTAATATCTCAAATGTTTCCAAAGAACAGCTTTCATCTTCAATATCAGTTTAAAACGGGTGAAAGGGTGGATGCTGCGATAAAAACCGATGCAGGAATTCTTCCAATAGATTCGAAATTCCCAATGGAAAATTTTCAAAAAATGGTAAAAGCAGAAAGCAAAAGCGAAAAAGAAGAAGCACAAAAAGAATTTATACGTGACATTAAAAAGCATATCGACGTAATTGCAAAGAAATACATTCTTCCGGATGAAGGAACAATGGACTTTGCTCTCATGTATATACCAAGCGAGAATGTTTTTAATGAGTTAACAAATATTACAACTGTTAGTGATTATGCAAGAAAATCAAGAGTTTATCCGGTTTCGCCCAATACTTTATATGCGCACCTTCACATGATCCTTTTATCTTTTGAGGGTAAAAAAATAGAAACAAGATCAAGACAGGTGCTAAGACTTCTGCGTGCTCTTCAGATAGATTACGCAAAGGTTCAGGATAATGTAGGAATTCTAGGAAAGCATATTACCAATGCCTCTTCTCAATTCTCAAACGTATCTTCCGGTTTACTTTCACTTGGCAACAAAATTCAATCGGCCGGTCAGTTAGAAGAAGGCACTGTTGAGGAAATCGTTCAATTGACAAGTAAAGGAGGTGATATATTGGATGAACAATAAAATTTTGATGGTGGTAATTGTTATTTTAATAGTAGCAGGAGGAGCTCTTCTTTTAGGCAGCCAATTTGGAAAGGACTCCAAACAAAAACAGGCTCAACCTTCAAGTCAGCAATCGCAAAATCAAGAAGATGCTGCCCAAGGAACTCCTCTTGCCCCAGGAGAAATTCAAACTATTACAATGGACGGTAGTGGATTAAATCCTAAATCAATAACAATTCCCGTTGGTAAAAGAGTTATCTGGATTAATAAATCAGGTACAGATATTGATATAGCATCGGATAACTTTGCTCCTCTTAATCTGGGTCAATTTCCGGATGGGTCGTCTGTTCAACTTCTGTTTGATAAGCCCGGTAATTACGAATACTACAACCGGTTAAAAACAGACCAAAGAGGAACTGTAGTTGTAAAATAAATAACTTCCGTAATTAAAACTCTGCTTTTAAAGAGAATGGTTTGTGTGGCAATCTAATAAAATAGTTATGTTAAAATACTGAAGAAATGGATGCTAAAAAACTCAACAGTAAGCAATTGGAAGCTGTAAGACATGACAGAGGACCTCTTTTGATAATAGCGGGCGCAGGGACGGGAAAAACTACTGTAATTACCGAAAGAATCAAGCATCTTATTGTTGATAAAAACATGGAGCCCTCAAGCATCCTGGCTTTGACCTTTACCGAAAAAGCTTCCTATGAAATGCAAGAGCGCGTAGACATTCTGCTTCCCTATGGATATACCAATCTTTGGATTCACACTTTTCATTCCTTCTGCGACAGGATTTTACGTGACGAAGCACACCTGGTAGGTCTTGACCCAAGCTACAAGCTTATATCCGAAGCAGAATCAGTACTTCTTATGAGAAGAAATATTTTTGATTTGGGGCTTAGGGTATTTAAACCGCTGGGAAACCCGAATAAATTCCTCGATGCTCTTATCACCCATTTTTCAAGATTAAAAGATGAAGACATAACCCCTGATGAATATATAAATTGGGCAAAGAGTCAAGGTATCAAAGCGGAGGCAGAACAATACTTAGAGCTTGCCAATTCATACAAAAAATATGAAGAGCTAAAGGTAAAAGAATCCGCAATGGATTTTTCTGATTTAATTTCAAATACACTTCTTTTGTTTCGTAAAAGAGGAGGAGTTTTGATGAAATATCAAAGTAAATTTAAATTCATTCTGGTTGATGAATTTCAAGACACCAATTATGCACAGAATGAACTGGCAATCATGCTTGCCGGAGATGATAAAAATATTACGGTTGTAGCAGATGACGACCAGTCAATTTATAGATTTAGGGGGGCTGCGGTTTCAAATGTTCTTCAATTTAAAAAGAACTTTCCGACAACAAAAATTGTAACACTTATCGATAACTATAGATCTACTCAAACGATTCTTGATGCTTCCTACCGACTCATACAAAATAATAACCCCAATAGGCTTGAAGTGGTTGAGGGAATAAATAAAAAACTCAGAAGTCACTTTGACGCAAAGGAAAAAGAAATTGAGCTTATACATGAAAGTCGCGCAGAAGATGAAGCGGATAGTATAGCTGAGGAAATAAACAAGCTGAGCAAAAATTACGATTACAAAGACATAGCAATTTTAGTCCGAGCAAATAATCACTCACAAATGATAACTACGGCGCTGTCGCGCCACCGCATTCCATATCAGTTTTTAGGCCCTGGGTATTTATTTCAACAGGAAGAAATAAAAGATTTGATTGCATACCTTACGCTTCTGACTAATCTATCCGACTCTGTCTCATTATTTCGGGTACTCTCTATGGAAATTCTAAACATACCATACATTGAGCTTAATTACCTTCTTAATTTTGCTAAAAAAAGGAATTTAACACTTTTTGAAGCGCTCTCCGATATAAATCAAACCTTCTTAAAAAAGGAGACCCAGGATAAGCTTAATAACTTTAGGGGTATGGTTATGCGCCATTTGGAAAGAGTAAGGAAAGATACGGCTGGACAAATCCTTTATTATTTTCTGGTTGACTCCAAGCTATTTGAAGCACTTAAAACTGCCGAGTCGGTAAGAGAAGAACGGCGGATTCAAAATATCGCAAAATTCTTCGATAGAATAAAAAAGTTTGAAATGGAAAGAACCGATGCCAACATTTTCACTCTGGTTGAATGGCTCATGCTTATGCTTCAAATGGGCGATAGCCCAATGGCGGCAGACATAGATCTGCGGGACAGAAATGCTGTAAATATATTAACCGTTCACTCATCAAAGGGGCTTGAGTTTAAAGTAGTTTTTCTTGTAAATCTTGTTTCAGACCGCTTTCCTTCAAGAGAACGGAGTGAGAAAATTCCCTTGCCATTGGGAATAATTAAGGAAAACATACCGGCTGATACTGATTTTAACCTAGAAGAAGAAAGAAGGCTTTTTTATGTTGGGATGACTCGTGCAAAGGACTTGCTTTATTTCACTGCCGCCGATTTTTATGGATCAGGTAGAAGACCAAGAAAACTCTCGCCTTTTATTTACGAAGCTTTACCTAATCTACAAAAACAGGAAAAATCGAAGACAAGCTCTCAACAGCTCTCATTGACAGAAGTGCTTTCTGTGTACAAAGAGGATGAAAATCCGCCAGCCGGCGGAGAAAAAAAACTGCCGCTTAAGCTTAGCTACATAACCTTTTCCAATCTTCAAATGTTTGATATTTGCCCGCTTCATTATAAAGCCAAGGTTATTTTTAATATTCCCACCCCGACCGCCTCGGTTCAAAACTTCGGAATCTCTATTCACAATACCTTATATAACTTTTATAAAAATCTTCAAAATGGAGAAAAACCGTCTTTGAAAAATCTTCTTGAAATACTTAAGAAAGAGTGGATCTCAGACGGATATGACGGGAAGAAACATGAAAAAGAACGATACTCTCAAGCTCTAAGAATACTAAATGAGTTCTTCAAATCAGAATGCAATCCTCCGGTAAAACCATTAAGACTTGAGGAGCCATTTTCTTTTATGCTAAGAAACAATGTTAAGGTTTTTGGCAAAATTGATAGAATAGACCCCAATGGTAAAGGGATTGAAATTATAGATTATAAAACAGGTGAGGAAAATCCGAAGGCTCAGAAAGCACATGAGCTTCAGCTTGCAATGTATGCTCTTGCCGCAACCCGCGTAAAAGATGAAGTCTTAAACCACGACCCAAAAGATATTACTCTAACTCTTTACTTTCTTGATGGAAACAGCAAGAAGTCTATGACTTTTACAAAAGACAGCCTAGACGCGCTTGAGAACAGTCTTATTGAAAAAATTGAGGAAATTGAGAAAAGTGATTTTGAATGCAGCAGGAGTGTTCTGTGCGTCAATTGTGAATACAAAATCCTCTGCTCTGCAAAATAAAAAACTCTGGGGAGAGAGTAAGCCAGATTCTGTTCTTGACCGCAATCTATCTATGCTCTCTACTTGATGCTCCCGTAAGGATGGTGTTCACCCCGCTAGGCGGGACAAGCGCATCATTCTGAGATTGCAGCAGGTAGGATTGCCCGTTTCAGCCTTCGGCATACTCAGGCCAAGCTTTCACTTTATCCTGAACGTAGTCGAAGGATCGTTTCTGTTGCTCTCTCTTTGAGTTAAATCTCGAAGAGTGTTTGACGGATTTCTCTATCAAACCACCATCACTTTCGTGTCGGAGCTTACACTCCGTCCCCTCCTTACTGCTGTCTGGACTTTCCTGTCGCCCTCGTAATGCTGGCGACTAGCGGTCCTTCTCCCCAAAGCAAGGTGTATTTTACCAAATTCGAGGATTTTAATCAAGTTCTAGCTGCTGGCGCTGGTGTATCTTTTGAGAGAAAATTGCCAAACTCTTGTGGAGAAATAGAGAGTCAATCCTCCAACCAAAAGTGAAATCAAAACAATATTAAAAGATAAAAGCCCCATTGCGGCCTTTGCGGGGAACGTCACCATTACCCCCACGGGAATTATAAATGTAATTATCTGGCGCAACGGGTTCTTGTAAATATCTATCGGGAATCTTCCCATTTGCGTTATGTCCCTGAAGAGCCACAGAGTGTTGTCAACTTCCGCTGTAAGAACCCCAATTGCCAGGACCAGAATGTGAAAAGACATGGATATTACAAGTCCGTTTATCACAAGTACCAGATAAATCAAGAGGTTAGGTATGGTAACTCCGCCAATATTTGAAAGCGCTGCAAAAATAAATCCTACAGAAAGAAGAATAATGGGAACATCAAGAATGTCGCTCCCGCCAAAAAGAAGACGCAGGAGCACAGGCACGGGTTTTGTGAGGAAGTAATCGAAATCTCCAGAAACTACATAGTTTCGAAACCTATATACCTCCCGCAGGAAAAATTGTGCAAGGCTATCAATTAGATTAAATGTGATATAAAAAAGAATAACTTGCCATAAAGTATAACCTACAATCGCTTGCGTTCTTGACACAATAATAAGAAGAAAGAATAGAAAAAAAACAAATCTTATCAATTTACCTAAGAGAAACAGCACTGCACCAAATCTTGATACAAATGTATTCTGAGAAACCATACCTGTCATCATAAACCAAAGCTTTATGTATTTTAGTATCCTTGTGTTACCTCCCATATGCCGTATAGCTCCTTATCCCCTTTCGCCAAATGAGCTTTACTATAAAATAAATTGCAAAGACCCAGAATGCCGAAATAGAAAGACCGGACAGGATTTCAAAAATGCTTAAATGTCCAAGATAAATCTTAATAGGAAAATACATAAGGTATGTAAAAGGCAGGAATTTTAATATCTCATAAATTGTCCTGGGCAGAATATCCAGAGGAAAAAGGCTTCCTGCGAAAAATCCAAGAATTGTTATGAATATAAATCTCGGTGCCCATATTTCGGGACTCCAAAATCCGATTAGTCCAAGAAGAAAGTTAATAAAAAAATACATCAAAAGCGATAAAGCAGTTGAAAAAATAAAAAATAAAAGATAAAAAGGGTCAGTTTGAAAGAAAAATGGCGGACGCAAAAAGAGAAATATTAAAGTCAGCTCAGTTATCGCAAAACATATGTTCATCAATTTATCTCCAAGATCTCTTGCGAACCAATAGGAAAAGTAATTGACGGGGCGCAAGAGGAAATTCATGAGATTTCCGCTATTTATTTCATTGCCGACTGCATAAGTCCGGGAGGAAAGTACGATTGAATCCATAAGAGAAGTTCCGAGAATGTAGGTAAGCATAAGCGGTTGCGTATAGCCTAGTAAATTTTTTCCAGGCGGAATGACTGCAGACCAGAGAAAATAAATAGTAAGAAGTTGGATAATATTTCTTACCCTCCACATTACAAAAGAAGCCCGGTATGTAAGCATTTCATCCCACGTATTTTTTGCAATCAAATAATATTTTTTCATAGATTCGACTTTGCTCATTCTTCGATTTTCACTCAGAATCCTGAGTTTGTCGAAGGACTATGACCCTGAGCCTGGGCTTCGACTGAGCTCAGCCGAATGTCTCGAATGGGTCATTTTTTGTTTTCCCTGTAAACCTTAGCTATTACATCCTCAATTTGAGGATCTTCAATGGTAATATCCTCCACTTGGAAATTTTTAAGAATCGAGGCTGCTGTATAGTTTGCTTTTTTGTTCGGTACATCAAGAACGAGCTGGGGAAATTCAAAAGTTCTTATCTTTCCAAGCTTATCAATTTCCTTAGGGTCAGCATACTGAGCAAACATTACTTTTATTTCTTTATAAGGCGAGTATTTTTCAATAAGTGATGAGAGCTGCCCGTCAAAAATAATTTTTCCGAAGTTGATGATAATTACTCTTTTACACAGTTGTTCAACATCCTGCATATAGTGACTTGTAAGAATTATCGTTGCCTTAAAACGGATATTATATTCTCTTATAAACTCGCGGAGTTTTTTTTGCATTAGGACATCAAGTCCAATCGTAGGTTCATCTAAAAACAATATTTGAGGAGAATGTATCAAGGAAGCCATAATTTCCATCCTCATTCGTTGCCCTAGAGATAATTTTTTAACAGGCAGGTTTATAATATCTTCCACCTCCAAAAGTTTAGTTAGTTCCCCAATAACGGTTTTATATTTTTCATCGTCTACTTCGTATATCTCCTTATTTAGAAGAAACGTATCTATTGCAGGAAGATCCCACCATAATTGGTTTTTTTGACCCATTACAAATGCTATCTTTTTCAGAAATTCCGGCTTTCTGTCGTATGGATTAAATCCTAAAATTGAAATTTTGCCGCGTGTTGGATATAAAAGACCAGATAAGCATTTTAACGTTGTTGTTTTACCCGCTCCGTTGGGTCCAATAAAACCAATAAGCTCTCCTTCTTTTATTTCAAAAGATATATCGTCTATGGCTTTTTTTGTTTCATATTTTCTAGAGAATAGAGATTTTATAGAGCCCGCTAATCCGGGCTCTTTTTCGAAGACTTGAAAATGTTTGGACAGATGAGAAACTGAAATAATGGGCATAAATCTCAAATTCGAATCATCAAATCCTAAATAATATCTTGAATTCAGATAACCAAAGTCCAAAACTGTTTAAAATTAAAATTTTGAAATTGTGATTTATTTGGAATTTGTAATTTTGGATTTATGATTTTGCTTCTCAATTATATCAAAAAAAAGCTCCCGAGTTCTCGGTATGCTTCTATTTAATATTTAATCTTTAATATTTTATATAGCTATCTTACCGCTCTTTTTAGAGTCTTACCTGGAGTAAAACCGGGAGCTTTTCTAGATGAAATCGTAATTCTTTCTCCGGTCTTGGGATTTCTTCCCACTCTTTCTACTCGATTTCTGATGCTAAATGTTCCAAATCCAGTAATTACAACTTTTTCTCCTCTTTTAAGCGAGTCCCTGATAGATGTAATAAAAGATTGTACGGCATCTTTTGCTGCTTTGTTGGTAAGATTTGCTTTCTTGGCGACTATTTCCGTGAGGTCTTTTTTTGTCAAATTCTATCACCACCTTTCTGTAGAAACTCTTAACATACAGTGAATTCCTAGAGTTTCTTGACCCGCCGATAAAACGCAGCATGAGCCATATTTGAATAAAATTAAAAAGGCGAATGCTAAGTTTAGGCGGGCAGACCAATAACTAGTTTAGATTAAAAATACAATGAAAACGCAGTGTTGTCAATATATCAAAAGGGGGCAAAAACAAAAAATTTGGACGAAAAATTAAAAACTGTTTTAGCTCTCGGTTGAGGATGAAACTGCGCGGAATTCTCTTATCGCGGTTACTTTTACTTCTCCCGGAACCGCCAGAGACTTTACAACTTCCTCTCTAATTTTGTTGGCTATAAGAGTCGTCTGTGTGTCATCCATTCTTCCCGGGTCAATAATAACTCGGAGCTCCCTGCCCGCTTCAAAAGCGTAAGCATCCATAACTCCTTCGTATTTTTTGGCAATATCTTCCATTTCGGTCAGTCTTTTCGCATAGCCTTCTACGTCTTCGTATCGGGCACCTGGCCTTGCGCCAGATATTGCATCTGCAATATAGACAATAATTGATTCAAGAGATGAGAAAGGTTTATCTTCATGATGCTCCCACACGCAATTTATAACTGCCTCAGGTATGCTGTGTCTTTTAAGAAAATCGACGCCTAGTTTGACATGGCTTCCTTCGCCCTCAACCACTTTTCCTATATCATGGAATAAACACCCAAGACGGACAATGTTTACATTTGCACCCACTTCTTGCGCAATATGAATTCCTATTTTGGTCTCTTCAAGTGTATGAACTACCAGATTTTGTCCATACGAGGTTCTGAATTTAAATCGTCCAAGCATTGAAATAAGATCTTTGGATAAATTAAAAATACCCACCTCATGAGCAAGTTTTTCTCCCTCTTCAAACATTATTTTCTCAACTTCTCTTTTTGTCTGCTCAACAATCTCCTCTATTCTAAAAGGCTGAATTCGCGTATCTCTTATCAATTTTTCAAGAGATCTTCTTGCTATCTCTCGTCTTACCTGGTCAAACGAGGAAAGCCTAATAACTCCTTCCTCATCAAGGTCAACATCCACTCCTGTTGCTTGCTCAAATGCTCTAATGTTCCTTCCTTCCTTACCAATAATTCTGCCCTTAATATCTTCATCGGGGATCTTAACAGTGGAAAGTGTAAATTCGGGAATATAATTTATCGCACCATGTCTCATACTATCTACCAAAATTTCCTGAGCCTTTTTGTCAGCAGTTCTTTTGGCCTCTTCCTCTGCTTCTCTTATAATTCGTGCAACTGCCTGAGCTTCTCTTTCCTCAACTTCTTCTAGAAGCTGTTTTCTTGCTTCTTCCACTGTCAAAGAAGAAACCTTGGATAATTCCTCGCGGTATTCATCTTTGACCTTAGAAAATTGTTCTTTCTCTTTTTCAAGAGCTTCTCTTTCTTTTTCAATTTTTTCTTCCTTTTCAAGAAGCTTTTTCTCAAGCGTAATTAAATCTTTTGAATCAGACATAAGCTATGAGGACAATGGGAGATAATCTCGCCTTTGGCGGATTAAATTTTAAATATTTTGTCTGAGGGGTTTATTTTCATATTTTTTATTAAACCTCTAGGCAATAATCCTATTGTCTCTCCCAAATTATACCACAAATCTAGATATTAGATAATAGATACTAGAAATTAATTTTGAATCGCCACTCCGCGCGATATATTCCATTCTTTGACAATCCGGTATCAAGTGCATTTTTGATTCCCAATCGCCATTCTTCACTTTTTATTCGCCTTTGGAGCACAGTGCATGAGAATTGAATGAGCGCAACAGGAGGAAATGGCATTTCCGACTGATAAGCGAATGAAATTTGAAAGCACGAGCACCACTTGGCGAAGAGTTTCTGCTTCTCTTTTCGGCAAAAGAGAAGAAAAAATAATCTTAAATTTCTTTAAAAATTTCTTTGATAATATCGTAACTGAAGCCTTTGGAGGCGAGGTATCTTGCGACTTTTTGAAACTTTTCCTCTCGCGGTAGACTTTTATACTTATTCAGTCTTTTCTCAATCAATTTCTTTGCCAATTCTAAATCATTCTGAATTTTGAATTCTGAATTATGAATTACCGAATCTATCAATTCGGTAGTGATTCCTTTTTGCTTAAGCTCCATTTTAATAAGTCTGAGCGAACGGGGTTTAAAATTTGTTCTCTGCTCAACCCACCATCTCACAAACTCTTCATCATTTATAAACTTATATTCTTTAAGCTTCGCAATTATTTTCTCGGCGATCTCGGGGGTTGTGTTTCTTTTGGCGGATTTAAATCTTCCACGGGAATTAAGAAGATTTTTTCTGACTTCATCTTCTGAGCGAGGACGGTAGGAGAGGAACTTTAAGGCCTTATTATAAAACTTTTCAAACTCATCCATGCTGAAAGCACCCTTTCAGGGTTAAGCGACTTCTTTTTCCTCGACTCCTACGGCAACAGGGGTACCACCTACGGTTTTACTTTGCTTTACAATCTCATCAACAATTTTTTTGGCAACATCGGGTTTTTCCGCAAGAAACGTTTTGGTGGCTTCTTTTCCTTGACCAAGCATAAGATCTCCATATTTGTAAAATGCTCCTGATTTATCAATTACTCCCATTTCAACTCCTACATCTACAATCCCACCCTCTTTTGAAATTCCGGTTTCTGCCATTACATCAAACTCAGCAATGCGGAAAGGTGCTGCAACTTTATTCTTGACAACTTTAACTCTATGACGGGATCCTATAACTCTGTCGCCTTCTTTTAGAGTTTCTATTTTGCGTGAATCTAGTCTTACAGATGCGTAAAACTTAAGAGCAAGACCTCCCGTGGTTGTCTCGGGATTACCAAACATTACTCCAATTTTCTGCCTTAGCTGATTGGTAAATATTACAATTGTTTTTGACTTAGAAATTATTCCTGTAAGTTTTCGAAGAGCCTGAGACATTAGGCGTGCGTGAAGCCCCATCATAGCATCTCCCATTTCTCCTTCAATCTCAGCCCGCGGAACAAGTGCTGCTACTGAATCTATAACCAATACATCTATTCCTCCTGAGCGGATAAGACTTTCAGCAATCTCTAAGGCCTGCTCCCCTGTATCGGGCTGTGAAATTAGAAGTTCATCAAGCTTTACTCCAAGTTTTTCTGCCCACAGGGGATCAAGTGCATGCTCTGCATCAATAAATGCCGCAACCCCTCCGCTTTTTTGTGCTTGTGCTATTATTGAGAGACAAACCGTAGTTTTCCCAGATGCCTCAGGTCCAAAAACCTCAACTATTCTACCTCTAGGCAAACCTCCAACTCCAAGCGCCAGATCCAAGGGGAGACAACCTGTTGAAATAACAGACACATCAAATTTTTGCCCGGCATCCCCAAAGCGCATAATGGATCCGCGTCCATATTGTTTTTCAATCTGGTCCATTGCAAGTCTTATCGCATCTAGTTTTTTGGATGATTCCGTAGGTCCGTTTGGAGTGATTTTAGGAGGGTTGGATGACCTTGCCATTTGGTTATAATTCTAACACCTTTTTGGTATAATGCAATAGTTCAAATCCACAGTTATAAAACTGAATTTTAGTGTTTTTGAATTTTGATATTATTTGGAATTTGTAATTTTGGATTTAGAATTTTAAAAATACGGGATGTCGTATAACGGTAGTACGCCGCGCTGGGTCCCGCCGGTGGCGGGATAAAGGTGCGGGGAATAGTTTAACGGTAGAATGTGCGGCTGGGGGCCGTATGGTCGGAGTTCGACTCTCCGTTCCCCGACTGGTGCGCTTGTCCCGCTGAAGCGGGGGTAGCCGGAGTTCAATTCTCCGCATCCCGACTGAAAGAGAATTTTTGAAACCTATGAAGAAAAAAAATAAAGAAAAGTCTGATATTTGGGCAAGATTCCCTAAACTGAATAATATTTCTAAAGATAAATTTCCTAATCACCTTCTTATAATTCCTGATGGTAACGGCAGATGGGCAAAAAAACTTGGAAAATATCCTCTTGAAGGACATAAGAAGGGAGCTGAGGTAATAAAAAAAGTTTTAAACGATCTTTCTGATCTTCCAATAAAATATGTTACGGTTTGGGGTTTTTCATCGGATAATTGGAGGAGAGCTCCTTGGGAAGTTAGTGGACTCATGAAAATTTTTGAACAATATGTAAAAAATAATCTTTCTCAGCTTTTAAAAAATGACAAAAGGTTTATACAACTAGGAAGAAAAGATAGAATTCCCGTAAGTTTAAAAAATATTCTCAGCGCAGTGGAAAAAGATACGCAAAAAGGAAAAAACGGATTTTTCTGTATCGCTATTGATTTTGGAGGAGATGATCAAGAGTTAAGAATGATGGAAAAAGCAAGAAAATTGCCGAAAAACATCAACCTCAATTCAGATACTATTAAAAAACTTCGGGATGGAGATGGAAAAATTCCGCCTGCAGACCTTATAATAAGAACGTCGGGAGAGCAAAGAATTTCAAATCTTGGCTGGCTGGCTGAAAACGCCGAATTTTACTCCATTAAAAGACTTTTGCCCGATACGAATACTAAAGACTTCGTTGAAGGAATCATTGAATATTCCAAACGGGACAGAAGATTTGGCGGCAGAAAAAATTAATGAGCATAAAAGACTTCAAGAAAAGATTTGATCCTGCCCTACTTAACTTTTTAGATAGCAAAACTAAAACTCTTCGGAAATACAATAATCGAGATTTAAATAATTATTTACTGCACTTGAGAAAAATTTTACAAGGTGGAAAAAGAATCAGACCTTATCTTTCATTCTTAAGTTATAAAGCCTATGGAGGAAAAGAAGATAGCAAAGTTATAAAACTCCTCGTTTTTATTGAAATTTTTCATGCCTTCTGTCTTGTCCACGACGATATTATTGACAAAGCAGACTACAGACACGGTGTAAGCACAATACATAAATTCGCAACTGATAAAACTGGAGTGACAAACTTAAGCTCAATTCACTTTGGCAATTCGATTGCTATTTTAATCGGAGATTTTTTGTTTTCTTGGGCATTTGAACTGATCCTAAAAAATAAAGATTTTGAAGAAAAAGAACTCAAAAAAATAATAAATATTTTTTTTAATATGGTTGATGAGGTTATTGTAGGACAATTTATAGATATTAATATATCAAGCGAAGAAAAATCAAATGAAGAAATGATTTATCAAAAAATGCTTCTTAAGACAGCAAGTTATTCTTTTATACATCCTCTGATGATTGGAGCATCTTTGGTAAAAGAAATTAAGAACGGAGAGTTTTTTAAAGGGTTTGGTCTTTTCTTGGGAACCGCTTTTCAGATTCAGGACGATCTTTTTGATATAATATATGACTCAGGCGAAATTCATAAAAGTTCCTTCAACGACATAGCACAACATCAGCGTACAATCTTTACAAATTACATTTTCGAAAAAGGGACACGTAAACAAAGAGAAATTCTTCAGACATATTTTGGTAAAAAAGTAGATGAAAAAGGGGAAAAAATATTAAGAGAAATCTTTCATAAATCAGGAGCAATTAAATATGGGAAATCTTTGATAGAAAACAATATCAAAAAAGCAAAGGAGCTGCTTAAAAAAGAAAAAATCGCAGAGAAATATAAAGATCTTTTTTTTGAGTTTATTGATATATTAAGCAAAAGAAAATCTTAATGAAAGACTATTATAAAATAAAACAAAGGAGTTAGTCGAAAAACTCACTACCCAAGAAGACAAAAAACAAGAATTAATACTTCTAATTGAAACTATTCAAAAAAGAACATACTAAAAAAGGTGCGTAGGAACTATATGCGCTCCTTTACTTGGAGTATTAATAATCGTCTTTGAAACATCCGGTATCCTCTCTACATTTCTTACAACTTTTTTTGTGTCTTTTTGCTGACAAATGAGATGAATGTCTTGTCCTGTATTGACAGTAAAGTATACTTGCAATCCCTCATACCTCCACCTTCTAACAAAATGTATGATGCGAAGTGTTCCTGGCAGCCAATAAATAAGGGGTGGGGTAGAAGTTAGCATAGTTGAATGAAGTTCTAAAGCTTCTGACTCTAACAATTCCCCAAAAGCTTGAAAGTTTTTTTCTGCCATATATTGCTTGATTAATCTAATTTTATCTTTTATCTTTTCAAGCCGCACCGGAAAAAATGGACTCGATCCAACTAACCTTTGTCCCTCTGTCGTACTTACTTCTTTTTTATTCTTACTAACAACAGCTACGACATCAGCGATATCCCAATAATCTTCTTTATATATTGAGATTGCATAAGATGTTTCACTCGTATCCCCATCTAACCATTCGACAAACCCATCGGGAATAGATCTACAAGCAGATCCCGATCCTTGCCGTGCAAGAATTGATAAATCTTTTTCCGATAAATTAAGCCCTCCCGCTTTTGCGCCGGCAACAGTAAGAGCTGCAAATCCAGAGGCTGACGAAGAAAGACCCGTACCAGTTGGAAAATTATTTTTGGAAACGGCTTTTGCCTTATATTTTATTTTTGCAAGGTTCCTTATCCTATCCAAATGCCTAACCGCCCTACTGCCTTCGTTGTCTTCTGTTTGATCATTGATTATAACCATATCTTCTTTAAAATCTTTACTAAATTCTACAGTTGTCGTAGTTAAGAGATTGCTTAAATTCATTGAGATACTGCCGTTTTCGGGGAGGCGCAAGGCTTCATCTTTCTTTCCCCAATATTTAATAAATGCAACATTTGATGGCGCAATTGCTGTTGCTTTCATAAATTAATTTTCTATTCTCACTCCCTCTGCATTTGTTTTAACTGATAAAATTTCTCCGCCTGCCTTAGTTATAGCATTTTCCACTGATTTTATTTTATCTTTCGGAGCAAGAGCAATCATACAATCGCCGCCGCCCGCACCTGATAATTTCGCTCCATAAGCGCCGGCTTCAATTGCACCGGAAATCATATTGTCAAGTTTATCAATACTAACCCCGAGCTCTTTTAGAAGTTTTTGATTTTCATTCATCAAGCTTCCAACCTGTTCCCAATCGCCGGCGATAACAAACGACCTCGCTTTTTCAACAATTTTTTCAATTTCGCTGTAAATCTTCTGGAGTCGATCGTTATCATTAGCAAACTTTTCCTTAACGTTATTTATAAGCGTAACCGTGTCTGCTTTAACTCCCGAATAACCGACAATTAAAGGTAAACTCTGAATATTGAGCGGCTCAATTGTTTTTCCTCCAGTTACAAAATATAAAGTTCCCCCATATACCGCGGCGACAACGTCAAAACCAGACCCTTTACCTTGGATATCCAGCACTGTTTTAAAAGCCAAATCAAAAATTTCTCTATTTGAAAGATTAAGGTTCAAGATTTCTGAAACCGCTTTTATCGTACAGACTGTAGAAGCGGATGATGAACCAAATCCAAATTGCGACGAGAATTCGCTTGTGGTCGTAATGCGAAGGCCTGATTTTAACGGATGTTTTTCGGCAATATTCTTAACCGCAATTTCTACAAACTGTGCACCTTTCGAAATATCTCCCTTCCCAAGGTCTTCCAAGGATTTTTTGTAATTTGAGACCTCAACATCAGGGGCTTCGAGCTCAAAGACTGAATCCTCCAAAACTTCAACTGATGCCTTCATTCTTTGATCCACAGCTGTCACCAAACAAGGCTTGTTATAAAGAACAGCATACTCACCAAAAATCATCAATTTTCCCGGAGCTAAGACTTTAATTTTTTTCATATCAGTTTTCCCTTCTAAATCCCTGCGTGTCTAGTTTAATATCGTGGGTTTTTAGATTAAAAGTTTTTACTGATTTGTCAACTGCGGTTTTGTCTTCATGGAAAGCCAAAATTATTCCAGTACCTTTCCTCATCCCACCACCTCCGCAGATTTTTGCAGTGCCGCCTTTCTTTTCTATCTCTCTAATTATTGATTTTGAAAAACTTGAAACTACCCCAAGCCTCTCAAGTAAATCTTCATTCTCCCTAATGCTTTCTTTAAGCATTTTTTTGTTATTTATCTTAATTGAAACAGTCAATTGTTTAGTTACCCTTTCCATGTCGGATAAGATTTTCTCTATCCTCTGATAATTTCTGTCATACTTATTTCTGACATAGGAAACCATCTCTTTTGTGGATTCTTTCGGCTCACCACTGTCAATAAAACAAAAAGAGTTCTTAATAGTCCCTGCTAAAGTAAATGGGAGAACCGAAATATTTTTTAAAAATTCGGTTTCCTTCCTATAAAAAATCAGCCCGCCGAAGGATGAAGCTGAATTATCTGCACCGGAAGGATTACCATGAAAATATTGTTCAATTTCGTAAGCCAGTAAATTAATATCTTCCTTGCTAAATTTTTTTCCTGTATAAAATTCTAGAAAAGCAGCTGCTGATGCTACTGATAATGCTGCCGATGAACCAAGCCCTTTCCCTATGGGGATATCTGAAGAAATTCCGTAATTGAATTTTCTGTCTCTGAAAATAATATTTTCTTTTCTTAAGAATTCTTTAACTTTATTAGAAATAAAAGAAACTATTTCTTCATTTATCCTCCCTGTTCCTTCCCAAATACTGAAATTTAGTCTTAAATTGATAGATGATATCAAAGCTGGTTTTCCATAGACTACGGCATGCTCTCCGGACAGGATTATTTTTCCAGGCGCAGAAACTTTAATGATCTTCATGAGGCTTAAACTTTAATGTGTAAGCAATAATGCTTTCGGGGTCCATGGGAAGAGATTTTCTAAGAACGGCTATCACTTTTTTTCCTTTTCTTAAGTCTTCTTTTTCCCAATCTACCAGTTGCCCCACCATCTTTTCCTTATTCTTAAGTTCAATAATAACAACCGGGTATGGCGCTTGATTCGCAAAAGATCTGGCTGGAACTCTTATTATTGTCCAGTTCAATATCTTCCCTTCTATGCCGATCAGCGATGCTATGTTTTTCTGTCTTCTCCATAGCTTTACAGGTGTTGTAATCATAATTAATTTTGCAATATGTGAATGACAGCTGCAGACCCTGAGCCTCCTACATTATGCGTAAGTCCAATTTTCACATCCTTTACCTGTCTTTTTCCAGCCTGCCCACGCAACTGTTGTGTGATTTCAACAATTTGTTTTATTCCCGTAGCTCCCACCGGATGGCCACAGGCCTTAAGACCCCCCGAGGGGTTTGTTATGATTTTGCCCTTTCCTATTGTTCTTTTACCTTTCTGAATATCTCTTGCTCCTTCTCCTTTTTTCGAAAACCCAAGATCCTCCGTTGCAATAACCTCAGCAATTGAGAAACAGTCATGAATTTCTGCAACATCTATGTCCTCTGGTTTTATTCCTGTTTTTTCATAAGCTTTCCTTGATGCTCTTACTACAGCGGACAGAGTCGTAAAAGATTCTCTGTCGTGAAGCGATAGCGTATCGGAGGCAGTCTCACTTGCTGTTATGAAAACAGGTTTGGAACTTTTTTGATTTTCATCCTCGATAATTACTGCCGAGGCTCCGTCGGATATTGGCGAGCAGTCCAAAAGCTTTAAGGGATCTGCAATTCTACCGCTTTTCATTACGTCTTCCACAGTTATAAGCCTTCTGAACTGTGCTTTTTCATTGAGCGACCCGTGAAAATGGTTCTTTACAGAAACTGATGCTAAAACTTCTTCCGAAACTTTATATTTATCCATATAAGCTTGGGCCATAAGAGCATAAATCCCCGGGAAAGTCAGACCTGCTTGTCTTTCCTCATCCGATCCGGCTGCCATAAGTCCTGCTGTTACCTCGTCAGAGCTTGAATCTGTCATTTTTTCAATTCCCAAAACTAAGACGGTTTTATACTGTCCTGCCAAAATACTATTTATTGCATTGTGAAGTGCAAGTCCACCTGAAGCACAAGCCGCTTCTACTCTGAAGGCCGGTACGCTTATTCCAAGTTCCTCTGCAAATAAGGCACCTAAATTAGCTTGATTACCTAGCATACCCGCAAGCATATTTCCTACAAAAAGCGCGTCAATCTCATCGTATTTTTTGCCCGCATCTTTTAAAGCACCCGTTATGGCTTCTCTTGCCAGCTCTCTTGGGGAAGTTTTCCATAGCTCTCCGAATTCTGTTGTTGCTGCACCGGCAATTCTTATTTTCATAGAATGTGTGTATGCTTTAAATAGGTTGAGTAAGAAATATATTTTTTATTCTCTATTTGTTTTGAAACGGTTATACCCTTTTTCTTTTTAAGTATATTTTCCGTTGTCTCAAAAATAAAACCATCTGATCCTGCACCTGACCCATAAGAAACAAGAAATATTTTCTGTTTTGGTTTTGCAATATCTAGAACTGCGGCAAAACCAGATAAGGAAGAGGCGGAATACGGATTTCCTATTCTATCAACTATCAAAGATGGCTCAAGCTGTTCTTTGGAGAATCCAAGCTTTTTTGCAACAACTCGCGGAAATTTTCCGTTGGGCATATGGAATACGCAATAATCGAAATCCTCAGGCTTGAATTTGCTTTTTGAGAGTAAGTCCCGAGCTTCAGACAAAACATGGTTATAATAGGCCGGTTCTCCTGTAAAACGGCCGAAATGTGAAGGATATCTCATTCCGTCTCTTCTCCAAAAATCAGGGGTGTCTGATGTAAAAGATGACGTTATAATAATATTTACAATTACTTCCGATTTTTTGTCTCCTAATATATAAGCGCATCCGGCGCTTGCGGCGGTATACTCTAGAGCATCATGTGGTTTTCCCTGAGCGGTATCACTTCCTATTACCAATCCGTAATCAATTTGACCACTTTTTATAAGACTCATAGAAACTTGAAGCCCTGCTGTTGCCGCTTTACATGCAAACTCAAGATCTGCAGCCAAATAATTGTTACCAATACTCAGATATTCCGCAGCAATTGTCGAAGAAGGATTAACTGCGTATGGATGGCTCTCGGAACCAAAATATACGCAGCCGATTTTACTTGGGATTATTCCTGCCATAGCAAATGCTCTTTTTCCCGCTTCAATTCCAATTGTTACGGCATCTTCATCTGAAGCTGGAACAGCTTTTTCTAAAACCTTAAGACCCGTTAAGATTTCATTTGGATCCTTTTGCCACATTTGGGCAATTTCTGAGACTTTTATACGATATCTTGGTATGTAAATTCCGTATCCAACAATTCCAACCATATTATTTTCCGAGTCTACCCAAGCTTTGATGGGCTTTTCCTAAACTGCCTTCTGATAAACTGGCAAGAAGCGAAATTTCCCCTGCGAGAACTCCAGCTCCTACGATTTGAGCAAATTTTCCTGATTTTCCATTCCCCAGAACCCCTAGCATCATAAGCGCCTCTTTCTGTGTTTCTAAATCCGTTCCTCCCCCTACGGTTCCCACCATAAGTGCTGGCAAATATATAGAAACGTAGAGGCTCCCACTTTTTAGTACTTTTGCTGTTGTAATTCCCAAACTTCCTTCTACTACATGGGCAGGGTCTTGACCTGTGGCAATAAAAATTGCCGCTATAATATTTGCATATTGGGCATTAAATCCCAATGAGCCACTCATTGCGGATCCCAACATGCATTTTGTGAGCCAAACCTCAAAAAATTCCTGGGCGGTTGTCTTTAGTAACTCTTTTAAAACCTTCCTTGTAAGAACCACTTCTGCCCAAACTTTAAATCCTCGGTTATTTATGAAATTTAGCCATGAAGGTTTTTTGTCGATATCAAAATTACCTGCAACAGAAATACACTTAACTTCTATTTCTTTTTCTATCAATCTTACTAAATTTTCCGTTGCAATTGTAGCCATATTCATGCCCATTGCATCTTGAGTATCAAAATAGAACCGTATAAATACATACGCACCCTGAGTTCTTACTTGAGCTTTCTTAAACTTTAGATGCTTGGATGTTTTCTCTGAAATATCAGCTAGTTTTTTCTGATTTTCCTTAATCCAGTAATACAATTGATTGCTTTTTTTAACAGACCCTGTATAAAAAACCGGTCCTCTGGTTGCTCCAACTCTATGAAACAGGACATTTGCGCCTCCACTTTGAGTTATTGCTTTGCATCCCCTGTTAACCGATGCTACCAATGCTCCTTCTGTAGTTGCTAGAGGTACATATGAATCTTCGCTTAAACCATCTCCTAGAATTTTTAAAGGCCCAGCGACCCCTATTGGAATTTGTGTTGCGCCAATCATATTCTCGCAATTTTTTTTGGAAGCTATCTCTCCATTAAGACAGTGTTCACCTATGTGGTCAAAATTTGTATTAAGGGTTTTTTCCAAGGCCTTGCGCCTTTCGTTAATATCTAAAAAATCACGTAAATCCATAGTACCTTTAGTACTCTGTTATCTATATTGTCGTAAATTATAACAATAATCATTCGGAGATTCCCAATTCCGATACTAATCTGTTATAATTCTTTTTATGTCTTCTCTTATAAAACAACTTACCCAAGGTGATTCAGAAGCTGTTCTTCGTTTTTACAAGCTGTGTTCACTTAAAATTTTGACATATCTAGAAAGGAGGCTTCCTACAGCAGATGATGCTCAGGAAATAACCAATGACGTTTTCTTAGAAGCCCTTGACTCTATCTCCTTACTTAAAGATGAGAAAAAGTTACCCAATTGGCTTTACAGAATTGCTCACAATAAAGCTTGTGATTTTTACAGAAAGAGGAAAATAAAGTCTTTGCTTTTCTCCCAGATTCCTTTTCTGCAAATTGTCTCTAAAGAGATTAACGAACCGGAGTTTCAATTCGAAAAAGACAGACTAAGAGACCGAATAGAAACAGCGCTTAGAAACATATCAAAGGAATACAGAAGGATACTCAAGCTTCATTACGAAGAAGAGATACCTGTTAGGCAAATCGCTGTTATGTCTGACCTTTCTTTTAAAGCAACCGAATCTCTTCTTTTCAGAGCCCGTCAAAGCTTCAAGCTTGCCTATGACTCTTCAACAAACTCAGGGTCATACTGAGCAAGGCCAATTGTATGAACGAGCTTGAATTTCTCAGGGTTTTAAAACAAAGAGCAGCTGAGCAGGAAAAGATTGTTAAAAGCATGCCTCTTCCTGCAATTTTTTCCACGATAAGCATTTGGTTTGGCAATCATCCATGGCGAATTATAGTACCTATATCATTCCTAATATCCATAATCCTTCATTACGTTATGGGTGACTCCTATGATAGTCTTGTCTTGGCAATATTTGGTGGACTTGGAATATTGGATATTCGGAAGATTCCCGGAATATATTAAACTATCTTGAAAAAACGCACTTTTCTTATTTATGTTGCCTATATATGGACAAAGATGCTTATCGGCCTTACCTTTAGGCCCTTTTTTGCAATACGTGAAGTCACCAGAAGACCCATTTTATTTCCGACAATCTTCTCGCCCTTTCTTGGACTTTTAATTCTTTTTATAGTAGGTCGGGTTGCTGCCTTTCTTGTAACTGTTTACGGAGTCGAACGAGAGCTTATCGCAATGATATTGAGCATGGCTCTTATTTCTATATTTTTTTGGCAAGTTTTATTAATTTATCTTCTTGTAAGTTTTCTTGTAGCATTTTGGGGAAGGTAATATGGGCGAAGAAGATTATGTTGTTTTGGTTGACAGAAAGAACAGAGTCCTGGGAACTGCCCCAAAATTAAAAATTCACAATAATAGTACGCCTCTTCATAGAGCATTTTCCCTCTTCCTTTTTAATAAAAAGGGTGAGCTCCTTCTGCAGCAGAGAAGTAAAAAAAAGAAAACTTGGCCGGGAGTATGGTCAAACAGCTGCTGCGGTCATCCCAAGCTTAGAGAGTCCGCAATAAATGCTGGGAAACGGAGACTGAAAGATGAGCTTGGTATTAATAAGGTACAAATATACAATCTAGTTCCGGACTTTTCTTACAAAGCAGAAAAAGATGGAATTATTGAAAATGAATTATGTCCTATCCTTGCCGGATTTACCCAAGACAATGCAAAGATTAATAAAGATGAAGTGGAAAATATAAAATGGGTTAACTGGAAAAATTTTATTGATGAGATTGAAGAAAATCCTAAAGGATATTCCCCTTGGTGTGTTTTGGAAGTAGAAATTTTAAAAAACAATGAGGAACTTCTAAGCCGATATAAAAGATTTACCTCTTAGGACTTTGCTTCTTTCTTCTAGCTTTGCCACCCGTTCCTACTTTTCTTCTTTCTCTTACTCTAGCATCAGTAGTGAGGAGTCCCTTTGACCGTAGGGACTTTCTGTATTTCTCATCCAATTTTGTCAATGCTCTGGATATACCTAAAATAACAGCGTCCATCTGCGAGCTAGCTCCCCCACCTGCCACTCTTATGGTAAAAGCAAATTTACCCAAAGCATCTACTGTTTTAAGAGGCTCCATATACCTTAAGCTCGCAAGCTCTCCCGGAAAATATTCCTCAATTCTTTTGTCATTTATCAAAATGTCTCCCTTCTTAAATGGAGCTCCGGTTTTAATATCTTTGTAGAGTCGGATCCGTGCAGATGCCTCTTTTCTCCTACCTATAGCATATACAAAATTGTTGTTTTTAGACTTTTTGTGATTAGTTTCCGTCATTTTTCTCTCCTTTTATTTTATCACCGTATGGATGTGTTTCCTCTTTAAAAACAAAAAGTCTTGTAAGCATTCTGTCTCTAAGTCTATTTTGCGGCAGCATTCCCCTTACTGCATGGGTAATAATGTCTTCGGGTTTTGAGTCCATCAGCTCCTTAAATGTTCTAACCTTAAATCCTCCCGGATAGCCCGAGTGTCTGTAATATTTTTTATCTGTTTCTTTTTTTCCCGAAACCTTAACATATTTTGCATTCACAACTACTACGTTGTCTCCACAATCTAAATTCCTGACAAAATATGGCTTACTCTTACCCATCAGAAGAATCGCAATGTCTGTGGCGATTCTACCCAGGATTTTATCCTTAACGTTTACAAGATGCCAGTCTCTTTTTATTTGTGAGCTTTTTGTTGCTTGAGTTTTTTTATCCACATTATTTCTTTTTTGCTTTAGTCTTACTTTCTGTTTTTTTCTTTAAAGGTGCTGATCTAGTAATTGATTTTTTACTGCAATTTTTTTACTAGCCGAAATTTTCGAAGCCTTTACCTGCTTGGATTTTTTCTTCTTCGAATTCTGAATTTTGAATTTTGAATTTTGAATTGTCTCAACCCATTCCATAACCACCATAGATGCGCTATCTGATACCCTGTTGCCCATCCGAATTATTCTTGTATACCCTCCCGGTCTTTCCGAAAACTGAGGCGCAATTCTGTCAATAACTTTATCTATTGCCTCAGGAACAAGATGGGCTGACAAAAACCTTCTTGCGTCACTTTTTCTTCTTTTTGCTTTGGTTACAAGCTTTTCCACCTGAGATTTTATTGATTTCGCTTTAGCTTCTGTGGTTTTAATTTTCTCATTTAAAACCAAAGAAGACATTAGATTTTTAAAAAGTGCTTTTCTTTGATTTACATTTCTCTTAAATCTTCTGCCGAAAACATTTTTTTTCATATTCAAATTGTTGCCACAGGGTCATAATAAAACAACCGACAGGTTTCCCTATCATAGATCAATACCATTGGAACCCTTTTTATTGTGGCAGTTCTATTCCTCTACCCTTAAGCTTATCCTCAATTATAGAAATTGACTTTGCTCCCATATTCCTCATTGATATTAAGTCTCTTCTTGGAGTAGAAAGCAGGTCGCCAAAAGTCTCTATTCCGCCGTTTCTTAAACTATTGTATATTCTTGTTGGCAAATCCAACTCATCAACAGTAAGCTTCATTACACTATCTGGAAGTGTTGTGGCGGGAGACGAAACATCAGATATTGCCGCTGAAGCTTTTGGATTGTAAATTTGCGTGAAATAAGAAGCAAGAATTCTCGCTGACTCATCTAGTGCCTCTCTTGGAGAAACTGCGCCGTTCGTCCAGATATCAAGCGTTAACTTGTCCAAATTGGTCTGTCTTCCTACGCGAGTTGCAGAAACTTCGTAGTTTACTCTTTTCACTGGAGTAAAAATTGCATCCGTTGGTATAATTCCCACCGTTGATAATTTCCTTTCCTCAGAAAGTGAATACCCAAGTCCTCTTTCAACTGTAAGTTCAACATCAAGTTTTGCTTTTTTATCACTTAGATATCCCAAGTAATGATCTTTGTTTGTAACCTCTACGTCCTCTGAGAGTTCTAAATCTTCTGCTGTTATTTTCTTTGGGCCTTTTACTGAAAGTTTTATTGTGCTGGTATCTTTTGAGTTAAGAAGCGTAATATTTAATCCTTTTATATTTAGGAGAAAATCAACAACGTTTTCTTTAAGACCCGTGACGGTAGAAAATTTGTGTTTAACACCGGAAATTCGGACCGAAGTTATGGCCGCACCCGGAATAGAAGAGAGCAATACTCTTCTTAAAGAATTTCCGAGGGTGTGTCCGTAACCGGGCTCAAGCGGCTCTATTACAAACTTACCAAAATCTTTTTCGCTCTTTTCTTCTTTTACTTTTAGAGTTGGGTCAAGCATAGCTAAATATTTTAACACTAACGTGAGTAATATTCAATAATCAGCTGTAAATTAAAGGGGATTTGCAAATCGTCTTTCTTGGGATATCTAATTAGCTTTCCCAGATCCCCTTTCTTTTTTATGAATGGAGGAGTTTCTGTATCTTTTATTTCTTCCAAAACTTTGGCGACATTTGTAGATTTTTTTATTTTCGGGGAAAGAGAAACAATATCTTCTACTTTTACTGAGTATGAAGGCACATTGACTTTTTTCCCGTTCACCAAAGTGTGACCGTGTGAAACAAGTTGTCTTGCCATGGTTCTTGTTCTTGCAAAGCCGAGTCTGTAGACGACGTTATCAAGCCTTCTTTCAAGAAGAGACATTAGAATTTCACCGGTGTCGCCTTTTTGTCTTGAAGCATTATTTATGAGCCTCTTAAACTGCCTTTCCAAAAGTCCATAGGTATTCTTAACTTTTTGTTTCTCTCGAAGCTGAAGTCCGAATTCAGAAAGCCTTGCATGTCTCTTTCTTCCATGAACTCCCGGAGGAATATTAAGCCTTCTTTTAAGACTTGCCGAATTTTTATCAAGAATATTTATTCCTTCTCTTCGTGCCAGTCTATGTTTTGGTCCTGTATATCTAGCCATAATCGCTAACGCTTAAATTAAAAATTAAAAAGTAAAAAGTAAAAATTAGATTTTAAAATTCTAAAATTTTTTATTTTTGATATGTATTTTTTATCTTTCATATTTTATATCGCTAAACTCTCCTTTTCTTTTTTGGTCTTGGCCCATTATGTGGAATAGGTGTCACATCCGATATGAGAGAGATTGAGAGACCACCGGTTCTTATAGCTCTAAGGGCTGAATCTCTTCCCGATCCCGGTCCCTTTACGAAAACGTCAACTGTCTTTAGACCCTTATCAATAGCTTTTTTTACTGCGCTCTCAACTGCAATTGTTGCAGCGTACGGAGTAGATTTTCTGGTACCCTTAAACCCTGCTGATCCTGAAGATCCCCAGGCAACCGTGTCTCCGCCGCTATTTGTTATGGTAACGAGAGTGTTATTAAAAGTTGCTGTAATAAAAACTTTCCCATGTGAAGTAATTAATACTCCGGTTTTTTTCTTTGATTTTGTAGTTGATCTTTCTATTTTTTTACCTAGCATATTAAGTGATTCCCATCTTTGCAGCTACTTCCTTCTTTATTGCCCCTATTGTAACTCTTTTGCCTCTTTTTGTTCTTGCGTTACTTCTGGTTCGCTGTCCTCTCACGGGAAGATTCTTGCTGTGTCTCGTACCTCTGTAGGATCCCACCTCTTTGAGTCTTTTTACGTTGGACGAAAGTTCTGCCCTTAAATCTCCCTCTATTTTATAAGTCTCAAGGACCTTTTGAATTTTTCTTTGCTCTCCCTCGGTTAGGGTTTTTGTTCTTCTTGCCGCGTCTACTCCTGCCTTTTCTAAAATCTCTACAACGTTACTCCTACCTACGCCGTAAAGATAAGACAGCGCTATATCGATTCTTTTTTCATCTGGTAAATTAATTCCTGCGATTCTCATACTCGCTCCCTCCAGTAGTTCAAGCTAAAAGTTAAAAGTGAAAAGTTGAAAGTTGAGTTCTGAATTTTTAATTTTGAATTTTTCATTTTGAACTTTAAATTTTCTTTTATCCTTGTCTTTGCTTGTGTTTTGGATTGTCACAAACAATCCGTAAAACGCCCCTGCGTTTTATTACTTTACATTTTATGCATCTCGGTTTTATGCTTGCCTGTACCTTCATATTCCAAACTAATAACTAACAACGACTAACTTATAACTATTTATATCTATATGTAATCCTTCCTTTTGTTTTATCATAAGGTGTCATTTCAATTTTAACCTTATCTCCTGGCAGAATTTTTATAAAATTCATTCTCATTCTACCTGAGAGGTGGCATAGCACAATATTTCCATCCGGAAGTTCCACCCTAAAAAGAGTATTGGGTAAAGCCTCCTTAACTATCCCGTCTATTTCAAAAGACCCCTGATGAACCATAACACAAAAAAAATTCGAGATTCTAAATCCGAAATCCGAATTTGAAAACTTTAGAATTCTATATTGTTTCGAATTTCGATTTTCGATATTCGAATTTTGCTTATTATAGCAAATCTACCTTCAAAGAGCAATAATAATTGACTAAGCTGTGAGCACAATGGGTCCGTTTTTCGTTATCGCTATTGTTCTTTCGAAAAGACCCGAGAGGCTTGCGTCCCCTGCTGCGATAGTCCAGCCATCTTCTCCTTTATGCATCACCTCAGCAGTTCCCATGTTGTAAATTACCTCAACCGCAATAGTCATACCTTTTTTTAAAACCGGGGTCTTTTCTATTTTTATTGCTAAATATCCCGGGACCTCAGGCTCTTCATGCAGATCCCTTCCGACACCATGCCCAACCAGTGACTTCACCACCGAATAACCCCGGCCTTCTATAACTTGCTGGATAGCTTGCGAAATATGTCCAACCCTATTTCCCTCTTTTGCCTGCCTAATTCCGGCATTTAAGGCTTTTTTTCCTGTCTCCAAAAATTTATCTATCTCATCGTTTTTGTTGCTTGCTGACTGCTGATTGTTAAT
>Ga0209542_10004633_pt1 | contig 28075 bp, 24 predicted proteins | sample RifCSPhighO2_01_FD_184028 | JGI IMG/M metagenome (GOLD analysis project Ga0209542, IMG submission 184028) | Soil microbial communities from Rifle, Colorado - Rifle CSP2_plank highO2_0.1 (SPAdes) (version 2) | ecosystem: Environmental > Terrestrial > Deep subsurface > Rock core/Sediment ...
TACATGTCCTTTGAATGTTTATAATTTAGAAGATCTTTTAATTCAAAAATTTAGCATTTATAATGCCGAAGATGAGGAATTTGTACGCAGAATAAAACTTGACCTGGCAGACTCAAATCTTAAAGAAAAAGGAAAAGACCTCGGTAAACTTAGCGAAATGGAAAGAGAAGATTTAGGAAGAAGACTTTTTAGAGATCTATTCGCCGTTCCTGATTTTTTTTCGTCCGGATGGAGGATTGAGGGAGTTCTTTCTTCTATAGAAGAAAGAATAGGTAAAGAAAGAGCGGAAGATTTTGCATTGTTTATGCGTTTAAAACTTGTGAATCCTGCAAAGGAGCCCAAGAAGAGAGGAGAGATTTTGGGAAAAATTACAAAATATAGACCGGAAGAAATAATCCGTTTATTTAGGGAAAGGAGTGATAATGAATTAAATTCACTGTTTGAGGACGATGCATTTATAAATGCAAATATTCATAACTACGATGAGTTTAAAACAAAATATGGCGGAGTACTGCGTTTGTTGCGTGAGGAGGGATTTCATAAACCCGATCCGGAACAAATAGATTTTGCAGATTCAGAACAATTGAGACAAGATCAGATAGAAAAAATTGATAAAATTTTGGGCGATGGCGAAGGCAGAAAATTAGTAGCTATGTTTGGGGGAATGCAGTCTTTTATAAAAGATAAAGGTTTAATTAAAAAACTCTTAGAAGATAATCGGTTCGAAGATATTTATACAAGGACGCTTTTAGTTGACGATGCTTTGCTGGATAGACTGGAAAATGCAGAAAACGGATTTGTTCCTTTATCTAACAAATATGCTTCGAATCAGGGAGGAGATTCGCTAGTCAGAATATGGAACGATACGGAAAACGCTGTTGCTGCTGGGCAAAGTCTTCTTAAATTTATTAAAACAGAAGATGGAGAAAAAAGAATAGAGTCGGCATTAGAATTTGCAGAAGCAGTAAGTCAATATAATGGTCAGGGCGCGAGAGCAAGCTGCGTGCGTTATACGGTAGGTACTTTTTTTAATCTTTCTAAACAAGGTTATTTTTGGGATGTAATTGGATTAGATAAACTTCCGTTTAGACTTCCGATGTCTGAAATAGAAAAGATATATGGTCCTCAAGCAAAGCCTATAAGTAGAGACGAATTGCGTCAAAATCTAGATAAAATTCGTCTTTTTTTAAGTAAGAATATCGAAGAGGAAACAGAAAAAGAGAAAGCAGAGATACAAAAGATAAAAGAGAAGAAGGGAGATATAGAAGCTTGGAAATTCACAAAAGGATTAAAAGAAGAAAAAAAAGAGAAAGCAAGAAAAGCATATAGGGATTTAGAATCAATTTTGGAGGTTACGATGGGGGATACAGCAAAACGCAAAGCATTATCGTTTTTTATGCTTTTATTGCTTGCTGCTTTAGGAGCAACTTATCAAGCCGGTAAGCAAGCAATGCCCATGTCTAAAGCGGCTTAATGATTAAGATCTTAGCCTAAAATCTTTCTAAGAGAAGCAATCAAAAGGCTTTCACCTCCCGCCGGTGTCATGCTTCCTTTTTTAGCTCTAAAGAAAACTGAGGCAGGTGTTTTTACCATATTACCAGCAGTGGATGCTCCTACCCCTACGGCTTGGCCGATGGCGGAGAGGTCAACCTTTGGAGCTTTAAGTGCTGCTTTTGCCATTTCGGCAATTTTTGGCGTCATTAATATAAACCCAAGCCCGATTAATGGTCCAAAGGCGTTTCCTACAGGATTGCCTATTAAAGGTGGTGTAAACATTGGGTTAGCGGTTGCAGTGCTTGTTTTAAACGCTTCCATAAATATGAGTCCAAATAAAAACATCACAATAGTTGCCGGAAAAACAATTAGATTAGAAAGTATATCCCGCAACCATCCTCCAATTCCAGGTCCGCCGGGTAAAACTCCTGTAAGAATCCAAAAAGGAGCTAAAACTATGTCAAGAAGAATATTTATGTAAGACATTATAAGAGTAAACCAGAGTCTAAACATGGAGAATAAAACAGCAATTCCGATAATAAGAAGAGCGGCTATACCGACAATTGTTCCAAGAATTAAGGCAAGAGCATTCTGCAGCGCATTTCCTAAATCCAGAATACCCGATATGAGGAAGATATTTCCATTGTTGCTTTGCTGAAGACTAAAAAGGTTTCTTACAATATCCTTTACGCTCCCTGAAGCATTGGTGACAATGTCGGTAAATCCAACCAGGTTATTAAATACGCCAAAAACGTTATCCGTATTAAATGTCTGTTGTGTTCCTACAATCTTCTCAACAATTTTTGGTCCTGCTATACTTGGATCTTTAAAGATATCCATAAAAATGTTAAAAATCAAAAAAATAAGAACATACATTACGTCTATTAAAAACCCTGCAATTGCAAAAGAAAAGGTTATAAATAGTAATCCAATAATAATTTTAGGAATTTGATTTTCTATTGACATAACTGTTCGGGGATCAATCTTTATTCTAAGCATGATTGCAAGACCGATTATTATAAAAACGATAATAAATAAAAGATAAACAATTTTGGTAAAAGCAAACCAGATAGCTCTAATAGGCGTAAGCCCGCTAAAACCAATCCCGTTTGATTGTGCAAGAACAGGTTTAGAAATTCCAAAGTTTTGAGCCAAATAGCTAAAATAATCACTACTGTGAATAGGGGGCGTATATGTCATCGCGATTAGACTTCCCATGGCTCCAATTGCTCCGCCACCGTTTTCGACAAACCCGATTTTCCCTGTTTTAGTATCTACGCCTAAACATTTTTGATCTTGGGCTATCGGATCAATGCCTGTTATTTGACAAACCATTGCGGACATCACCTCAATCATCACATTTTGACTCCATGTGTGTAAGTTTTTTGGAACATCGGGGTTGGTGTTGGGGATGGTGTAGGAATTGTTTATCTTGTCATCCTGAACTTGCCCGCCCTGAGCGAGGCCGAAGGGATTCAGGATCTCTGTTTGTAATACAGAACTAGACTGCGCAAGTATCGGACCAGAAAATAGAAGATAGAAAATAGAAGATAGAAAGAAAACGAAAAATAGTCGGGCAGAGAACTTCATAGATGTAGTTTGAATTATTTTGCTCGGATTGTCAAGGCATAAAATGGAGGTATTGCTAAGTTGTTTAGTAATTGATACGCTTATAGTATGGCAAGAATTTTATTTCCAGAAGGAAAACAAAAAGAGTTAATTGAAAAAATACTTCAAGAAAAAAAAGCGACTATCAATGAAATAGCAAAAATTTGTGGGACAAGCGAGAGGACTGTCAGAGATTGGAGGAGAGAAAAATTTACAATTTCAGAAAAAGCATTTTTACAGATAAGTAAAAAATATAATTTATTAATTCCGTCTCGCATAAAGAAACTTGATGATTATTGGTATGCAATAAAAAGCTATAAGAAGGCAGCACTTAAAAGAGTGGAATTATATGGCTCTCCGGGTACTCCAGAGGGCAGAAAAAAGGGTGGAAAAAACTCACAACTACGCAGAAAGTTGTATCCACATTTATATACAAATTGTATTTTAAGAAAGAATTTTTTGGAACCTAAAAAATCAATTGAGCTAGCTGAAATCGTAGGAATAATTCTGGGAGATGGGGGAATTACTGACTACCAATTAAAAATTACTTTAAATAAAGAAACAGAATCAGAATATATTAGTTTTGTTACAACATTGCTGGAAAAGATATTTAGAGAAAAGCCCTGCAAGTATTTTTTTAATAATAAGAGAGGACAAAAGGTGTGTAATATTACAATTAACGGTATTAATCTTATAAGAATATTACAAAATTTAGGATTAAAGAAGGGTAATAAGATAACTCATCAGGTAAAAGTACCGGACTGGATAATCAAAAATAAAAAATATTCAAAATCATGTCTGAGAGGGTTAATTGATACAGATGGGGGATTGTATTTTCATAAACACAAAACGTGTGGATATGACTGTTTTAATTTAGGACTAGCATATACCAGTTATTCCAAGCCATTATTGAAATTTGCTCACGATACTCTGGTAAAATTTGGTTTTAGTTCTAAATTGAAAGAAAAGTGTTTGTTTCTGTATAGATATGAGGAAATTGTTAAATATTTTGATATAATAGGGTCAAGTAATAATCATCACACCCAAAGACTAAAAGAATTTATTAAATTGAAAAAAAGGAGAAGTACCCAAGTGGCTGAAGGGGCACGCTTGGAAAGCGTGTAAGGCCGTAAGGTCTTCGAGGGTTCGAATCCCTCCTTCTCCGCCCATCTAAACGCTAGACGCTAATTTACTAAACGCTCTATTATTTTCTTAGCTTGTCTCCAAACTTCTTTATCCGACTTATAAGTTAATCTTTCTTCTACTTTGTCAGGCGTAAGCCACTCCACATTTTCCATCTCGTGATCTCTTTCTTCAAATGATCCCCCGAGGTACTCCATTATATAATAATAAACGGTTTTTTTAATCGTCTCTTTATTAAAAACATACCAGTATGTTACAGGTTTCAACTCTTTTATAATTTTAGTATCAATTCCCGTTTCTTCCTTTACTTCTCTTATTGCCGTATCTTCTTTTTTTTCACCTTTAACATGGTCTCCGATAAGCCCTTTAGGAAATACCCACCCATGATGCTGTGAATGCTGTGCTACAAGTACCTCAAGCTTCTTTTTTGAAGATTGAGGCTTTGAGCTGATGGCCTGAGTTTTTCGAAGGACGATTCCTCCCGCTGAAAACTCAAATTTCATATATTAAAGATTCTCACTGATTTATAGCTGATTTTCACGGATCTGCGTGCCCGAGAGGATTCGAACCTCCAACCTTAAGATCCGGAATCTCACGCTCTATCCGTTAAGCTACGGGCACAAGTGGCGGGATGTCAAGCGTCCCAGCCGCGTTTGACGCGGCGGAGGAGAGAGGATTCGAACCTCTGTGAACCTTACGGTTCGCTCGGTTTTCGAAACCGGCCAAATAATCCGCTCTTGCACTCCTCCATCACTAAAATTTTATTCTCCTCTTTTTTGCAAAGCTCTTAAACCGCTTTTTGCCCCTTTCAAAGTTCTATATTCTTTAACTGTCTGACTTTCAAAAATTGTGCCGTCCAAACTATCCATTATCGGTTCACCAACGGTTTCTTGAATAGAATATCCTTTTTCGGTCTTTTCGATGTTAAGAAAGCCGGTGCTTCTATATTCCTCCATAAAATTTTCCTTTCTATGCGTCGCGTCAAACGCGACAGCCACGTTTGACGTGGCGTCCCCGGGGAGAGTCGAACTCCCAGTCTTTGGGTCCGCAACCCAATGCTTTATCCTTTAAGCTACGAGGACAAACTAACGTCTATATTTTATCTTATCGTGGGCTTTGAAGCAAATATAATTAAGTTTTTGCTTTCTCTAAGGGGAAATTGCGGGATAGCCAATCTGCTGATTTTTCCATGATTGTCGGTTTTATGTACTCTCTGTACGGCAGATAAGGCAAAAGAACAGATTTAGCATGTTCTTTGTGTACGTCGCCAAGTGTAATTGTCAGCTCTCCGGGAATAAATGCATATGTTCTAATATGAAGAACTTCTATCCCGTCTCTTTTTTTGAAGTAGAAATCATATAGCTCCTGCCATAAAAAGAAGTGGTCTTCAATCGTTATTCCTTGCGTCGAAATTCTATAGTGAAAATCATGAGGGGGAACTGAGGCTAACGCAAATGCAACGAAAACCAAAGATAAAACAACAAGCATTAAAAGATATTGAGAAAACAAAAAAAGAATGATTTCGACAAGAAGCATAATTAACAGGCTGTTTATATAAAACTGTTTGCCTCTTTTTCTAAACGGTCTGCCTGGTGCTTTCCATGAAAGAAGAGTTTTAACTGTGTTTGTGGGTGAAAAATCGTTTTGCGATTGAGCGTGAGGCATGATTTCTTTTTCGGGTAATGGAAGGTCGGTTTGAGGTTCAGGCAAGTCTAAAAGTTGAGCAGTCATATTTTAACTTTATAGTATTTAAGATGGAGAGTCAAGGCCAGTTTTATTAAAATCTATACTTGACATAGTTCATAGTTTATAGTAAACTGTAAACTATGATTACAGATACTAGAGACAGAATAATTAAATATGTACAATATCATGGTCAGGCAAGAGCGCATGATCTTCAGAGAGAACTTCAGATAAGCAATGTTGCAGTCCATAAGCAACTCAAAAAGTTGCTTTCGGATGGTATTATTGCCCGAAAGGGGAAGCCGCCTTTAGTTTTTTATGTTCTGTGTGTAGAAACAAACGAGGCTATTCAAATAACGGAAACTGAACAATTGTCTGCGCACGTGAAGCAAATAATTGAGGCAAATTTCTTGTCTATTACTCCTGATGGAAACTTGCTTTACGGCATTAAAGGGTTTATTTACTGGAAAAATTTATACCAGAACGAAAAGCCTTTTGGGATAGTTGCAAGAGAGTATGCTGATCTACTAGGGGAGCAAAAGAAGTATTTTTCAGAAAAAAGTTGGATAGAGGCGACATTAAAGCTTAAAAATGCTTTTAAAGAGGCATTTGTGGATCATTTATTGCTTCAGGAGATATATAGTTATAAATTATTCGGAAGAACGAAACTTGCGAAGCTTGTAATGTACGCAAAGCAGACAGGCCAAAGAGAGCTTATTGACAAGATAAGTTTTATGGCGAAACCTGTTATAGAAAAGATAATAAAAACATATTCAATAGACGCTGTTTTATTTATACCTCCAACTGTACCGCGACCCATACAATTTATGGATGAATTTGCATCGCGGCTTAGTTTGTCTTTGCCAGAAATTAAACTTGTAAAGGTTGTTCCGGGGGACATTCCAATTCCTCAAAAAACGCTTTCAAGCGTTGAAGAAAGAGTTATTAACGCGCGGAGTTCAATTTATTTAAAAGATACAAAAGAATCCCCGTATAAAAATGTTTTGTTAATTGACGACGTAGCGGGATCGGGCGCGTCTTTTAATGAGACGGCGAAAAAGTTAAAAGCAGTGAAGGTAAAAAATATAATAGCCTTTGCGTTGGTTGGAAATCTAAAAGGGTTTGATGTCATTCGCGAAATCTAAAAGACTTTTATTTCTTTTTCCTTGATTTAATTATATTAGAATATTCTCTATAAAAGTCCTCTCTGTCCGCTTCATCAATTACCCTCTCATATTGTTCTCTATCTTCATCAACCCCAAAATGAATACCAACAGCAGCAACCAGACGTTTTAATTCATCGTCCGATAATTTATCAACGAGCTCTTGCAAATGTCGCATCTCTTCTGGTCCGGCACTTCCGCAAAATGCATTAGAGCTATGATACTTTGAGTGATTCTCATCCATATTAACTTAGTTCTGACTTAGTTGACTGTGCGGAGGAAGAGGGATTCGAACCCACATGTCCTTGCGGACCCCAGTTTTCAAGACTGGTGAGCCACCATTGCTCAATTCCTCCAGTTCTCTCTTTCGCGATCTAAGCGGACATTGTCCGCTGTAGCTCGCTTCGGCGAGGTGAAAGCGGAGAGGGTGGGATTCGAACCCACGCGAGCCTTTTAAGAGCTCAGGGGGTTAGCAACCCCCCGCAATGGACCTAGCTATGCGACCTCTCCAGCGTAAGTATTATACCATCAAGTCTTTATTCTTTGCTACACTGGAGCTATGAGTATTCTGGATCTTATTTTTCCGAAATATTGCGTTAATTGCAAAGAGCTTGGGGATTATCTATGCGCAAACTGTTTTTCTTTTTTATCTTTTAACGATTTTGAGCTTTGTCTTAATTGCAATAGGCCCTCAATTGATGGACTGACTCATCCTTACTGCAAAGGAAAATATTTGATAGACGGGGCTTTTTCGGCTCTTAACTACAAGGGCGTTGTAAAAAAACTTGTTTATAACTTTAAATATGAGCCGAAATTTGTTTCCGATTTAAATAACACTCTGGTTAATCTTTTTTATGAAGCGCTAATCCAAAAAGAAAGTTTTGCCGAAATTTATGAATTGTTTAAAAACGATCTGATTTTAGTTCCCGTTCCTTTGTATTTGCCAAAACTTAAGAAGAGGGGATATAACCAGTCAGAATTACTGGCAAAGGGCTTATCAAAAAGGTTTGGAATACCTCTTTTTTCGGTTCTTGAAAGAACAAAAAATACAAAAACTCAAGTCGGTTTGAAAAAAGAAGAAAGAAAAGAGAATATTAAAGACGCATTTAAAATAAAGACTACGGGAATAAAGGATTTAAGTGATAAGTCTTTGTTTTTAGTTGACGATGTGTTAACAACAGGTTCAACTCTACTTGAAGCGGCAAATGTGTTAAAAAGAAACGGAGCAAAAAATGTGTGGGGAATAACATTGGCAAAAGATTAGACTACGAAAAAACCCGCTTTGCTGCGGGTTTTTGGTGGAGATGTCCGGAAGCGATCCGGAGTCCAAGAATTACTTTTAAAAACTTCTACAAGCTTATCCGATTTTTTTGTGTCATCGTATCCTTTTCCAATCGGAAGGAATAGATACAACCTAGGTTTATAAATATGAAATAAGGACAAAAACCAGTCTTCCTTACCCTATCTCAACTGTGTTTGTGCTCATACTATCCCGTTGAGAAAAGACATTATGAACAGATCTTAGGCCTGTGCGTATGCAAAAGCTCTTTGATCAGAGAATCCAAGCATTGCTTGCGCTTCAGCTAAGAGTCTCTCTGTGCGGTTTACACCAGCATTTATAGTTTGATTCTTTTTAACGACTTTTAATCAAGGTCGGCTTGCAATTTTTAAATGTGCTTTCTTGTCGATGCAATGCATCCCCAATATTCACCATACTACACCTTTTTACTTAAAAAGTCAAGCTTCTTAGCTTCGAATTCCCAGCTCCTGTTCTAGCTCGCGTTCTATGTCTTTTTTCTTAATTGCTTCTTTTTTCTCATATTTTTTCTTGCCTTTTCCTAAGGCAAGTTCTGCCTTGATAAAATGTTTTGTGGTGTATAAAGAAAGCGGGATAACTGTTAAATTTGCCCCTTCAATTCTCGATTTTATAGCAATAATTTCATTTTTGTGTAAAAGAAGCTTTCTTGTTCGTTTTTCATCGTAATTTTCAACTTGCGCAAATTTATAAGGGAAAATTTTTGCATTTACAAGATATGCTTCATTCCCAATAATTCTAACAAAGCTTCCCGTTAAATCCGCGTTTCCCAATCTTACCGCCTTTACCTCGGAGCCAAGAAGATTTATTCCGGCCTCAAACCGTTCTAATATTTCGTAATCATAAAAAGCCCGTCTATTCACGATTTTCATGGTTTAATGATACTTTAAATGCGAAATAATGTAAATGGATTTAAGAAAGTTTATTTTAGATCCATTTCGTAAATTTTATCCTTGGATAAAAAGTAGATTTTTTTGTCTTTTTCCATGACCTCGAAATCTTTTGCTGTTTTGAGAATACTAGATTGGTATTGTGCCTGATAAACGCCTTCTTTATTTAGCACAACAATTCGGGAATTTCCATTATCAAGGACATAAAGATTGTCCATATCGGTGTTTGTAAAAATTTTAGTCGGGTTTACAAATGGCTTATCTAGTCCCGATATCTTAAAGTCATCTCTTTTGCCTCTGGTAAATTTAAAAATGGATCCGTCAAGAGATATTATCCAGACAGATCCGTCTATAGCTAAAGATTGAACTTTGGAAAAATCTACCATTTGATCGTTTTGCAGATAATTTGATTTTTCGAAACTATCTCCTTCGCCAACGAATTTAAATATCTGATTTCCTTTTTTGTCCAAAACATAAATATTTCCAATGTATGCTCCAATTCCGCCTGCTTCTTTCCATGCATTATTATTTTTGACAATCGTTTTTTTATTTTCAGATGATTTTTCTACAGAATAAACTCCGTTTTCGTCAACAAAATAAATATTTTTATCATCTTGGGCGAACTGGGTTATCTTAGACGGATTTTTTGCTTCAAAATCAAGAAGTGAGCTTTTATCAGACCCTACCTCTTTTGCCTGTACCGAGTTAACTTCGGATGCGGATGTCAAATTTTCTTCGACCTTTTTTAAAAGATCTAAAATTTGTTTTTCCTCATTAGATTTTGGTTTAAATTTAGATTTATTTTCATTTAAAATTTTTTGTGCCGCTGATAAATTATCTTTTGCCAGATTTTTATTAAGACCAAGAAGCGCTGATCCGTCATTGTATTTTTTTTGTGCGGATGGAAAAACTTCTTGGAAAAAAGCTTTTGTTTTTGCGTCCTCCTGTTTTTTAATAGAGAAAATAATGCTGACGAAAAGAATAAGTACAAGAATAAGAGCAACTGTTAAAAAAACTTTTTTTGAGTGAGTAAAGTTTGACTTTATAGACCTAAATTGTTTTGTAATTTTTTCAAAGTATTGTTTTTTGCGTTCTTGAACTTGTATTTTCTCATCTTCTCCGTTTGCTATGTCTTCGTTTTTATCCTCTTCTATTTCTTCTAATTCTTCTGATTTGGTGGTTTTATAGAAAAGAATAATAGATGCTGCTCCTCCCTCTTCTTTTTCGTGTATTTTCGGAGATAAAACTTCTGCTATTTCGGATGTGGTGTTGTGGTCAAGAGACGAAAAAAGCATCTCTTTTGACACAATATCCGCGAATTGTTTTGTCTCTAGAATTACAATGTCGTTATCTTCCAGAAAACCAGACGTAGCAACAAGTTTTTCGGAAGAGCTGTCAAGAATTGCTCCTGTTTTATCCTTTCTTTTAAGAATTGCTTTGCCATTTCCCAACACAAAAATATAAAGGATATTATTGACAACAGATGCTATTAGGAGGCAAGGGAGAACGTTATCCGGTATTTTTTTGCAGGTTAAAGATACTGCTTTTTTAATGGACTCAAGATTTTTTGTTTCAAGCGAAAAATATTCTTCCTCGAGTGTGTTTAAAATCTCTTTTCCCAGAAGATTTAGGTAGTCTTTTTCCTCGTACTCTTCTTTTTTCTCTATGGATAAAACGGCAAAAAGGTTTCCCGCGTTATAAGCCTGAGACCACGAATTAAGTGTGGGTGTCGCAACGATTTTTGACAAAGTCAGTTCCGGCTTTGAGGCAGTTGCGTTTGGCATGCCGATAACATCATCGTCTGTCATTAATTTATAGTATAACAAGACTAAATAAAAAAAGCGAAAATGCAATAATTAGATGGAGAAAGGAAATAATTGTTAAAATTACAGATACTGGAGGAGTGGATATAATCCTGTTCATAACTCTGACTTGATTAAAAACAACAAACGCAAAAATGACATAAAGAATTAAAATTGCCAAAAATGCATATTTTGCAATAGAGGCTATCTGGATTATTTGCGCCAGATTTGAAAAATCAAGAGGCGTCACTTGCGCCCTCCTATAAGATTTTCAGTAATGTTAACTGCGTTTGCAGGGTTTGGAACAGCCAGAAAATCAAAATGAAGTTTTTCGCCAGCCGTTTGAACAAAAACATCCCCGTAGTTAAAAAACGAACGAATAAAACCTGTCTGAGTATAATTGACATCCTCAATCAGATTTAATTTTGTCATTGCGACATCATGGTAAACAATATCGGAAAAATCAATATCAACAACCCTTTTTTGCGTAACTAATGAAATATTATAATACCAGGTTATGAAACTTATAAACGCGTAGATAAAAACAACAAGATAATAAAAAACTATAAAGACAATTAAAAAATTTTCCGGAACACTGAAAAAAAGGATAGGAATTTTAATGTTTAAAATAAAAAGCAGTGGAGGGACAAGGCTTAAAACGAGACTTATAAAAATCCATGGAATATTTGTTATAAAATGGCGTCTTAAAAAAAGCAAAACCTCCTCATCCTCTTCCTGGTTCTGGAAAGAAATGCCAACCGGATTTTGACAAAATGAAGAAAGAGCATGAATATGGTTTTCTTTTGTCAATTTTAAATGGGCATTTTCATCATGAGTATCGTTTACCGGTCTATTCTCTGGAATAAAGATGTCAGGCATACTATCTCCTCTCTGCATTATACAACGGACCGACAATATTTATATTAGATGGTGCTCTTAAGTTAAAATAATTTTTAAATTCACCTCCGCTAAACGATTCTGATTTTCCATCTCCCGATACGGTTACGGTTGTTGTTCTTCCTGAGTTAAAATCGGCAGAGACAGAAATATCCGAGATAGAATTAAAAGCCTTCGATCCCAATTCTTGTTTCACCCTGTTACTGTCCCATGTGTCAACTCCATCCGGATTAGGCTTGTCGGTTTGAGAAAGATGTTTTTGGGTGGAGGAATCAGCTTTTGCTAGCATTAGGACATTAACAATGTCAGCCATCTCGTCGGGTTTTAGCCAGGCGGTTTTATTGTACTGACTTCGTGCTCCCCAGTCGCAATAAAACCAGGGAGAATCTTTGTCATAAGCGTTTGATTGTAAATCGGAAAAGCTATTGATTGATCCCGAGGAATCAACTGCATTTTTTGTCCAGGCGGTTCCACTCCAACCAATGTCTCCGGAGCTAAACATATATCCTCCATGAGTTGATGAAAACCAGGCTTTAATTGCATTTCCACCTAAAACCATTGCTTTTCCAGATGTGTCGTTAACTGCCTGCTCCCACGCGCCTCCTTTTGGGTCGGGTTTAAAAACTTGACACTGTTCGGTTGCACAAATAGAACCGCTGCCATTATTTGTGTATGCTAAAGCATAAGAGCGTGCCGCAATTGCCTGGGCTTTCAAAGTCTCTGCCGGCCAATCAACGGGAACTTCATAAATTCTTTTTACATAATCATCTAGTTTGTAAGAACTATACCCATCAACTCTAATTTGTATATTTTCATCATACCCTTTAATTTCATCAAAATTGTAGTAAGCGCGTAAAATTTGTTCGTAGTTTTGTCCTGCTTTTGCTCTTCCATACGCTCCCCACTGATTTAGACCCACTCGATTAGGTACACCATAAGTAAAGATGGCGAATTTAGGACTAAATCCGGGATCTCTGCCGTTTGTTAAATCGCTATCGCATCTCCCCATTGAATAGGCCGATCTTGAGATATTTAAGCTTCCCAATTTTTGAGCCAAAAGCTCTTGCTGCCTAACGGACAATTGAGCAATCTGACTTGTTAATGTTTTTTGATAGTCTTTTGCTCCTTTTACAACCCCGTTTAATTTACTTGATTGCTCATCCAAATTTTGCTTTACGCTAACAAGTCTTGTTTGCTCGCTTTCAAGATTTTTTTTCTTAATTTCAAGATCAGCTATGGAAATAGCGATATTTGTAATAATTGCCTTGTCCTGATCCGTTGCCGCTTTTTGGTAGGCAAGTATTTGAGTGATTTCTGAAGCGCTCGTAGCAGATAAAAAAACTAATAGAGGAGAACTGTAATAACTTTTTATATAAAAATCCCTAATCGTGTGATTGAGGATTTTCTCTTGCTTTTCCAGATTTTTATATCCATCGTCAATATTTTTCTTTTTAGTTTGTATATCTTTTTCAATAAAAGCAACACTTGCTTTTATCTCGGCAATTTGGGATTGCATGCTTTTAAGTTGGCTTTCAAGAGGCGCTGTTGCGGCTTTGGACATATTTAAAGCTTCGTTTAAATCGTTTATTTTTTTATTTAATTCGTCCAGTTCGTCGGAAAAAGTTTTTGGAACAAAAGCAAAAGAAAAAATGATAAGTAGGATTACAAGAAAAAACAAAGAGGAAATTTTCTTCATAGAGCTAAGATATTATAACAGATTAGACCTGCACCTTGTAAAAAAAGAATTATGTGGTATACTGAAGCGTAGTTGCCCCAAAGTTATATGGATGATTCGGTATTTCAGAACACGTCTATTAATCAGCCTATTAAAAAATCTTCGAAAGGCAAACGTTTTTTATTTATTTTGATTGTTCTAATTATTTTAGGCGGATTAGCGTATACAGGTAAAAACTTAATTGGATCAAAATTTCAAAAAGCTCAAAAAGTAGAAGTAACTCCTACCCCAACAGAAGAAGTATTTCCAACGGAAACGCCAACTCCGGAAGTGACCGTTACTCCAACAGAAAAGGCAATACAAACTCCAACTCCAAAACCTAAAGCAGATCCTGTTGATAAGGCAACTGGTCTTAATAGAGAAGATTTAACAATTGAAGTCCAAAACGGAGGCGGAGTTGTGGGAGCGGCAAGTAAAGGAGCAGATTTTCTGAAAAGTCTTGGATATCATGTTGCGTCAACGGGGAACGCGGATAATTACGACTATGAAAATACTGTAATTAAAGTGAAATCTGACAAAAGTAAATATCTCCCGCTTCTTAAAAAAGATTTATCCGCAAATTACTCGGTTGGAACTAGCTCCGAAGATCTTTCTGCTTCTTCTTCTGCCGATGCATTGGTAATAATCGGAAAACAATAAATAAAAATTTTCCCTCTTTTAATCCTCGCGTTTTAATATTAATATAAGTGTATGAATATTCTGGTTGTAGGGTCATCGGTAATAGATCTTTTCCTTGAGATAGAAGATAAAAATCATATAAAAACCTACCAAGACAGTATTTTGCTAAAACTTGGAGATAAAATCCCCGTAGACATGAAAAAAATTACACTTGGCGGAGACGGCGCAAATGTTTCTGTAGGTTTAAAAAGACTCTCTATGAATACGACTTTTTTTACCTTTTTCGGATCAGATCTTTTTTCAAAGGAAGTTGAGGAGACTCTTAGAAAAGAAGAAGTAAAATTGATTGTTGAAAGGGAGGGCGCGAAATGTTCTTTATCAATAATATTTAATTTTGATTCCGACAGAATTATTTTTTCTCATAGGGAAGAAAGATCCCATGATTTTTATTACAACGAGGAAAATCTTCCTGATTTTGTTTATTTGGCGTCCATTGGCAAAAAATGGGAAGATGCTTATAGTAAAGTACTGGATTTTACAAAAAAAAATAATATTCCAATGGGTTTTACGCCGGGAAGTCCTCAGCTTAAAGAAAATTCCGGTATTTTAATTGATTCTCTAAAAAACTCAAAAATAGTTTTTATTAATAGGGAAGAGGCGGAAAAGATATTAAGTTTCCGAAATATCTCTTATAAAGACGATATAAAAGATGTGTTATCTAAAATGAAAACGTTGGGGATGGAAGTTTTATCGATTACGGACGGATTAAGCGGAGCATACGCTTTAGATAATAATGAAAACTTTTATTTTATTAAATCGTTTGGAGAGGGAGCAGCCGAAAGAACAGGAGCAGGTGATGCATATGCATCTGGATTTTTATCAAGTTATCTTTTAGGATTTGACATCCCCGAGTGCATGAGAAGAGGTTGTTTTAATGCTAACTCTGTTGTTTCAAAAATTGGAGCACAGGAGGGACTGCTCACAAAAGAAGAGATGGATAAAATTTCAAAGGAGAATCCTAATTTCAAAGCGATTAAAATTTAGCGCTGAGGTCGCTAATTCAAATTATGGTTGATTTATCGAAAATCACTAAAAATGGTAAAGCATTATTTTTGGCGTATGATCAGGGAATGGAGCATGGTACGGCTGATTTTGACGGCGAAAATATAGACCCATCGCATATTCTGAAAATAGGGATTGATGGTGGGTTTACTGGAATTATTTTTCAAAAAGGAGTAGCTGAAAAATATTTTAATCAAAGTTATAAAGAAAAATTACCATTAATTATAAAACTCAACGGGAAAACAAATTTGGTCAAAACACAAGAACCGTATTCTCCTTTGCTTTGCACCGTAGATGAAGCAGTTAAGCTTGGCGCTTCTGCCGTAGGATATACGATTTATATAGGATCGGAATACGAAGAGCAGATGCTAAAAGAACTGGCAGAGGTTATAAGGCAGGCTCACGATAAGAACATACCTGTAATCGGATGGATGTACCCAAGAGGCAAAAATGTTCCAGATCCCCTGGATCAAAACATCATTTCCTATGGGGCGCGCGTGGGGCTTGAAGTTGGTTGCGATTTGGTTAAAGTGAATTATCCGGGATCACTTGAGGGTGTAAAACATATCGTTGCCGCCGCCGGGAAAACAGGAGTAGTATTTGCAGGAGGAAAAAAAGACGATGAAAATACATTTTTAGAAATGGCAAAAACTGTTATGGAATCCGGTGCTGTTGGGATGGCGGTTGGAAGGAATATCTGGCAATCCGATAATCCGATGGATATTACGGAAAAACTGAAAAAAATTATATTTAAAAAATGAAAATTTATTTGGCGACGGATCATACAGGGCTGGAAATAAAAAATAAGGTAAAAGATTATCTTAAAGAGTTAGGATACGAAGTAGAAGATTGTGGCGCGTATAGTTTTAATAAAGAAGATGATTATCCGGATTTTATCGGTAAGGCGGCAGAAGGAATTTCAAAGGATCCGGAAAATTCACGGGGAATAATCTTCGGAGGGTCGGGTCAGGGCGAGGCAATGACGGCTAATAAATATAAAAATGTTCGTTGCGCATTGTTTTATAGTACGGCACTCCCAGCCCAAGAAATAGATATAAATGGGAATAACAGCAACGATCCTTTTGAGATCTTAAAATTGACAAAAAAACATAATAGCGCCAATATTCTATCTATCGGAGTCAGATTTCTTGGAGCGGAAGATATATTAAAAGCAATTAAGATATGGCTTGAAGCAGAAGATGCAAAAGAAGAGAGGCATCTTAGAAGAATTGGGAAGATTAAAGCGATTGAAGAAAAGTATGTACGAAATAACTCCTAATATTTTAGAAAAGGAATGGACGGAAATAGAAAAAAAGATAGAATTAGTTCGGCCTTTTGCAAAAACGATTCAAATTGATATTGCAGACGGGATTATGGTTCCAAATACAACATTTCTTGATCCACAGCCATTTAAAAAGTATACAAAAGACATTTTTTTTGAAGTACATATGATGGTCGATAATCCTTTAAAGTATCTACAGCCCTGGGCAGATGCCGGGTTTAAAAGATTTATCGGTCAAGTAGAAAAGATGCCCAATCAAGAAGAATTTGTGGCACAAGGCCAACTCTTAGGAGAAGTAGGGCTTGCATTAGACGGTCCGACTTCAATTGATGCAATAAAAGTTCCCTATGAAGATTTGGATATAATCTTAATTTATACAAGTGGTAAAGCAGGTTTTTCAGGACCGCCTTTTTTATCGGAACGCTTAGATAAAATAAGGGAAATTAGGGCGAAAAACTCAACGATCTCAATTGCGGTTGATGGGGGGATAAACGATCAGACAATAGTTATGGCCAAAGATGCCGGCGCAAACCATTTTGGAACGACCAGTTTTCTTTTTAGCAATAATCCGCTCGAACAATATAAAAAGCTTAAACAAGCAATAAATCTTCAATAAAACTTATTTAGTTGTAGTAGGAGAGGGGGACGGTATAAGGCGGCAGCTAACCGAATTTTCCGTTCCTTTTATAAAATATTCTGTTCTGCCAAAGCATTGTTTCTGAACAATATCCATTGGTAGACTGGGTTTAATATCGGGGGTGTTTGCCAAAAGCGTTGTCATTATTTTATTCCAGATTGGAGCAGCGCCTGTTATGCCGGATGCTAAATTCTGACTCATGGGTGAATTATCGTTATTCCCAACCCATGTTGCCACTAAAAAAGAAGGAGCCGCAGCCGCGTTTGACGCGGTATAACCAATTGTCCAGTTATCTCTTTTATTGTCGGACGTTCCGGTTTTTACGGATACCGTTTTTCCTTTTATACTAAGAGGCGAGTTTGTTCCGAATTCCAAAGATCTGGCATTATTATCGGAAAGAATGCTGGATATTATAAAAGCGACCCCTTCATCTAAAACTCTTTGTCCAGTATTTAACACAGAAGACTTTTCCGATTTGTTTTGTTCCGCAAATGCAAGACTTCGATTGTTATATGATTTTTCCTCCAAGACGGTCCCTTTATAATCGGTTATTTTAATAATTGGATTAATATCGACCCTTACTCCTCCGTTTGCTAATACCCCATAAACAGTAGACATGTCGGTCATTGTTGTTTCAGCTGCGCCTAAAGTAATCGATAGACCGTATCTGCTAGGCTCTGTCCAACTTTTAATTCCCATTTTTTTACCTAAATCAACCATTTCCGAAACGCCTATTTGATTAAGCACTTTTACTGCCGGAATATTAAAAGAGTTGCCAAGAGCAATTCTTAATGGTACTTTTCCGTGAAATCTGCCATCGTAATTAACAGGTGAATATACAGGAGAACCCGGACTTGAAAAACTAATTGGCGAATCATCTAATATAGTTGCTGCCGTGAAATTGCGAGACAGTGCAGCGCTGTATGTAACAACCTTTATAGAAGAACCGGGTTGCCTAAGAGATGTTGTCAGGTTTACATTACCGTCTTTAGGATCCGAAAAATCTTTGCTTCCTACCATTGCCAAAATATCCCCGTTTGCAGGATTTGTAATTAAAGCTGCGCCGTTGGTTAGATTAAGCTGACGATTGTTATTTACTTCATCCGTTACAATTTTTTGCGCGGTTTCCTGAAGACTTAAATCAAGACTTGTTATAATTTTTAGCCCTCCTTTTTCAACTGTTGGAAGACCATATTTTTTGATTAAATAATCTTTTACGTACATTACAAAATGAGGAGCATAAATTGGTATTTTAGGGGATCTGAATTCCAGCTCTTTGTTTTCCGCCGTCTCTTTTTGTTCTTTTGAAATATACGAAAGATTAACCATTCTGTCTAAAACTTCTTTTTGTCGTACTTTCCAAAGATTCGGGTTTGTGCCGTAGGGTGAGTAAATTGTTGGAGCTTTAGGAATTCCTGCCAAAAACGCGCTTTGGGCGAGATCAAGTTCTTTAGCCGGTTTCCCAAAATAGACTTCCGATGCGGCCTCTATCCCCCAAGCGGTTCCTCCGTATGGGACTTGATTAAAATATATTTCAAGTATCTGATTTTTAGTGTAAATCCGCTCAGCCCAGAAGGCTATAATTACTTCTTTTATTTTTCTTATCATGCTTGTCTCCGGTGTTAAAAGCGCAGACTTAATTAGCTGTTGAGTGATTGTTGATCCACCCTGAAAATCTTCGCCAGAAATATCTTTTATTGCCGATCTTATAATTGCGGATACATCAAAGCCGGGATGGTTATAAAAATCTTTGTCTTCTATTGCAATAGTTGCATTTATAAGATCTTTAGGTATATCGTTTAACGGAACAATAGTTCTATTTTGTTGAGCGTATATCTGATAAAGCAGCTTTCCGTTTCTGTCGAATATTTTCGATGTTTCGGGTGTTTGTCTAAAAGTTAGTTCTCTTGGAGACGGAATATCCTGTAAAAAAATTAAGAAAAGAAGAGGAAGAAAAACAAATATAAAAGATGCGCTTATTCCCAGTATAAAATATTTGACTTTAACTAAAAAAGGAAAAGGGTGAGCATGTTTTATTTTTTTGTGTTTTCTAAAAATAAGTTGCGGTATATTTTTAATCTTTGTCAAGTAGATAAAGGGAAGAAACAAAAGTTTTATAAAAGAGAAAAATAATTTTATTAAAAAAAATATTTTCTTAACAACAAAAAAAATAAGATTGATGATTTTTTGAACAAACAAGGTTAAAATGCGAAATGTTTTTTTAACTAGGATATAAAAAACATTAGAAAGCGCAATTTTTAGTTGAGTTAGCTTGGATAATCCGGAAAGAAAATTTATTATAGGTTGAGTAAATGCAGTTTTAATATTGAAGATTTTTGTCCTGCGGAGCAGGATCTCGCTTCGCGAGAGCCTTTGAAAAATTAATTTAGATTTAACTTTAGATTTTTTTGTTTTTTCGTTTTTTTGTTTTATTCTCTTTAAAGAAAGAGAAAATAATGACAGTATTTTTTTAATGTTTTTTAAGGGAAGATTTGGTAGTAATAACACAAAATCTCCAACTCTAATTAAGAAAAGTAAAACGATAAAAATAAACTTAAGAAAAAGTTTCATAAATCGGACCAATAGTCAGCTTTGGAAAAATATTATACTATGAGCCAGGTTTTTTGGAAAGGAGCAAAAAAAGAAAAAAGGCACGGGTAGGAATCTCAAACTGGATAAGGAAAATGGAGCGACAAATGTCGCAAAGATTGCAGCATTGCAATCGTCCATCTCTCTTTCTGTTTGAGCCCTTTACCGTGCCCTTTTGCACTATTAGTTTTGCGGAAAGTGTCTCCTCGGAATTATTTGGGTTCCACCTCCAGTTCAGGACAGACCTTGTTCCAGGCTGCTCTTGCCATGTTCCATGACCTACTTACACCCGATCGTGTACCGACGAGGAGTGGATGTCTCCAACTCTTCGAGATAGCGAAGACGATCGAGCAGAAGACAGCGACCCCCACTAAGACGAGTAAGCTAACTTTCCCTGCCCCCTGGTCGACTAGAGCCAAGTAGTAGATTGCATAGCAAACTGCTACAATGACTGCGATCTCCCAAGGCGCGACTGGTATACGTCTGCCGCTTGGCAGGGTTTTGTAGGGGTAAAACCATTGTGTCTTATGGTACCACCGCAGACGTTCTTCTCCTGGCTAGAAAAGTGATGACACGAAGCCGAAAAACGCTCCTATCACACTCCCAACGAACAGGAAGATACATGCGACAGTCCAGAGCAAAAGTGCGGTTGGTAGCTTGAACCAGTAGTAGGTGCAAGCCTTGCCGTATGTATTATTTGACCAAAAGGTTTTAGTAGCCTGAAAGTGCAAGGAATTCTCCTTGGGATGGGACAGGCGATGTTTTAACCAACTAAATGGGTTGATCACGGTTTTCTCCTCTCTTTGAACGGTGAAGACGTCATTGTCTCCCCATTTCCAACAGCCGATGGGATCTTCCTGCCGGGTCGTCGCAAGGGATATTCGCTTGGAACAAACCTGGCGCCCTCGCTCTCCGGCAAGTCAACATTACGGAGTTGTGTCATGTTGCTCTCCCTGATTGAGCGTTTGCTTATTGCTTCCATCCATCTTGCGGGCTATATGCCACAACATGCAGAGAATAGAAAAAAGCATGAGTATTATTGCACAGAGAGCAAAGAGAATCCAAAGGAAGATTAGCTGGTTTTGATCGGTAATTTCCTCCCTAAATTTCAATGGGGATATTGCCATCAATATGGCAAATCCTGCAAGGAATGAGCTTAAATCACGCATCGTTCTTTGTCCTTTCTTTTTCTTTTCTCTTGACGCATGCCGAAGCTACTCTATGATAAAATCTCCTCTATTCATTAGTGATTACCATTTCAAGCACCAATCTATTGGTGTTGATGGTCAAAACGGTAATCACTAAACTTTCCGCAAAATGTCAAAGAGCCCGCCTTCACCGATTTTGGCGAGGCGATGCAGACCATTGTAGAAGCGCCCCTTCGACGCGAGGATGTAAACCTCGGGAGAAGGTAAGCTTTCTAGCGGGGTCAATGTGCAAGATTTATAATTCAAAAGAAACAAAAACCAAGCAGCAAAAAACGCTAGGCCTTATTTCGGTTGTAAGAGGGGATTGTAGCAGAAAAATAGGCAAATAGCAAACTATAGGGCGTTACTTTTATGATTGTTTTTTCAAATTAAGTTTTATGGGTTTTAAGGTTTTTTATCGGGTTCGGGAGTAGGATGAGGACAAGACAAACAATAGCGGTCACCTGTTGGATCGGTAACTACAATTTCATCTTTTAACTCTAGATTGTCTGTCTGATCTTTTTTTGAAAGATCATGAGTTCCTTTATCTACCCAAACCTTTGTTCTGCCAGGATCAACCATCTTTGGTTCTGTTCCTTGTATAAAATATTCAAATCGGGTTGGGCAGCGATCCGGTGTTCCATCAGGAGGGGGAATAAGACCGGATGTCGAGCAGACATTTTTTCCAATAACGTCACTTGGTTTTTGCATGGGCTCATCCGGCATTTTCTCTAAAAGATGGCTCATAATTTTATGCCAAATTGGAGCGGCACCTGTTATGCCGGACACTAATCCGTTCATTGGCTTATTATCATTATTTCCAACCCAAGTTGTCACTAAAAAGGAAGGAGTATATCCAATTGTCCAGTTGTCTCTAAAATCGTTGGTGGTTCCCGTTTTTACGGAAACAGTTTTATTATTTATTCTAAGCTCGGAATTTGTTCCAAACTCCATAGATCTTGCGTCGTTATCCTGCAAAATATGTGAAATAATGTATGAGGCACTGCTTGGTATGACTTTTTTGCCAAAGATTGGGCTTTTTGGCGCTTCATATTCTTCTATAGTTTTCCCCCGGGCATTTGTAATTTTAAGTATAGGATGAAGATCTATTCGGTAACCGTTGTTGGCAAATACGCCATAAGCGGTTGCCATGTCGGTCATAGTTACTTCACCGCCTCCTAAAGTCAGAGAAAGACCGTATCTGCTTGGGTCTTCAAAAGTTGTAATCCCCATGGCACTAGCCGTTGCAATCATTGCCTCGACCCCGTTAAGTTTTAGCATTTTAACGGCAGAGATATTTATAGAATTACCAAGAGATGGTCTCATCTGCACGACCCCGTGCCATTTTCCGTCGTAATTTACAGGGCAGTAAGATTTTTGTCCCTGGTTTGGAAAACATGTGGCAATATCTACAAATGGCGTTGCGGCGTTATATCCTTTAATAAGCCCGGTAACGTAATTAATTGGCTTAATCGACGATCCGGGTTGTCTAAGAGCAAGCGTTACATTAACATTTCCGTCTTCTTCTATATCAAAATAGTCTTTACTTCCAACCATTGCCAATATTTCACCTGTTGCGGGACTTGTTACCAAAGCGGCTCCATTACCGACATTGTAGTTTTTAAGCGTTGCGACTTCTGCCGCGACGCTAGCCTCTGCATATTCCTGAACATCCAAATCAAGACTAGTTTTAACTTTTAATCCTCCTTCTTCAACAACCTGTTCTCCGTATTTTTTTACCAATAAATCTTTTACGTACAAAACAAAATGAGGAGCCTTTATTTTATTTGAAATTTTTTGATAATTAAGCGGTTCGTTTATTGCTTTTTCTAATTCCGATTTTGATATATATCCGAGCTCGTACATTTTTTTCAAAACTTTTTTTTGTCTTTCCTTCGCCAGTTCCGGGTGTGCCCCGTATGGCGAGAAAGCTGTTGGAGCTTCGGGCAAACTTGCGATAAGAGCGCTTTCGGAAAGACTTAGTTCTTTCGTGTGTTTGCCAAAATACGTAAGGGATGCCGCTTCTACACCATAAGCGGTTCCTCCATATGGCACTTGGTTAAGATACATCTCTAAAATTCTATCTTTTGGATAAATAATTTCCGTTGCGAAAGAAAGAATCACCTCTTTAAACTTTCTTATAATTGTCCGCTCCGGAGTTAAAAGACTTGTTTTAACCAGCTGTTGCGTAAGGGTTGATCCACCCTGCAGCTCCCTATGCACAAGAGTTGAATAGGCGGCGCGGATTATTCCGCGAACGTCAATCGCGCCGTGTCTATAAAAATCTTTATCCTCAATTGCGATTGTTGCTTTTTGAAGGGATTTTGGAATTTGATTTAACGGGATAAATGTCTGATTTTTGTTGCCGTAGATTGTATATAAAAGTTTATCGTTTCTGTCAAAAATCTGCGTTGATTGAGGAATAGAGCTACTACTTAATTTTGTAGGGCTTGGCAGATCTCTTAAGATAAAATAATAAAAGATGCTAAAAAAAGCAGTTAATAAAATAAGAATCTTCCAGTACTTAATAATAGTTTTTTTGGGAAGTTTAACCTCTAAAGCATTGAGGACTTTCATCAGATTATAATATCATAAAATTGAAACTCTTTCTATTTTGCCAGCTTTATTATATATTGTGAATATGCTTGACTTGTCGCTCGTCAATTCTTTATTAAATAATTTTTCTATTACAGGCTTAGGCTTAAATTTTTTGGATATAATTATCTTAGTCGTTGTTCTATTTTACATTTACGAAGGTTTTGCACTTGGATTTGTTTCGGCATTGTTTGATTTTATAAGTTTCGTATTATCTTTTATTTTAGGTGTTAAGCTCTATGGTTTTTTGGGAACATTTATATTTGACAGCTTTTCGATTCCGATAGGATTTTCAAATGCAATCGGTTTTTTTATTGTTGCGTCTGTTTTTGAAATTATTTTTAATATTCTTTTTAGAAAAGCATTAACTTATTTTTCGGGACGCATAAGAGATGTAAAATTTGCAGATTTTCTAAAAAATATTAATAAATATTTAGGGTTTTTACCCGGGCTTGCTTCCGCCATTGTTCTTTTGTCTTTTTTCTTAACGCTTATAGTGTCTCTTCCTTTATCGCCTATTTTAAAACGCTCCGTGTCTTCTTCAAGAATAGGATCGGTTCTTGTTTCTAAAACAGCGGGATTTGAGAAAGATATTAATGATGTTTTCGGACAAGCGGTTAACGATACTCTTAATTTTTTAACAATTGAACCTCAAAGTAATGAGTTTGTAAGTTTAAAATTTAAAACCGAAAATTTTAGCGAAGACCCAATTGCCGAAAAACAGATGTTTGATGCTGTTAATAAGCAAAGAGTGTCAAACGGCCAAGAGGTGCTAATTTTTGATGAAAAAATAAGAGATGTAGCAAGAGAACATTCAAAGGATATGTTGAGAAGAGGATATTTCTCGCATTTTACGCCAGAAAAATTGTCTCCGTTTGATCGAATAAGCATAGCAGATATCCCTTTTGGATATGCGGGTGAGAATTTAGCTTTAGCTCCAAGTACGGAACTGGCAATGCAAGGACTCATGAATAGTCCGGGGCATAGGGCAAATATTTTATCTCCTAATTTTAAAAAAATCGGAATAGGAGCAATAGACGGAGGAATCTATGGTATTATGTTCACGCAGAATTTCACGGATTGACAAAAAACAATTTGAACTTTATAATCCATAAAAATATGACAGTTGAAAGACGTGATCAACCTGTTCGCAAACCTTCCCTAGAGGAATTGTTGAACAAAACGAGACAAGACTTTATTAATACAGAAACTTATGATCCAACTCTTCCTGCACATCCTGATCATGGGAAGATTAGGGAAGGATATACATTCGGTGATGCTGCTTGGACTACGGTTGATACACTTTCTGAAGAAGGTGTCGATATATTTGAGTTATTGAGTAAAGTTGCGCGAGAGACTAAAGTAAGTCCCACTGATACGGACTGGGCTGGAATGAACGGATTAGAAACCTGGGAAGAAATAATAGAGGATATAGTTCAAAAAATAATTAAATCAGAGATGCCCAATAGATTTCCTGAGTTAGTTGAAGAGAACAAAAGAAGAGGATTGATCGAGGAAGGTTATGAGGAAGATTAGTTAATAATAATCTCTTCTAACTTTTAATATTACAAGAAGAAACTCTGCTAATTACTAAGCCATCTATGCTATGTTCAGCATTTTGACAAAAGTTACTGCATAGCTTCCATATTTTATTTTTTATATTCCCGCCTTCCATGTGGGAGGCTACATTTTTAACCCGTTTTTCTTTGCCATAAGATGTGGTAAAATGGGTGCATGGAAAAGAGGATTTTAAACTACAGAATAATTATTGAACCTGAAAAAATAGGCAGGAAAACTGTTAATAATGCCTATTGTCCAACTCTTGGACTTGCCGACTTTGGAAATTCTATTGATGAAGCAATCCAGCGTATCCAATCATTAATTAAATTTCACATAGAATCTCTTCTTTACTACTAATTAAAAATTTTAGTTTAATCATTTGATGTTTACAACGGTAAATTGAATTGAACATTTACTATCTACGGCTAATAATTTATAATCTTTATTGCATATGAATTATTTATTACCTGACATAAGAAGTATTGATGTAAAAGGGAAGAGGGTTTTTTTGAGGTCGGATTTGGATGCGCCAATCTCGGAGTTGAAAGTTGAGAGTGGAGAGTTGAAAGTTGAGGACGACACGAGGTTGGTTGCGTCAATGCCCACCCTTAAATATCTCTTAGAACATGGAGCAAATGTTATTTTGGCTGGACATTTAAGAAGGCCTGAGGGATATGATCCGAAATTAAGTTTATTGCCTGTTGCGAAATGGCTATGCGAGAATTTCAAATTTCAAATTTCAAATTTCAAATGTACAAAAATGGGTGGGCTTGAGGGATGGAGATTATCAGACCAACTTTTTCTTCTTGAAAATCTTAGGTTTCACAAAGGAGAAAAGGAGAACGATCCTAAGTTTGCAAAAAAATTGAGTAGTCTTGCGGATATTTATGTTAACGATGCGTTTGCATCATCACATAGAAAACACGCATCGATAGTTGGAGTTGCAAAACTTTTGCCGCATTTTGCAGGTATCAGACTTCAAAAAGAAATAAGAGTGCTTTCGGAAGTTTCAGAAAATCCTAAAAGGCTCCTTGTTGTTTTAATCGGCGGCGCAAAAATAGAAACAAAATTACCACTAGTTGAAAAAATGCATAAATTCGCGGATTATGTTTTGGTTGGAGGCAAAATTGCGAACGAAACAAGAATTCTTTTAAAAGTTCAACACGAAAAAATAATTGCCAGGAAATCGGTTTTGCAGATTGCAGAGCTTAGAGACGATGAAGAGGATATCACTCCAAAAAGTACAGAGAATTTTTTACAAATAATTAATCTTGCAAAAACCGTTATATGGAACGGACCCGTTGGTAAAACAGAAAACTCAGGAATTGAAGGGAGCAGAAAACTGGCAGAGGGGATATTAAAAAGTAAAGCGTATTCAATTGTCGGAGGAGGGGACACTCTTGAGTTCTTGAAAAAAATGGATATTTTGGATAAATTCAGTTTTTTTTCAACTGGCGGCGGGGCAATGCTTGCATTTTTAAGTGGCGAAAAACTACCGGGAATAGAAGCCCTCCTTTTCTCCTCTTGATCCCATTTTCTTTCTGGGTTATACTTTTTGTATGGTAAGAATTGCGATTAACGGATATGGTAGGATTGGAAGACTAGCGCACAGAGTAATTCTAGAAAAATACCAATCGGAAATAGAATTAGTTGCAATAAATGCAGGATCGTCTACCGATATTAACGGCTGGATGTATCTTTTAAAATATGACACAGTTTATGGTCCACTTTTAAGCCATGATATTAAATCCGAAATTCTAAATCCGAAATCCGAAACAAACTCAAATTTTCAAAATCCAAATGACCAAAACTTAACAGGATTAATAGGAAATATAATTATTGATGATAAAAAAATTCCTGTTTTTTCGCAGAAAGATCCATCGCTTCTTCCATGGAAAGATTTAAATGTAGATGTGGTGATTGAATCGACAGGTGCTTTCAGGACTTCCGATAAACTTCAATCGCATATTTCAGCCGGCGCAAAAATAGTTATTCTATCCGCCCCGGCCAAAGACCCAACGAGTGGCTCAGGGCAAGTGATTCCAACATATATCCTGTCGGTAAATTCTCAAAATTATAAGGGAGAGAATGTTATCAGTAATGCTTCCTGCACAACAAATTGCATTGCTCCGGTTGCAAAAATTATTCAGGACAACTTTGGAATAGAAAAAGCAATGATGACAACAATTCATGGATATACATCGGATCAACGTTTGCAGGATGGGGGACATAAAGATTATAGGCGGGGCCGTGCCGCGGCTCAAAATATTATTCCTACATCTACCGGCGCGGCCAGTGCAGCAGCAAAAGCCATACCGGAATTAGAAGGAATATTTAACGGCTTAGCTATTCGTGTTCCTGTTGCAACAGGATCATTGTCCGACTTTACGTTTATTCTTAAGAAAGATACAACAAAAGAAGAAGTAAATGAAATTTTAAGAAAAGAATCTCAGAAGTCTCAATATAAGGGAATTTTAGAAGTAACAGAAGATCCGATAGTCTCATCTGACATTATAGGGAATCCGGCATCATCAATTGTTGATTTATCTTTAACTCAAATAGTGTCGGGAAATATGCTAAAGATTATTGCCTGGTATGACAACGAATGGGGATACGCAAATCGTTTAGTTGAAGAGGCTTTAATTGTAGGAAAGAAAATGATTAGTGTCTAACTTTAGTTCTGCTCTAAGTCAGTTCAAAGTGCAAAGTTCAAAGTGCAAAGTTCAAAATTTTTGACTTTAAACTGTAACTTTTAATTTTTAATTTTAAACTTTTAACTGTTTTTATGAGTGAGTTTGATTTACCAAACATCAAA
>Ga0209542_10004634_pt1 | contig 28073 bp, 34 predicted proteins | sample RifCSPhighO2_01_FD_184028 | JGI IMG/M metagenome (GOLD analysis project Ga0209542, IMG submission 184028) | Soil microbial communities from Rifle, Colorado - Rifle CSP2_plank highO2_0.1 (SPAdes) (version 2) | ecosystem: Environmental > Terrestrial > Deep subsurface > Rock core/Sediment ...
TCTTGGCACGAGCTTAATCTTATTAAAATAAGGAGGTTTTACAAGTTTATTCCCAAAAAATCCAAACCGCCCATCTGGTAAAGCCACCATCCCACAATAAAAAGCGCCGCCAATACGATCAGGGTTGTTTTCTTGGTCATCTCTTAATTATACCTGAAATCAATACCCTTGAGGTTGAAATATTTTCTTGCCGACAATATGAACCATTGCTATTTGCCATAATCGCGTTGATTTCAGATCTTTATCATTGGTGGCTGTTTCCATTTCATAGTTGGCGCGGCTGATGGGTGCTGGTCACACATAAAATTCTGTTGAATTTTTGCGCGACCCCGGCTCGGAGCCAAGCTCCTCCGCCAGTCAGCACCCAAGCAAGAGGGTAAGAAAACCCAGAATATTCTGGGTTTTCTTAACCTAGCGCGGCTGATGGGTGCTGACCCCACGGCCTCTCCCGTGACAGGGGAGTGCTCTACCGTTGAGCTACAGCCGCAAGTGAGGAACTGAACCGCGGATGTCTTTAATAAGACAGCCGCAATGAGTTACAAATTAACAGATTTTTTACCGTTAATCAATTTGGCTTGCACTGAACTTGTTGAAGTGTGCCGGCGCCAAGACTTGCACTTGGGACCTTGGCTTTATGAGTGCCATGCTCTAACTACCTGAGCTACGCCGACAAGAGAGGAGCAGTAAGGAAGCTTACTTACTGTCTCCGAACGCCGTCGGCGCCAGCTTTAGCTGTCAGCCGACAGACTGAAACTATATTACAAAATATTGCTTTTCTCAAGAAAAAGAGTATAATAACGCCTTGTGTGTTTATTTATTAGCGGGGTAGAGGAAAAGTACCTCGGGAGGCTCATAACCTCCAGGAGCCGGGGCGGTACCGGCCCCCGCAACAAGTTAAGTGTAAACAATCCCGAATTCTTGGAAGACCTTTTCGAAGAGCGCGATGACGCGTTTGGTTTCGCGTTCGTTTAGATCAAATCCAGTGCCCGCGTGAGCTATCGCATTTCTGACTTTGTGCGCTTCCCAAGCGTCGTTGAGAGTCGAGAATTCATTCTGATCTGCCGACTTGAGCATCTCCCCTACTGAATCTCCGTGGAGTCCGAGTGTTCGCAAGAGCTCTTCGAGCATCACATCTGCTTCCATGATCGCGAGCCGCCAATCAGAAGGATTATTTGAATTCATATAATTAATAACCTTTTCCCACTTCTCGTTTGTCTCTGATTTTTTGATGAGAGCTACTTCTTCTGTCGTCACTATATAGTCGGAAGGTGGCGGATTAAATATTTTATCTTCTTCGATATTTATCTCACGAAGTTTTTTCATATTGTGGACGATGCCGTAGATAGCAAGTGCAGCTACTATAGCCGAAATCACTTTCCAAACTGGCCAGATATTCAAAAGGAAATAATTCTTGAACCTAAACCAGATAAATTCAGGCGAGCCGAGATTGAAACTTGCTAGATAGCTCATCAAAGCGGCGGCGAGCGCAGATAAGACGAAAATAAATACTAGAAGAGATGTCGGTGTATCTATGTTCTCCCACCATGTCTTTGGCGGCGCTGGTTTTTCCTTCGGTGGCATATCTATATTTTACCCTATTCTCCTAAAAATTCTTTACCCGCGACAAACAAATTATTTTCTCGTCCTAAATCAGCAGTCAGATGTAACCCGAGCGGCAGATCTTTTCCCTCTACGTTTACGAAACCCGACGGCAAAGATATGGCCGGAGTACCGGCGATATTTGCCGTGACAGTAAAAAGATCTTCTAAATACATGGCCAATGGATTTGAAGTCTTCTCGCCAAATTTAAAAGCCGGACCAAGCGTGGTTGGCGTAGCTACGAGATCCACCTCTTCGAAAGCACGTCTCATCTCGTCTCTGATAATCTTTTGCACTTCTACTGCAGTGCCGTAGTAAGCATCGTAGTAACCAGATGAGAGCACATAAGTACCGAGGATAATTCTTCTCTGTACTTCTCTGCCAAATCCTTCTCCGCGGGTTTTGAAATAATCTTCTATAACATCTTTGCCTTCGGCGTAGTGGCCGTATTTGACACCGTCATAGCGCGCAAGGTTCGAAGATGCTTCAGCCGGCAAGATGATGTAGTAAGCCGGTAGAGCATACTTCATATTAGGAAGCTTTATATCCACTACTTTGTAACCGAGGCCTCTTAATTTCTCGAGAGATTGTTCGAAATTATTTTTCACTTCTGGACTCATGGCATCTGTTTCCAAGAAGTCTCTTGGCACTCCAACTATTTTAGAAAATTTCTTTCTCTCTGGATAAGTGTCATCGGAAATGGTTGTGCTGTCCATCGGATCTCTACCCTTGATTACGTTGTATACAAGTCGAACATCAGCAACGGTTTTCGCGAATGGCCCTATCTGGTCGAGCGAAGAAGCGAGAGCAATGAGCCCATGCCTTGAGACTCGGCCATAAGTCGGCTTCAACCCCACTACACCACAGAGAGCAGCTGGCTGGCGGATAGAGCCACCGGTATCAGACCCTAGAGCCATATCACACATTCCCGCCGCCACGGCTGCCGCCGACCCTCCCGATGAACCTCCTGGCACCCGGCTTGTATCGTGAGGATTTTTCGTAGGGCCAAATGCCGAATTCTCTGTCGAAGAACCCATGGCGAACTCATCCATATTTGTACGGCCCACGATGATGGCTCCAGCGTCTTTCAATTTTTTCACCGCAGTAGCATCGTAGGTTGCGGTAAAGTTCTCAAGCATCTTCGAGCCCGCACTCACCTTGTGGCCCTTAAATAGCATGTTGTCTTTGATAGCAATTCTCTTGCCGCCGAGTGGGCCATCCGAAGACGCCCCTCTGTCTTCGAATACTTCGAGAAAGGCGTGGATGTCTTTATCTTTAGATTTAATCTCTTCTGGTGTCACAGAATTTTTTTGACTTTAATATAATCACCTTCCCGATTAGGCGCTTGTTTAAGCAATTCTTCAGTATGGATTCCACTCTCATGCGGCTCTCCATCATCTCTCATAACATTTTTGAGAGCGTATTCGCTCTCATCCTCCGTAGCCTTGCGCGAAGCAGGACTAGCACTTTTTATCTGTCCAACGTAATTTAAAATCGCCTCAAATTCTCCCACGAGCCTCTGGGATTCTTCGTCACTCAAATCAATCCGCGCCAGTTTCGCCAATTTCAAAACCTCTTCCTTATTCATCCCGTTATCTTAACATATCCAAAAATTCTCTCTCATTCAGGATTTTAACCCCTAATTCCTGGGCTTTCTCATACTTGTCGCCGGGGTCGGCACCGGCTACGAGGTAGTCTGTGTTTTTGGAAACAGAGCTCGAGATATTTCCACCTAAAGTGCGAATTTTTTCCTTCGCTTCTTCGCGAGACATTTTCTCAAGCGAACCAGTCAGCACAAAACTTTTCCCGTTAAGCTTCCCAAAAGACGGTCTTTTGGGAGATTGGACTCGGACGTATTTGAGAAGCCTGTCATATAACTTTTTATTCTCTTTTCCGCCAGCTGGCGGACTAAACCAATCAAGAATTGCTTGAGCTACTACATCTCCCACCCCATTGATTGCGGTTAATTGCTCGAAAGTCGCCTCCGCGAAACGCTTCGGAGTACCGAAGTATTCTGCAAGATCGCGCGCTGTCTCTTCACCTACTTGCGGGATAGATAGCGAAGCGATAAATCGCGCAAGCGTCACATCCCTCGCTTTCTCGATCGCCTTGAGTAAATTATCTATAGACTTTTCTCCAAATCTTTCCAGGGTTTCAAGATCACCTTTTTTAATCGTAAATAGATCATCAAAATTATATATGAGATTGGCATCCATGAGCTGCTGGATGATATTTTTCCCGAGACCATCTATGTTGAAAACATTCCGTGACACAAAATATTCGAGCTTTCTTTTCTGTTGAACGTAAGCATCTCTGACCGGATGTTCTGGAAACTTAAAAATCTTTTCTTTGCCCGTCCTCATTTCCTCTACTACTCGCACCACTTCCGGGATAACATCCCCTGCTTTCTGGATCACCACCGTATCTCCTATTCTGATATCTTTGCGCTTGATCTCATCTTCGTTATGAAGAGTGGCGCGCGAGACAGTCGAACCGGCAACCAAAACCGGACGAAGTTTTGCGACTGGTGTGAGCACTCCAGTACGACCGAGCTGAAGAGTTATATCTTCCACGAGAGTTGTGACCTGTTCCGCCGAAAATTTGAAAGCGATGCCGAAACGCGGCGACTTACCAGTATAGCCAAGTTTTTTCTGCTGTTCCACGTCATTGACCTTCACTACCAACCCATCTAACAAATAATCTTCTTTATTTTTCTTCTTATTCCAAAATTCCCAATGTTTTACGACCCCTTCGATGTTGTCGAACTTTTTGTAATGCGGATTGATTTGGAATCCCAATTCTTTAAGAAAATTAAGTTCTTCTTCCTGCGTATTCAACTTGGACACGGCGTGTCCAAGTTGAAGGTCGGCGATGTCATAGATAAACGAATCAAGTCTGCGCGAACGCGTGATAGACGGATCAAGCTGGCGGATGGAGCCTGCAGCAATATTTCTCGGATTGGCAAATAAATCTTCGCCTTTCTTTTTCCTTTCTTGGTTTAGTTTGTCAAAGACGGTCTTTGCCATCCAGATTTCGCCTTCGATAATTATCGAGACCTGCTGTTTTAAATTATGCGGAATGGAGCGGATAGTACGAACATTACCTGTCACATCTTCTCCAACTCTGCCATCACCGCGAGTAGCGGCAGTCTTCAAAACTCCTTTTTCGTACGTGAGCACCACTTTCAATCCATCAATCTTTAATTCCACCAGATATTCCGGCTTCTCGCCATCGAGCAAACGTCTAATCCTCTCGTCGAAAGCGCGGATATCATCTTCGTCGAAAGCATCGTTAAACGACCATTGCGATACTTTGTGCTCGACCTTCGAGAATTCTTTGAGCACCACATCCCCCACTTGTTGTGTCGGAGAATCCGGAGTATTGAGTGCTGGATATTGGGACTCCAGATCTTCAAGCTCACGCACCAGAGCATCATAAGCACTATCCTCTATCTCTGGCTTATCGAGAGTATGATAGAGATGGCTGTGCCGCTTGATAGTCTCGCGAAGCTTGTTAACTCTCTCTAAAATTTCTTTAGGAATTTTCACCATAGCCTAATAAGACGCTCGAACGGCACGTTCCACTCGCCGTGGATTCGATAGGTCGCAAGTATTATAGCCCTTCGATTCTATCCTGGTGGTATTGTTTGGATTTTTAGTTACCGTAACGGTGGTACAAAATGGGTCAGGGCTGATATTAAAAGTGAAGGTTGACGTAACCACTCCGCCTACCGACATGGTCTGGTTGTTGCAAGTTATTTGGGAACTGGTCGTGGTAGAAAAGGCGCTAATACCACTAGGATTCTGCACGTCCCAATAGAGAGCGCATTCCATGCCGGTATCGGCCGCGTAAAAAGCATATTGGGATTCACGCCCAGTAGAAGATATTAGAGACTGCTTCACCGCAAGGCCAGTGATCCCCGCCGCAACCAAAAGCAGAGTACCCATCACGATGATCGCTATAAAAAGTGTAAAGCCTTTATTCATCATTTTGCCAGTTTAAGATATTTTCTCTTGCTTTAAATTGCCTCGAGACAGTGCCCTTCGACCAGTCTACGGTTACTAATATCGAGACTTCATTGTCATTGATATCTTCAAGCACTATTTCTCTTTTGAAGACGGTGGTATTCCAGGACGAATCATAGCCGTAGAAACCGCTAGTCGGATGTTGACGAAGAATAGGACAATCGCTACCACAAGTCTCTGGAACCGGATTCGGCGCCAAAATATCGACATAACAACCATTCGCGGTAAAACATGAGGACAGATTCGTAAGCCAAGTGTCGCCAGCAAGAGAGTTTTCATCGCGGATATTTCTTATCTGTTCGAAACCTTCTTGAGCAAGATAGAAAGCGATGATTTGATCTTTCGAGAATATGTAAGATGAGATGCCGGTTTGTATTGCGCTCGAAGCCCCCGAAACTGCGACAAGCAAAATGGCGATAGCAACCAAACTCTCAATAATTGTGAATCCTTTCTTTTTCATATATCTAATATCCGCTGTGATACTAATGTTTGGAGAGTAAAGTCACTACGCCCTTTGCCTGTTGTGCCGGCGTGGCTCTTGATCCTCATGATCACTTTCGGCTGCAATGCATCGCCTGTGCCCGCCCCCAGAGCGTAAAACACCAAATCATCGATAACTATCTCCGGCGCAGTCACGGCAATATATAAGCCAGTACCAATACGTTTTTCAATCGAAGCATTGTTTAACCTGTAAGTTGTCTGAAGTCCGTCGCTCGACAAGAAACTCATGAGCATATCACCACTCGGCCAGCAGTCCTGTGGCGAACTAATATTTCCTCCTGCGCCGCAGTGGTAATTCCTGCCGTAGCGCATTTCTCGAGACATGCTCTCTACCACCAAGTTTAGATTGTTGAGAACTGTTTTGAGAGAACGCGACTTGCGGTTGGCATCGAAGACATTCAATATCGAGCCCATAGAGATGGTCATAACCACGAGAAAAATTGACATCGCCGTCATCAATTCAATTAATGTAAATCCTCTTTTCATTGTACTGTTATCTGACCACTACTATAGACAGTGACGGATCTATCATCCCCTGCCGGACTCATGAGTATGATCTTAGCTCCTATTGCAGTCGGCCAACTCGCCGAAAACGCGAATATGGGTTCAGTTTTTGGGCGAGTGAAGCTTATGTCAACTTGACCAATACCACACTCTGAAACATTGCCAGGCAAGACCGCGCAGATATTGGAAATATAGTTGCCACGGGAAATCTCGATTTGAGAAAGGCTTTCTCCCACATCATAAATTTTATCGCCATCTTGGTCTGCAAAGTAGATGTAAGTTTTATTGGAGCTAGTGGTGAAGGACAGCCCATACGCGGCGTCGAATTTGAGAGAGCCAGGAGCTGTTTCGCGCACGCCTGCTCCATAAGCTTGGGCTTGCGAGATTGTGAGCGAGATTTCATCGGCCAAAGTTGAGAGAGCGAGGCCGTCGGTGTATTTGGTCTGATTGGAGACAACCACAGCCATTATAGTAGATACAATACTAATAGAGATTATTAACTCTATAATGCTGAACCCCGAGTTATTTTTAAAATGAGAGGACATGTAATATATCTAAACCGAAGAAAACAGCAATCCATGCACCCAATATTATAAATGGCGCGAACGGAACCTCGCTTTTCATTGTAAGCTTTTTTCGCCACATGAGAAAGAGACTAGATGCGGCACCAATCCAGAAAGCGACGACAATAGCGGAGAAACCTTCTGCTGCTCCGAGGAGAAATCCAACTGAAAGACCGAGCTTGGCATCACCGAAGCCGATTGCGCGTCCGCGCGAGAAAAGCCATATGGCGGCAAAAAATGCAAATATTATTAATCCTGCAAGTATTTGCCATCCCAACACCAAAGATAAAATAATTGCGGAGTAAACTAAAGGGTCGGGAATGATTTTGTGGTGGAAGTCGTAAATGAGAATTACGATGTAGATACAAAACACCGGAAGCATCCAGAGCGGAACGGTGATAAATATGAGCCCTGTGAGAATTTCAATTAACGGATATTGATAAGAGATTGAAGAATTGCAACCACGGCATTTTCTTTTTTGTATTAGGAAGCTTATTACCGGGACGAGTTCGTACCAAGAAAGGGTTTTGGTGCAATGCGGACACTTCGAGCGACCTCCGAAATTCTTCTCGTTCCATCTTAAAGCTACTACATTAAGAAAACTGCCAACTATCATACCGAAAACAAAAAGGACGACTGTCGCCATCCTTTGAGTATAACAAATCTCTGGGAGAGATTTGTTATTAGTTATGGGCAAACAGTGGCGCCTCCTAGAGCGTTGGGATTAGCCCTGGACTTGCCGAGCGAGTCAACACACCAAAAACCAGTTCCTCCTTTCAGGACACCTTGAACTGCGTACGCAGTAGCACTAGAGTTGCAAACAATGTCCCCTGCCACATAACCAGGGTAATTCACGAAGTTGGTGTACTGATTCATACCAGAAGCTGAATCAGCAAACATACCAGCAATACAAGAGTTAGAAGCTCCGTAACCTCCAGTAGTGTCGTAGTAGATTTCGGCCGCGGCACGTAAACCAGAGAGTTGCGCCTTTATTTTAGCATCATTGCCTTTGCCACGAGCGGTATTGAGAGATGCGAGCACTACCGAAGAGAGAATGCCAATGATAGCGATAACTACCAGAAGTTCGATGAGGGTAAAACCTTTGTTTCTTTTTAACATATTATTATATTTAATGACTCCTTTATTATAACCTATGCAGCCCCGGAATTCGCAATCTCATATATGGGGATAAGGACAGAGGCCATGATAATCCCCACGCTAATACCCAAAAGCACTATCATCATAGGCTCTATGAGGCTCACCAGAGTGTCTACAGCATCCATCACTTCCCGCTGGTAAAAGTGTGCCATGGTGCCAAGAATCGAGCCTAATTCGCCCGATTCCTCCCCTACTCGTATCATTTGGACCAGGGTGGATGGGATCTCTTCGTATTGGGAAAGGGACTGGGAGAATGAACTGCCGCCCTTTACCGCAAGAAGGCTTTCTTGGAGAATTTGTCCATAGACTTCGTTATCTACCACTGAGGCGGTGATCTCAATCGCCTTCACCATCGGGATGCCAGAGAGCACCATGGTGTTCATGTTGTCGGCAATGATAGATAAATATAATTTTCTATAAATATTTCCTATGTAAGGAATCTCGAGTTTGAATTTGGCAAACTGCGCTCTGCCTTCTTCTGTGCGCACAAAGCGAATGGCAAAAAACACGGCCACTACCAATGCGACAATTACAAGGAAACCATAATTAACCAGAAGGTCCGATGTCGCAAAGACAATTCGAGTATAGATCGGCACCACTTGGCCGGACTCGATTATTATCAAACTTATCTTCGGGATGACAAATGTAAACATGAGCACCATGACGGCGATGAAGACCGTGATGACGAAGGCTGGGTAGATCAGAGCGTTCCTCGCTTTAGACATCACCTCGTAGCTTCGATTGATGTAATCTGCCAAATATTTGAAAATTTCGTTGAGCTTGCCGGTTTCCTCGCCGGACCTGACCATGTTGACGTAAAAGTTTGAGAAGATAGCTGGATGCTTCTCCAGAGCTTTCGATATAGTACTTCCGGCCTGAAGATCGACAGTGACTTGGATAAGACTCTTCCTAAGAGTTTCGTTTTCCATTTCTTCCGATAAAAGAGAAAAGACTTTCAGAGGCGAAATCTGTGCTTCGAAAAGCGCCGAAATTTGGCGAGAGAGTACTACGATATCTTTCTGCGAGACACCTGAACCGAATTTGATATTGGAAAGCCACGAGCCTTTGTCTGCCGGAGTGATATCAGCGATGATAAGCCCGCGCTTCTGAAGCGAGCCGACAGCCACGTCCATAGTTACCGCTTCTATTGAACCGGCGGTCCTTTTCCCAGAATTTTCCAGTGCTTTGTAATTAAAAAGGGTCATATCATGCGCTCGAGCGCTTTAGGATTAGAGGCAAACTGAAACGCATTCTCGACCGTGATCTCTCCGCTTCGCACAAGTCCGGCGAGCGAACGGTTGAGATCTATCATCCCATCCTCCGAACCGGTTTCGATGACAGCATTTATCTCGTGAGTGCGCTTCTCGCGGATGAGGTTTGAGATAGCATTGTTGTTTATGAGAAGCTCATATGCCGGTATAAGGCCGCCAGAAATACGCGGGATAAGGCGCTGGGAAAATATACCAAGGAGAGAAGATGATAATTGAAGCCGGATTTGCGACTGCTGGTCAGATGGGAATGAGTCGATAATGCGATCGACAGTCTGCGAGGCGGTGTTGGTGTGGAGAGTCGATAAGACAAGGTGTCCAGTCTCCGCCGCAGTGACTGCTGTCGAGATAGTTTCCAGATCGCGCATCTCGCCTATCATCACTATATCGGCATCCTGGCGGAAAACGCCTTGAAGCGCAGAGTGGAAATTGGGCGTATCGAGTCTGACTTCGCGCTGGTCGATGATTGCTTTTTTGGGCTCGAAGATAAATTCGATCGGATCCTCGATGGTGATGATGTGTTCCAAGCGTTCGAGGTTGATAGTCTCGACCATGGTGGCAAGTGTCGTTGATTTGCCTACTCCGATCGGCCCGACCACTAGGAAAAATCCTTGCTGGCGTTTAGCAAAACTTTCAAGAATTGGCGGCAAGTTTAATTCGGCAAAAGTTTTTATACTGGTGGGCACAAGTCGCATAGCAATGTTGGTCTTGCCTAAAGTCATATAGGCGTTGCAGCGGAAACGGTAAGACTGCGCCCCGGCAGTCTTACTATCGTTATGGCTATAAGCGAAGTTTATCTCTTTGTTGGTTTCAAACTCCTTCTTTTTTTCCAAAGAAAGGAATTTAGAGAGAATACTGTTTATATCCTCCTTAGACATTACCGGAATCTTCACCAATGGAATGAGGAAATTCGATACGCGGATGACCGGCGAGCGGCCTTCGGCGATATGGAGGTCGGAAGCGCCTTCTTTGAACACCGTTTCCACCAATTCATCCAAAAGTTTTTCGTTTCCTCCCATATTAGTTCTTTTTCAAATTAGCGATCTCCCAAACTTTCTCGACCACCTCGCTTGGCACGCTCGTCGCTTTCACGATGTACCCTTGGATACCCAGAGCTTTCGCTTTGTTTATCGTCTCTCCACCACTCTCGTTAGTGAGCATGATAACAGTTGCCTTTGGCGCAAGTTTCTCTTTGCGGATAACTTCGAGAAGCTCGAGACCATTCATGCCAGGCATGATGATGTCGAGGATAAGCACCTCGGGCTCGGCGCCACCACGAAGTTTGGAGAGCGTCTCTTCCGCACCGACCGCTACGTCCGCTTGTACGCCATTCGTTTCAAACTTTCTCTTGTACATTTCCAAAAGAAACTTGTCATCGTCGACTATCAGTACCGTGTGTTTTTCCATGGACTAATTATACCCCCATAGACATGTTTTCAAAAACCAGAGATGTGGGTAAAGAGTCTTTGCTAGGTCTTGCCTAGCAAGGGCCCATCAGGACCTGTACGTTATTTTCCTACACGTGTAAGTTTTTAACGTATACGATTTAATTGTCCGATAGTAGAATTAAATCGTATTGATAATTTTATACAGAAAAAGCCTCGCACAGATGAAAGCTTGTATTAGCTTTTTCGGAAGTTATGAAAAATGGATTTAGAGCGTATTTACTTCCTCAAATGGAATGATTTTTTGGAAAGCTTTGAGAATGGCGTCTTCTTTCATGGAAAGCATGCCTTTGGCGCGAGCGATCTTGTAGAGTTCCGCCTCGGTCGGATTCTTGAGGATAGCCTGCTCGATATTTTTGTCCATCTCAAGCACTTCTATCGCCGCTACGCGGCCGGAAGTGCCGTTTAGGCAAGTTGGGGTCGGTACGATGCCGTAAACTTCTTTGCCAAACTTAATGTCCTTCTTAAATTCAGCCGGCAAATCTTCAAATTGTTTATCGATCATCAGTTTAATTGAATCTTCTACCGGTATTGGTTTGCCGCCGTCAGGACAAAGCTTCCTCACCAATCTCTGCGCCATCGAGAGCGCGAGCGTAGGTGCGATGAGATATGGATCGACGCCCATGTCGATGAGGCGCGGGATAGCGCCGATGGCGTTGTTGGTATGCAAAGTTGAGAAGACCAGGTGCCCGGTGAGAGCGGCTTGGATAGCAAGTTGCGCAGTCTCTTTGTCGCGGATCTCCCCCACCATGATGATGTCCGGGTCCTGGCGCAAGGTCGTCCTAAGACCAGTGGCAAAGGTGTAATCAATCTCCGGATGCACTTGAGACTGCGAAACACTGTCGATAGAATATTCTATTGGATCTTCGAGAGACAAGACGTTCTTATGTTCTTTGTCCACTTCGTTCAACATTGCATAGAGCGTCGTTGATTTACCGGAACCCGTCGGGCCAGTGATGAGGACGAGGCCGTATGGCCGCTCGAGTGCTCGCCGGATCGTTTTCATATTGGCATCGGAAAACCCAAGATCTTCGAGAGTACGGAGACCCTGTGACTGGTCGAGAATTCTCATCACCACTTTCTCGCCATAATAGGTTGGGAAAGTCGAGACACGGAAATCTATTTTATTCTCTCCAACTTTGGCAGAGAAGCGGCCGTCTTGAGGCTTCCTTTTTTCATCGAGGCGCATGTTGGAGAGGATCTTGATGCGAGCCACCATGGCAGAGTGCACTTTGGTAGGCAAGATAAGAGAGGTGTTGAGATCACCGTCGACGCGGAAGCGGACACGGACATTGTCATGCATCGGCTCGATGTGAATGTCCGAGGCCTTGCCTTCCGCAGCATAGCTCAAGATAGTGGCGACGATCTTGGTGACCGGCGCATCTTCCACTATCACCGCTGTTTCTGAAGAATCTTTCGATTCTTCTTTCTTGGCCTCTAGAGGAGCATTGGTTACCAAAAGTTCTGATTCCAATTCATCAAGCGCCTTTGTTACTTCTCCAGATAGACCTTTGTATCTCTCGAGCACGGCATCGAAATCTTTCTTGGTTATAGAAAAAAGTTTGTAGGGCATGCCGATGCGCGCCGAGATGAAGTTGAGCGCATCGCGAGTCTCGAGATTATTGGGGTCGATGGCGCCAACTTCGAGCACTCCATCTTTGACCCCCAAAGGCACTGCTTGATAATGTTCCGCCGATTCTTGCGGTATATACTCGAGCACTTTGCCCGATGGATCTATGTCTTTAAGCTCTTTTGAGGGTATCTCGAGGACCCCTTTTTTAGTATCCGCGTTTAGTGCCATATTTATCTGTTGAAAATCTAGCGGCCGATAACGTTGAATGGATTAGGCCGTCCGATAGGCTGCTCTGGAATATTGGTGCTGAAATCGGAGAGTTCCAAGAAACCGGCGTCAGAGAAAATATCTCGATCCAGAGTCACTGCCTGGAGACTATTGCGCAGACTTACCACTTCGGTCCCAATATTTGAAGTTGAGAGATTATCTAATCCTAGGGTTACTTCTTCTTGCCCAAAAAAGGTGTTGTACCCGAACAAGCCGAGGATGAGTATGACTATTATTGCTATGGCAGATTTAATATTCATATCATTTGTTGAGCCAATAAGTCTCGATAGTTATCTCGTGTTCATAGAGACCGGAATCCGCCACATCAAAGGAGATAGACTTTACCTCCATGATGCGGAGGCTCTTCTCCATGTCGGCTAACAAACGTTTGAAATTTTCATAATTTGATACGAAGCTCAAAGAGACCATCACTTTCTCATAGAGAGATGGGTGTTCCGGCAGAACTACTCCGAGATCCTTATTCATCTCATTATCTATGCGAATATCTTTTATAGAAATACCGTAGCGCGAGGCGATGCTGTCGAGTTCAAGAGCAAGATCGACCATGTCGATGTTCGCCGGCAAGACTTTCTCAATGCGATCCTTGTCCTCTTCGGGGAATTCCTCATAAGCGACGAGCAGAGTGTCTCGGAGTCGTACGATATCGGAGATATTTGCCAACACACTCTGATACTCGCTTGCCAAGACATGGAGATCTTTGACTTTCCCATATTCGATATTAGTGAATGTGTAGAAAAGTCCGATGGAAAGTATGACTAGGGTTATGGCGCTTTTATTTTTTATCATAGTGGTGGTGTGGATGAAGCGGAAAATGGTCCTGTCTCCTCAATCGCTGGGATGAGAGTCGGAGTGTAAGAGAGAAGTTCTGGATTGACTTTTGTTTTGAATGTGAACTCCACTCCTCCTCTCTCGTTGAGCTTCAGGTCGGAGAAAACAGAGTTGGTAAAGTATCGACTAGAGTTGAAAACTTGTGACTGCAGAGCAAGCGCGCTGTAACCTCTGGCTTCCCCGCTTAAATTAAGTTCCAAGACGTTTTTTTCGACGGAGTAGTTGAAATCGGTAAATCGCACCGAAGCGAGAGTAGAATCTTCCAAGAATTCAAAGAGCGGGGTCATGACCTGATGATTCGAGACGAGGGTCTTCGTTGCCATGATGCGGCTATTGAGGCTAGTCAGTTCTCCGATAGCCTCTGCGTCCAAAGCTGCTTGAGCTTGCGAGAGATCACTCCCCATCTCGCTGATTCGATACTCAAGATAAAACCTATAGCCAAACACTCCGATAGCGAGAATTACCGAGGCGACAAAGATGAAGTAAGCGATAGTGGAGACGAAATTTCTCTCTCCCGCTCTCCGCATCGAAGCCGCCATATTCACGTTTGAGGTGATGGGACCTTTGGGAATGAACGATGATTGAAACTTGGGTGGCATGTACCATAAATTATATAACGAAATCAACACTATTACACACCGAAGTGTTGATAATTTTGAATCTTCTCCCATAATTTCTGCGTATTCCCCCACTTGAGCATCCCAATATACGAAGCAGTGATTGGCGGCAAGGTGTCAACCTGGCAGGTTGACACCTTCTTCAGCATTCTTCTCTTGGTAACAGTCCTCAAGACTCTGTGAGTAGGAAAGTGCACCCAGCCGAGGAAGTCTAGCCCGGAAGAGAGGGTTTTGATAAACACTTTGTCTGGATGAATCTCTAGTTTCAGTTTCGTTTGAAGGAAGTGTACAATATACTGATATACTGTACATAAATAATTTCTATCTTGATAGAAGATCACGAAATCATCGGCGTATCTTATGTAATATTTATCTTTGAGCCTATGCTTCACGAATTGGTCAAATTCGTTCATATAGATGTTTACTAGGAGTTGGCGTCCCGGTGCCGATATTACTTTCTTATTGAACCTAGTCCCCATGGCCCATCGAGACCAGAATCGTCCTCATCAACCTCGGCACTGGGACGGTGGATATTGCGAGGTTTGGGGTCTGAAATATTGAACGCATGATAGGAACCGTGGCGGTAAGTTCTAGTTTTAAGATCGTTATGCAGAGATAAGATATTGTCCATGAGATTGAGTTGGAATTCTTGGACATCTTTCCGGCCACGTTTCCCGTTCAGAAATTCTTTCCAGGCCTCCAACAGATTTTCGAGCGAGATGATATGCTCATATATATGACTCAACCTGTTAAAGCCCCCCCCCCAGTCGGATTTTGCCGGTTTTTATCCACCTTAAGGAACTTTATATCTCTTGGCATAGTAAGTTTTATAAATTTCCGAAAACTTCAAAATTTTCAATTGGCACAAAAATTGATTCGCTTTTTGTATATTCCATAGAACAAGTATCTCTGGCAAACATTACTTATAATATAGAGAAATTAGGGCATATCAAAATAGCGTTAAGTTCGATAGATACTCTAAAAGTATTCCTTCAAATCGCCTGGGAGTTAGGATTGGTAGAAACAAAACATTATTCAGAATTATCAGAAAAGATCGATGTCGTTGGGAAAATGCTCGGAGGCTGGTACGGACAAACGCTTAAACAAAACTCCCCCGCCAAAGCGAGAGAGAAATAAACACAGTTGCAGAGACGGAACACGATCTCATTGTCGAGATTCCACTTGTCGTTCGGATTCACCCAATTGCCATTGAGCCAGCGCTTGCCGTCATCATTGCACTTGACGTTGAACACGTTCGGGTTGCCGTCGGAATCGGTTACGTGCATCGCTCTTTCCAGACCACCGCCTCTTGAATCATCTCGAGGCTGAATATCATTCGTGATAGTAATCACATAAAGCGATGCACCAAGTATGTTTGTTTTTGAACTGCTTTATAACCACTCTATCTCAAACTCGAGTCGGAGATACTCTCGGTCATAAGCTGCTGGATTCGGCAGCAGGAAATTTTAATCGCCCACATATTCGCCTAATACCGAAATAATTTTACAAAAAGAAACGCCGTGTGCACAAGTGCACACGGCGATAATTCAAGGGAATCAAGGAGCTTAAATCTTAACTAAAGCCCCAGAAACCCAAACCTACTTGCAGAGACGGAACACGATCTCATTGCCGAGATACCACTTGCCGTCCGGATACACCCAATCGCCACCGAGCCAGCGCTCGCCGTCATCATCGCACTAGACGTAGAACACGTCCGGGTGGCCGCCGGAAGCGGTGATCTGCTCCATGGCAGTCCAGAAGTAGTCGCCCTTGACTTGACCCTTCAACTCCTTTCGAAGAGCGGGTCCGTCGCCAGGCTGGCAAAGGAAGTGTCCGAGTTCCAAGATACGTGCCCAAATCTCACGAGTGGTCGGGTTCTTGGTGAATCCGAGATCGCGAACTTGCACACGAGCGAACTTAATCATTTCTTTCTCGCCTGGTTTCCAAGCGGGCTTGGACATGATGTCTTTCGCCAAATCGGAAACAAACATTCCGTCCGCTTCGATCTCGGCAACGAGTTCGTCTTTTGACTTCCCGCCTACTTCAATCTCGACGTAAACCGGAAATACCGGACCCTTCGCAGAAAACTGGCGAATGCCTGCCGCAAGATATGCGGCGAAGCCCGGGTGCTCGTTGAGTGTTTGAGCTTCCTCATCACCCAGTCGAGCCTTATTGTATTGTGCTTGAAATACTTCAGTAGCTTTCAGTCCCTTAGGACTGTCGGCAGTAGCGATAGACGGGGACAACGATTTTTTCGTCGGCATCATCTTTCTCCTTATGTAAGGTGTGTACTTGGTGCCGCCAAGTTCGGTTGCGGATGGTTCCGCGACTTCTACTTACATCATACACCTAAACAAGCTTAATGTCAATGGCTTGGTGTTTTAGGGCTATAATTAAGGATTATTCTTCCTCCGAGAGTTTGCGTAACGCGAGACCGATGGCGACGGCGAATTCTGGGCCGGTTTCTTTGAGAATATTAGTGAGAAAGGCGGGAGTCGAGACTTTGTTGAAAGGGTCGGCAGAAACCACTTCAGTCTTGAAAGCGTCTTTGGCTAGATCGGCGAGGCCCTTGAGGGCCGAACCGCCGCCGACGAGGATTACTTTGGAAATGGTTTTGTTGTATTTTTTCTCAAAGGAGAGAAGCGTGGTATTGGTCTCGCCAAAGATGTAGTCGAGTACGAGAGCAATGACACTATTGGCACTTGTCTCCTTCCCCACCATGCCTACCTGCCGTTTCATCACCTCCGCTTCCGCGAGTGTGATGCCGAGTGATTTGGAAAGAGCGGCAGTAATGTCTTGCGAGCCGCGATTGACCGTATGCGACGTGCGGATGATGCCGCGCTCGACGACATAGAGCTTGGTCGAAGCGGCGCCGATATCCATGATCATCACCGGCGCAAGCACTTCATCGAGCACCGCGCGGCAAGTGGCGAAAATTTCTATTTCAAAAAAACTTGCTTCGAGCGCGCTCTTTGTCACTATCTCCTGATAACGCGCGATCGTCTCGTTGTGTATCGCGACGACCAAGACATCGATCTTTGGTATCCTTGATATGACGCCATGATCATTTTGAGTAGCGGAACTATCTTCGGCCGTAGCGTATTCGGTCGTCTCGCGCACTTCGCTTTTCGGTATCACCGACCAGTCGAGAGCCACTTCCGAGATCGGCACCGGGATATATTTGCGCGCCTCGAGCGGTACCATGACAGAAAGTTGTTTAGCGCTAACTTCCGGCATCTCTATCACCGACATTAAGGATGAGGCAAAAGGGATAGAGAGACCGCACTTTTTGGTAGAGATATTGACTTCTTTTTCATTCATCAAATCCGTAAGTGCTTGGGCAATTTTCTCCGGCGGCAAAGACACTGCTTGGCCAACAGTAAAGCCGGCATAGGGCCCGAGAGCAAGCTCGCCGTAAGTGGTGAGGATGGCTTGGCCATTTTTCTTTTTCAACTCGACAATTTTGATAGCCGAAGAGCCGATATCAATGCCAAGAGCCTTTGATTCTTTTTTGTCGAAAAATGTAGAGAAAAATGCCATATAATTTATAATATCATGTTCCGTATCGGAAATTTATTTATTGACTTCCTCTTTCCCAAAAGTCCACGAGCACTGGAACTCGAAGCTCTCTCGGTTTCGGAAATTCTCGATACGTGTCGCGAGGCCGCCGAGATCAAAGAGAAAAACATTTTAGCTGTCTTTGACTACACGCATCCCTTGACCAAAGATTTGATCTGGGAGGTCAAGTACCGGGGCAATAAAATTTTAGCGGAGAAACTGGCAATGATTCTCTATGACGTTATTAGGCAAGAAATGTTAGAAATGATGATTTTTAAATCAATGCTTCTGGTGCCTGTACCCATTTCAGACAAACGACGCGAGGAGCGCGGATGGAACCAGGCTGAACTTATAGCAGAGAAACTGGCGACACTAGATGGAGAAAAATTATTTAAATACTTGCCGAGAGAGCTTGTAAAAACTCGCCACACCGAAAGCCAAACACAAACCAGTTCGAGAAAAGAAAGGCTAGACAATCTGGTGAACTCGATGGAGGTACTCCATGCGCCGGCTGTCACTGGCAAATGCGTAATATTGGTAGATGATGTCACTACCACCGGCTCGACGTTTGCCGAAGCACGGCGCGCTCTACGCGCCGCTGGAGTCAAACAAATTTTATGTGTGGCAGTAGCGCACTAGCGCGTTCTCAAAACTGTATTCGCCTGGATGATTCCGGCGATACTGAAAGCTGACCATTGAGAATTTGGAACTTCGGTCTCTGGCTTGATGATGCCCGTCACAGCAATAGTATCTTCTACTTTGAGATCGGAGTTTGCATCTTGGATCTTCGAGACATCGAGAGCGTAGTATAAACCATCGGCTCGGCTCTTAACTCCGAGCACGCAGTCTTCTAACTCCTCTTCCACTTCTACCGGCACTTTGAGAGGCAAGCAGGTGAAGCTTCCGGTAATAGTCTCCATCTTGCCGTCAATCTCTTGGTTGACCACTTTGTCATAACCTTTGAACAAGAGGAAGCCAAACACCACGAGTGCGGCGAGTACCACAAGCCAAATGCCATTCCTACGCACGAAACTACCGTTTTCAAATTCGTTTGTCATATGCGGGAATTATAAGCTAATGCCCTTATTCTCGCAAGTTTTAATAGAAAAAGGTCCAAAATTGTGTTAATTTGTGATGATTCGGGAGACGTGGCTGAGTGGATAAAATCTCGTGGGACGAGGTTTTATCCGAAGGAGGACGACTTGTCGAACACTCGGCCATCCCTTGATAAGATGCGCGAAGCGTATCATGGAGACGTGGCTGAGTGGTCGAAAGCGCCTCACTGCTAACGAGGTAGGGTCTAAAAGCCCTCACTGGTTCGAATCCAGTCGTCTCCGCCAATGAATCTGACTGATAAAATTACTGACACGTTTCGGATATCGGTGCCACAGGAGAAGGCGCTTAAGAAAATTGGGGTGGTTACAGTGAGAGATTTGCTCTATCACTTCCCTGCTCGATATGACAGCGCGGCCAATGTCTCAACCATATCAAATTTGCGCAAGGGTGAGAGCGCGGTGATATTGGGAAATATTTTCGGATTGAAGACAAGCAAAGCTTTCCGCAAGAAAATTCCCATGGCCGAAGGATGGGTGGAAGATAGTACAGGGAAAATTAAAATAATCTGGTTCCATCAGGCCTACTTGGCCAAAATGATTTCGGAAAATTCGTTTGTGAGAGTAGAAGGTAAAGTTTCAGAAAGAAGAGATCAGTTATACTTTTCAAATCCCAAGGTTGAACCAGCCTCCATGAAGGAAACTGAGTTACCACTTGGAAACTCAGTTTCCAAGTTATATCCAATCTATCCGGAGAGTCGCGGTGTTACATCGAACTGGATCTATCACGCTATCAAAAAAATACTGTCAAGGGCGCCCCTTGACATGGCTGATCCAATCCCAGAATCTGTTCTCCAAACTTACAAACTTCCAAACTTAAAAACTGCTTTGATCTGGATACATGCACCGAAACAACCAGAGCACGCGCAAGCAGCGCGTAAGCGCTTTGCATTCGAGGAAATATTTTTCATCCAACTTGAAAGACAAAAGGTTAGACAAGAACTTTCCACCCAAAATGCTTGGAAGATAGAAAAAGAATACAGTGATGTGAAGAAATTTGCCGACCGATTCCCTTTCGAGGTTACAGGTGCGCAGAAACGCGCAATAGAAGTGATATTAGAAGATCTACGCCGCGGCCAGCCGATGAGCCGGCTATTAGAAGGCGACGTCGGCTCTGGGAAGACGGCTGTGGCCGCGGCGGCAGTGTATGCCATAGCAACTTCACGGCCCAAGGAGCAGAATTTCGGCACGCTCCAGAGTGCCTACATGGCGCCGACGGAAATTTTGGCTCGCCAGCACTTCGAATCTTTCATCAAATATTTCCGCCACATGCCGATAAACATCGCGCTCATCACCGGAAGCGGCTGTCGCAAATTTCCGTCGAAGGTAAACCCCGAAGGACACACTGATATTTCCCGCACACAACTTCTCAAATGGGTAGCGTCCGGAGAGATCGCGGTGCTAGTCGGTACTCACGCATTGATACAAAAATCGGTGAAGTTCAAACACTTGGCACTTGCTATTGTGGACGAACAACACAGATTTGGCACAGCCCAAAGGCAAAAATTGGTAAATAAAGAAACTACCATTCCGCATTTGTTAAGTATGACGGCAACGCCGATACCGAGGACGCTTGCTCTAACTCTCTACGGCGACCTCGATCTCTCGCTTCTCGACGAAATGCCAGCTGGCCGAAAGAAAATAATTACTGAAATTGTTACGCCGGATGGTCGGCCGGCCGCCTATCGAAAAATCAAAGAGGAAATGGCGTCGGGCAGACAACTTTATGTCATTTGTCCGCGTATCGATGAACCTGACCAAACAAAAGAATTGGCAATACAAGCCAAGTCGGTCAAAGAAGAAGTGAAAAGATTGAAGAAAGAAGTATTCCCGGAATACGAAATCGAAATTCTCCATTCCAAAATGCGTCCGGTGGAAAAAGAAAAAGTGATGAATGGTTTTAAGGACAAGAAAATCGATATCTTGGTCGCAACTTCAGTTGTCGAAGTCGGAGTAAATGTCGAAAATGCTTCGCTCATCGTGATTGAGGGTGCAGAACGCTTCGGCCTAGCGCAGCTCCACCAGCTGCGCGGCCGTGTGATCCGCGGCACACACCAACCATATTGTTTCGTCTTCGCCGAGACAAAATCTGATAAGACTGTAGACAGGCTCAATGCGCTTAAGACAGCAAAATCCGGATTTGAACTGGCCGAATTTGATTTGGCCCAGCGAGGCTCGGGAGAATTGCGAGGAATGAAACAATGGGGCATTTCGGACCTCGGTATGGAAGCAATCAAAAATATTAAAATGGTCGAAGCCGCGCGACTGGAAGCGACCAAGATTATTGGAAACAATCCAAACCTTTCCAAATATCCACTTCTTAAAGAAAAGATAGAATCAGTCGGCACCAAAATCCATTTTGAATAAAGGTTTATTTTGAGATAAACTTGCTATTGAAACCACCTTTAGCTCAATGGTAGAGCGCTCCGCTTATATCGGAGTGGTTCCTGGTTCGAGTCCAGGAAGGTGGACAGATGCTATAATTAAACGATGGACTATGGATTTCTAGCAGATGCGACGGCGACTACACACTTCGCTATCATTGTGGCGGTATTCATCGGCCTTCTGATAAGTTTCCGCTACAGGCGCTTTAGGCCGTGGGAAGCGGGGATTCTTTTGTCCGTTATCGTCTTATGGTCATACTACGGCAACTGCCCTCTCACTATCGTCGAGCAGTATTTGAGGAACCTTGCGGGAGAAGCGGCGAACCTAACCGATGTCGGCTTCATGCCTTATTACGCTAACAAGTTTTTTGCTATCAGCTTATCGTCTAGGATAGTGCAAAGAACGACATTTTTTACCGGAGGAGCTTTCTTTGCCGCTTCACTTGAGTGGCTCGCGCCATTTTTCCACATGGAAATATTCAAATTTCGCAAATCTTTTAGAAAATTCAGAAAACTAGCTTGGGGATAAGTTATCTACCATAAAGCATTACTAGAGTTACAATTAAATGCGGGTCAGAAATAACCTTAACAATTAAGAAAATAAAAATGCACAAGCTTACGTTTATTCTCCTCATTATCGGAGGTTTGAATTGGGGACTTACCGGACTCATTGATGGTTGGAATCTCGCCAAATTCCTCGGCGACACAGTAGCGATGATCGTCTACATCTTGGTAGGTATCTCGGCTATCTACCAGCTCTCCACCCGACGTCACTCATAAGACAGAGGCTGGTGAGAAAAGGATTGGGCCGGCGCGATAATCGTGCCAGCCCTTTTCGATTTATTTTAATACAAATTTATCCTTGATGTTCTATGTCTTTCTTTTTCTTGGGGACAATTCCATGTGCTATTAAAATCTCTTCAAACTCTTTCTGTTCTATGGTCTCCACCTCGACAAGCCGCGTGGCAACAGCATCCAAGAGTTTTCTCTTTTCTTTGATAATCTTCTCAACTTTTTTCATCGCATCATTCATCATCCGCGAAACTTCTGCGTCAATCTCCGCACCAAACTTGGACGAGTATTCTTTGTCCCCCATTCCCATACCAAAGATTGGCTTGCCGCCCGCTCCTTCTAATGCCATCGGTCCCATCTTCTCCGACATGCCGTATTTCGTGACCATATCGCGTGCGAGTGCTGTCGCAACTTGTAGATCACTTGATGGTCCGGTAGTGATATCACCGAAAATATTTTTCTCCACCACATAGCCGCCAAGAGCCACGGCGATGTCATCGAGAAATTCTTTTTTAGATTGAAGTTTCCTATCTTCGAGCGGCAATTTCAACACGTAACCGCCAGCGCGGCCACGCGCAATGATAGAAATTTTGTGCACCGGATCGGCGTATGGGAGGACTGATGCGACAACGGCGTGTCCCGCTTCGTGGAAGGCCGTTAATTCCTTTTCTTTCTTCGAGAGGATGTGTGAGCGGCGTTCGGGACCTAGCATCACCTTTTCGATCGAACGGATGAGATCGAACTGCGCCACCTTGGTTCTATTTTCGCGCGCTGCAAGTATGGCTGCTTCGTTCATGAGTGAATATAGGTCCGCGCCAGAGAACCCTGGAGTGCGCTCGGCGATGAGAGGGATGTTTACATCTTCTGCAAAAGGCTTCTTGCGCGCATGTATCAAAAGTATTTCTTCGCGATCTTTGCGGTCTGGGAGGTCAAGAGTGACACGACGATCGAAGCGGCCAGGGCGAAGAAGCGCTGGGTCTAGTACATCCGGGCGGTTGGTGGCGGCCATGACTATTACCTTCTCGTTTGGCTCGAAGCCGTCTAGCTCGACGAGAATCTGGTTAAGCGTCTGTTCACGCTCGTCATTGCCACCACCAATGCCCGTGCCACGCACTCGCCCAACAGCATCTATCTCATCGACAAAGATGATAGCGGGCGCGGCGCGCTTGGCCATATCAAATAAATCGCGCACGCGCGATGCTCCTACACCCACAAACATCTCCACAAATTCCGAACCAGAGATAGAGAAGAACGATACGCCCGCCTCCCCCGCCACTGCGCGCGCAAGCAAAGTTTTCCCCGTGCCAGGCGCACCCATTAATAAGATACCTTTGGGAATGCGCGCGCCGATATCGAGAAACTTTTTCGGATTCTTCAAGAAATCCACGATCTCGCGCAACTCTTCTTTGGCCTCCTTGGCACCCGCCACATCTTTGAAAGTAATTTGCTGATTTTTGTCATCTGGCGTCGTCAAGCGCGCTTTCGACTGGCCGAATGTAAATGCCTGCATGCCAGCTCCCTTAACCTGTCGAGAGAGGAACCAAAGTATTGCAAAGATAACGATGATCGGCAGAAGTATCGGCGCAAGCGATGCAAACCAGTATAAGAATCCCTGATCGCTTTTTATTTCTATATTTACTTTGGAGAGTGCCTCCGGCGAGACGTCATAATTTTTTAGCGTCGTAGTGAGAGCAGTAATAGCTTCTTTTTTAGAAACTTTTTCCGTACCATCGAGATACGTGATATCGAGTTTGTCGCCAGTAACAGTGATCTCGGAGACTTTGTTTAAGGTAATGTCTTGAGCGAGAGTGGAGAGTGAGACTTCTTCCGCAGATTTACCGCCGCCGAAGTAGAGCGAGTAGATACTCGCGAGGAAAAGGAAGATAACGAGTGCAAAAAACGCTTGGCTCAATAACCCGCGACTAGGCGGCACAGTCTTTTTCGGTGGCTTGGTGATAGTAACCTTCTTCACAGTGGCATTATACCCAAATTTGTTATGATTCCTAGTATGACTTCAGGCAGCGAGAGAATGTGGAAGATTGCTTACACAGAGCTCGAGCGAACCTGAAGCATACGAAGTATGTCGACTTTTGCGGACAATAGGAAGGTTTTATTCGACTTCGAAATACTGGAGCGCTTCACAGCAGGAGTGGAGCTTTTGGGCACGGAAGTAAAGTCGGTACGAGCGGGTTCGATGAATCTCCGCGGCTCGTTTATAACGGTGCGCGGCGGCGAAGCGTTCCTGGTGAACTCCGACATTCCCCCGCACCAACCGAAAAACGCCCCAGAAAGTTATGACGCAGGAAGACCGAGAAAGCTTCTTGTCTCAAAGAAAGAGATTACACAATTGAGAGATGCCGAGGCTACCAAAGGCTTGACAATCCTGCCTCTCTCGGTGTATAATAAAGGCAGGTTTCTCAAAATAGATATCGCTATCGGCCGCGGCAAAAAGAAATTCGACAAACGCCAGGCAATCAAGAAACGAGATGTTGAGAGAGAAATCAAAAGAAGTTTGTAATTTGTTATTTGTAATTTGTGATTTTCCAAACGGGGGTGTCAGTTTTGACACAAAGATCGCCCCTTATGTGCAAGCAGAGCTCTCGTAACTCTTTAAACTGCGAGAAACTTTAAGTGCAGACTCATCTGTCGCACAGGCAAGGTCAATTGTTTCTCCGTATTTTACGGCGAACGACTTTGTGTTCGCATACGCTCGAGCGTAAGCTCGCGTAGCGAACCGTCTTGGTATCGAGGTCATCCGGCAAAGATACTAAAGACGCTTAATCTGTCGGATCGTAACCCTGATAGTGCTCCTGTCGGGACCAAACTCAGAGCTTTGAATCTATTGTGTTTTGTCTGATTTATAGCAATAGATTCGAGATCCGCCAGCAGGCGGGAAAATCATCCTAAGCTTGTAGACTCATAATCGGCACCTTTATGGACGGGAGCTCACTCTCCCCACCTCCACTAAATTCGCAAAACCCGCCAACCATTGGCGGCTTTTCATTTTAAATAAAAATACTGGGCGGCCTTGTGTGGCCGCCCTTTTTGTTTTTGCCATCGCTATTCCCCCACAAAATAGGAGTAGAGACGATAGAACCCATAACCTTGAATACCTTTTATCGCTATTCCAGCAATGAAATACTTTCTATACTTCCAAATCCAATTCCAGATTTTCACACGCCCCTCCTAGGACAACACTTGTACGCCTATATCAACTATATTCCAATTATTATCTCTGTTCAACTTTTCGCATAATTTCGAGCAAAAGCTCGTTCTGATTTTCTAGATGCGCGATGACTACTTCTATCTCATGTTCGGATTTTTGATTGATCTCGAAGTCCATCTGGGCACGCCACTCTGCAGCTCTGCCTTCGATATTCTGCCCCACCATAATAATCGGCAAAAGTATTAGTTGGAGTATATTTGAAGCGAAAAGCCAGATGACAAATGCCGGAGCCGGGTCAAAACGGTATTCAACAGGCCCAAACATGTTCCAGCCAAGCCACAGAATGGTCCAGACAATAATAAGGAAAAAGAACCCGAGCGAACCGATTTTCTGATGTAGGTAAACTGCAAATCTCTCCCCCCCGGAAAGAGATTTGAGATGCTGGATGCGATTGTTTTTCAGCGGCTTTCTATATTGGCGCAGTTCGGCGAGAGTAGGCGGATTGTGTTTGTATTCCATACCAGAATATTGTACTATAGCGAGAATACATAACAATACTCGAAGTTGCAACAATCTCGCATTAACCAACAGATAAAAGCGCGCGAACTACGCGTCATCGGACCCAAAGGAGAAAATCTTGGCGTATTGACTCTCGAACAAGCGCTCGTGAAATGCGAGGAGTTGGGACTCGATCTTATCGAGATTTCTCCTGATGCCAATCCCCCAGTAGCGAAGATTGCTGAATTTGGCAAATATCTCTACGAAGAAAACAAGAAGTCGAAACTCGCCGCCAAGAAGTCGCACTCTTCGGAATTAAAAACCGTGCAGATAAAGACAGGTACTGGTGACCACGACCTCTCTCTCAAAGCCAAGAGGACAAGCGAATGGCTCCTAGAAGGCAATCGAGTTAAGGTGGATCTTTTTCTGCCGGGCCGTGCAAAATACTTGGATGAAAAATTTTTGAAAGAACGTATCGAGCGCATGCTCAAGTTTGTAAGCGTGGATTATAAAATTGCCGACTCCGCTAAGAAAAGTCCGAAGGGCATGACGGTAATTATAGAAAAGGCATAAAGGGGCTCCTTTCGGAACCCCTCATGTCTAGCGAATCGGTTGGTAATGCAGGGTGAAAATAAATACACCCAATAAAACTACTGCCGCAATCCAGATCATTATCAACCAATCCCGGTTTTCTTTGATCCACATATTAGTCTCCTCTACTAAAATCATATCATATAGCTCATGTTATGTCAAGTCATTTACAGGTATTTAAAAATGTGTAAGATTATAAGGCAATTTTCATGAAAACGAACAAGTCTTATACCAAGAGGCTCAAAATGACTAAGTCAGGCAAGCTTTTGATGCGCAAAGGCGGGCAAGATCATTTCAATGCCAAAGAGAGTCACCGCGAGAAATCGGGTAAGGGTGGTCACGCTGAATTTCATATGGCTAATAAAGAAAGGAGTAGGTATTTGGTGAATTTCTAATTATTCTAATTGACCTAATTATTCTAAAATGACTCGAGTTAAAAAAGGAGTAAATGCGCTGAAATCGAGGAAAAATATCCTACGCAAGGTTAAAGGCTATCGCCATAGCCGTTCTACCAAGGAACGCCAGGCCAACGAAGCCATCTTTCACGCCGGTACTTACGCATTTGCACACAGACGAGACAAGAAGGGCGACTTCCGCCGCCTCTGGAACGTGCGCATGTCTGCTCTACTCAAAGACAATGGTATGTCTTACTCCAAATTCATTCCCCTACTCAAGAAAAACAATATCGCTCTCGATAGAAAGATCCTTTCAGAACTCGCCAACTCTCATCCGGAAACTTTTAAGAAGATTCTTGAATCGGTTTCCTCACGTTAGTGGAGAGGTACGCGGCAGTGATACCTAAAGCATCCATAACGAGGTCGTATGCGGTATCAATCGCATAATTTTCAGTAGGGTCGACTATATCATTTACATACTCGAAAATTTCCCAATCAATACTTATAAACATCGCCAACAAAAATACAACAAGAAATGATCTGGTCGATACGTTAGCAATCCTAAATATACAAATCAAAAACACTCCGATAGTCAGCCCGCCCAAGAAATGCATCATGATATCGTACCAATCTAGTGTCCAGTAGAGATAGAACGCCAGAGCGACCTGATTGAGCACCCAGAGGAGAACAGCCAGGCTGAAACTGAGGATAAGAATTGAACGTTTGGTCATAGGTATCTATTGTACTAAAAAATCCGAGTCCCGCCGGCGGGCGGATCGGATTTTTTGGTAGGGTTATTTTGGTATGCCTAGTTTTAAAAAACTAGGTGGGTGTCCGCAGATCTGCCCCAAGGGGCAAAACAATTAGGACTCCCTGAAAATATTTTAGCTAGATAATACCTCAAATAACCCTCATTGAAGTATAACGTATGAGAAGAGAAAAAACTGTTGATATCGTATAGACTTCTCTCGAAAAATATTTCCTATTAGTCGTCTACGCCAAAACGCTTGTATTTAAGAGGAGCCGTACCTCCAAACCAGTGGTTGATTTCGTGTTTGGCTTCTTCCGGAGTTTCGGAAGCATGAAGGATATTCATTACCGCTCGTTTCTCACTATTAGCCAAAGCTGGAGAATCATTGGAGAAATCTCCTCTGATCGTACCCATATCCGCCTGGAATGGCAGGGTTGGCCCGGCAATTTTGCGAACC
>Ga0209542_10004639_pt1 | contig 28048 bp, 31 predicted proteins | sample RifCSPhighO2_01_FD_184028 | JGI IMG/M metagenome (GOLD analysis project Ga0209542, IMG submission 184028) | Soil microbial communities from Rifle, Colorado - Rifle CSP2_plank highO2_0.1 (SPAdes) (version 2) | ecosystem: Environmental > Terrestrial > Deep subsurface > Rock core/Sediment ...
TTAAAATTTTGATTTCTTAATATTATTTTATTTTTTGAGGATGGAGTCTGGTGTTTCAGCGCAAAGTTTTTCAATTGTCCGGACTCTAAAATAAAACTAGAAATAAAAAGTGCGGAGGACAGGATTCGAACCTGCGTAAGCACTAAGCTAATAGGTGTCTCAATTTCATTGCAGAATTTTGTTTCTGCTCATCACACCATGAAATGCCTAAGCCTATCCCGTATGGTCTCTCTTTAAAAGGAGATTTGACCGCTCCGGCACCTCCGCATAATAAAAATGGATATGAACCTGCTTTAAAAATATTGCTAAAAACATCAGTGAAATAAAAGAATTCAGTTAAATCGATCTATCTATATTTCTTCGCCCACTTATAGTCCCTGACTTTGGCGCTTTTGCCAAATCCGCAGGAAGAGCATGCCGTCTTGTGGAGATTCATTGTTCTCTGCCCGCATCGCCTGCAATATATCATATTCTTCTTGCCGGACTTTTTCCCCATCGAAGGTGTTCCTTTCATTTTAATTGCCTAGAAATTTTACTCTGTTGAAATCACTGTTATCGTGTCGCCCCTGATAAAAACGACCTCAAATTTGCGCGTCATTTCCCCGTTCATCCTTTCTTCCACATCCTCGAGGACGACGTTGATGTGGATGTCAAATGATTTGAGCTTGCCTATAAACTGCTTGTTGTTCTTCAGCTCTATGATTACTCTCTTGTCCCTTGCCTTGTTCAATGCATCCAATGGCCTTGCCGGTTCCATGATAAAAATCCACCTCGATAAATATCATAAAAAGAAAGAGTGTTTATTTATAAATGTTGTGGAAACATTTTAGTTTATTTTCGAGAAACAATCCCTTCATAATATGAGATTAATTTTCTTGCTATCCCTATAACTTCCGCTGGCATTGGCTCTGCGCATTCCGTCTTTTTTACCTGTCGTTCAAAATCTTCTGTAGAAATTTTCCATAATTCTCTGGAATAGCCTAAGCCGCGCTCAATTAACTCAGAGTTTCCCAAATCTTCTGGCTTCCAAGTTCTGTCGGATAATTCAAACGGGTCTTCGCGGCGAACAAGAAATCCATTCTCTCTCCGGGGCCTGCCTAACTTATTCAGATAATCTAAATCAAAGAAAACAATACTTTTATTTTCCCTCCCTTCTGGAATAAACAATCCTTCGTGAGCCATTGGCTCTAATGTACCAAGAAACCCCCCTATCCCTCTTAGGTGCGGGTCTTGAAATTTCAATTGATATTTTTTTATGAATCCGTCAAGTGTGCTAGTTTTGTTTATGGTTTGTTGAGCTTGGGTTAGTAAGTGGTAATGCGCGGCTGCATCTACACCATAACACAGAATTTCATGTGCAAATGTCCCACGCCTATACCTCCTGGATATTTCATTAATCCCATTTTTTGCCGATTCATCAAGTGTTGCAGTCATTTTAACCTGTTGTTTTTGGATTTAAATATCAATGTTTCTTCCCATTTATCGGATTCAAATAGCTGTGCGCGAATCCCACCGGAACTGCGCCCACTGCAAAAGTCGGGGCTGTTTTGTACCCGGTTAGAGCGTGATACATCGATATGCCTGCCGTGTTGTTGGCTGCCATGTAATAAAATGGCGAAAACAACAATCCTATCTGCAGCCAGTCCCTGAAAAAGTCCTTCTTTATTGTTTTTGTAATTCCTATTGGATTAAGATAATTATCCACTAAATGGCTTGCCGCATTAAAAGTGCCCACAAAAGCTGCGTTATAAAGTGTTGATGCGTAGATTCCTCTGGCTATTTTTCCAGCTAAATCATAATTTTGAATCAAAGGAAATGTAGCATCCCCCAGCCACACCATGGGATATATTACTGCGTTTACCGCAGAATAGGTTGTAAGTGATTTGCTAAATGATTCATAAAATGATTTTCCTCTTGCGAGGTTGGCAATCAATCCGCCTGCTGCGAATGCTCCGCCAACGGCAACACCCAAAGTTCCAACCAGAGGCACGCTTAATGCAGTTGTTGCAGCAGCCATTCCGAGTTTCCATCCCAGCTTAGCTGCTTTCTTGATGAACCCTCCGCTTTCCTTGTCCTGCACTTTGTCTTCAAGGCTCATATTAGTGCGCCCCCGCGTATGACATTGAAGGCGTTTGATAGCCAGAACGTTCTTTGGAAACTTTTGATTCGGCGACGCCGGCAACTACCCTAAAAGCTGCATCAGCGCCAACTATGGTTGGATACCCCCTCAAGTCTAGGCCGCCAACTGTTGCCGGAATCCCATAGCCGTTTATTGTAAGGGCAACAGGCAGTCCCAGCCAGATTGTACTATCCCTAAACACTGGCCAGAAATTTTCCTGAACATATTTTCCAATTCCCTTTGCGTTAAAATCATTTTTGATGATGTAGTCAGTCGTCAAGTATGTGGCATCAAATATTGGATTTGCAACTGCTAATCCGAATAATGCCCTTCCAATTCCTGGAACTGGAAAGTAAGATGCGGCTGCCTGATAGCTCCAAACCCCGGCAATCCCCGTCAGGGAGCCAACTGAAAAATCCTTCAAAAGCCCCTCAAGCCCTCTTGATTTCTTGTCGGGGTTTTTTCCAATCGCATTAAGTATGGCAGTGCCAGCGCCGAATGCGATACCAGTTAACGGGCCGGAAAATCCCACTAATCCGTAGCTTAAACCTCCTGATGCAGTGGCAACTGCAGTATAGAATCCAAGCTTCAGAGCTTTTTTTAGAAATCCATTGCTTTCCTTGTCCCCAACTTTGGCTTCTAAACTCATTGCAGGCCACCCGTCAAATTATAGCCAAATTTTTTTCCAAGTGATTCCAGAACAAGCCTGGCCTCTTTGTAGTCAAATCTCCTCTTGCATCTCGGGCATGATTTTGGATTTTCAACTCTGGAAATCCAGCTATAAGTGCAGAATTCGCATTCAATTAACTTGTTATTACTCATAAATGGTAATAGTATAAATCACCCTTTATAAATCTTTTTATTTTGTAAGCATTATCAAGTAGTAACAAAAGAAAGGTTTAAAAATAGGAGGGCTATTAACATAGCTATGCAAACGTTTGAAGAATTGTTACAACAGGGAACTCTGGAGTTTTGTCCTAGCGGGCATTATTTCGACAGCGGAATGTCTTTTGAGGAGATGCGTGAATTTTATAGGGGAAGGGGCTTTCGTGAAAAAGCAAATATAAGATTTATTGGAGCAAGAGAACCTGGTTCCTCATTTTTTATCGATGATTTATTGGTTGTAGATGTGTATCACCCCCCAAAAGCCTCAAGAATTGCCCAAGCAAAGGAATTAGGAATTGAAAGGCTGAAATCTCATGCGAATCTGCTGCCAGGCGAAAATTTTCATGCAGGAAATGGATTAAATGTGGCCATTAAAGAATTAAGATTATTAATGCAGTACCATGTTGATCACAGGATACCTGGGACTTGTTACATACCTTATCTGAAAGTGATTCAGGGATTTAATAAAGCGTAACGCTGTTTGAAAATTTTATTTCTTAAACTCCGCCCTATATTCATCCCACGAAATCTTTTTATTCTCAACAGCCTCTTTCAGGCTTTTCTCAACAGGAGACAGCTGGCTTTGCCCTGTCTTGACTTCAACAAAAACAACTTCCTCAATTTTTTTCCCGTCCATCCCCTTAAACACAATGAAATCAATCGGCTTGCCGACAAACCTCGCTTCAGTCGGCTTGTATGGAAAATCCGGAAGATAGGGGGCTATCTGCTCGGAGAACTGCCCTGACAGGACCGCCCTTGATTGTTTTATTGCAGTCTCCCTTATTTCGGGAATTTTTTCCTGATGCTCTTTTTTAGAAACATATTTTCCTATTGCATATCCGACAAATAATATGATTAAAAAAAAGGCCGCTATCAGAATGAATTCAGCGTATTGCATAAAAATCAACTAAATACGCGAGAATAAATAATTATCTAAAATTTATTTCTTTTTATCCATCCTTTCCATGACCGCTTTCAGGATAATCGGCCATGCAATTGTCGCGTCAGCCATGACTTCTGCGAATTTTCCGCCCTCATTTTGGGGGACAAATTTCCCCCATGAGACGCCTTCAGAATAAGTGCACCCAGAAAGTCCGCCCCAGTGCACGGGCTCAGGGCAGATCCTAAGGCCATAATGGAATCTTTTGTATCCGCCGCCGTGCCCAATCCTCTTGTCTATGATATCCAGATAAGGGGCTACCTGCTGCGCCCAGTTTCTTGGGACTCCGCCGCCTATTGTGAAAATGCCTATTTTCTTCGCGCTCTTGACCTGCTCAGTGTAATGCTCCAAATCCAAAAACGGGTTAAACTGGAAAGGATTTTCATTTTTTAAAATCTGCCTTCTCCTGTAGATTGCAACATCAAGACCCAGCTCCGAATCTGTGAAAGCAGGAATATAAACCGGGACTTTTTTGTCGTAGGCTGATTTGAGGATTGACCTCCCCTTTACATTCTCCGAGAGGTATTTTCCAAGCAGATTGGTTATTTTTTGGCTGGACAATATTTCATCCCTGTTAATTTTATTCAGTATTTTTACCATTAGCTCTTCAGTGTCGTCAAGATTTTTTTCAAGCTCTAGAGTGTCATAAACCCTGTCGTACCCTTTCTCGTAAAGCTCCTCATCATTCATCCTTACATCATACTTGAAGTGCCTCATTCCGACTGACTCCACAAATCCGTGCGTCATCAGCGCGCCCGTGCTGACAACTGCATTAAGCATCCCTTTGTTAATCATGTCGCATACAAGCAAACCCATCTTTGCAACAGTCATAGCTCCGGAAAAAGTTCCTACAACAAAGCAGTCAGGGTCGTTCACCATATCGTAAAGGATGTCAACGGCTTCGCCGACAGTTCTGCCGCCGAAGGAAGTTTTGGCAAGGCCCTTTGCCAGGTCGTCAAAACTTTTTATTTTGTCCAGGTCCAAAGACTCCAAAGGCTGAAGCTTGTCAGAAAATCCGGTAGAATATTTTTTTATATCCCTTCTTTCGTGTTCCATTTTTACAAAATTTTACCCCGGCAGAAAATAAATTGTTTTCGTATATAAAGTTTCTCATTTTTTAAATTTTTTTTGATAAATTTTTATTTTATAGGAAATTTATTAATTATTTTTTATGAAATTAAAAATTAATTTGTTGATTCCTAAAAAGTTTTATTAAGCCAGTAAACTAATTTTCTTAATCAGTAGAACCGCTAAACAACTTAGAATAATCTTAGTTTATAATTAAAAGTGAAAAACAAAAATGCATGAAAATTATCAAGAGATGTTTAATAGAAACCTATCGAAAATTTTTGAAATTTTCGGGAGGTCTCGGAAAAACTATTTTTCCGAAACCTATTTAAACCGCTAAAATTTCCTTCTCCTCATGGCATTATCACAGGCAAGGCCGAGGAGAAAGCAAACCGGAGCCAGGTACAAGGATTACAGGAAGAAAAAGCAGTTCGAGCTGGGCAGAGAGCCGTCATTGACGAAGCTCGGCAAGAAAAGAATGATTGTAATCAGGGCTATGGGCGCGCACAGGAAATTAAGGCTTTTGGGCGCTGACATGGCAAACTTGTTTGACCCCAAATCAAAGACCTACAAACAGGTTAAGATAAAGACCATAACTGCCAATCCTGCAAACAGGCACTTCGTCAGGCGAAATATAATGACTCAGGGAGCTGTCATTGACACTGAGCTTGGAAAAGCGAGAGTAACCTCAAGGCCGGGGCAGAGCGGAATTGTTAATGCTGTTTTGATTGCTTAATCAATTGTTCTTAGATTTTTAAAAAGGGGTGCTAGAAGGCAGCACAATGAAAAACAATGTATTAAGGTACGACCGTCTTTCTTCGGTGAATGAGGCACTGCTATTATTTTCAGGAACCGGAGAAGCTCCCATCTCCTTGGATAATCTGGTGTGCGGGTTCAACTCCTTTTTTAATAGAGCGCACGTAAAGCGCGCGCCTTTAGACATGCCAAGAATAAAAAAATTAATTGGCGTTGATTTGCTTCAAGTGCCTGACTACGATTTGGTCAGAGGCACTCAATTAAGGGCATATATTTTGGATTTAGGGCAATTGGTACAGGACGGCTTGGGAGAAAGATACGCATTTGACATATTCAATTCTGAATTTGGCGGTTTCTTGCGCAAAACAAAGTTAGAAGCGCTAAAAAAGTTGGATTACGAAAACAGCCTGCAAGGGTTAGTGGAAGCGAAAGATGATGCCCAAGCCCAAAGAAAAATTGCAGAAGAGCAGGCTAGAATTAGGAATTTACGCGGAGATATTAGCAAAAGAGAAGAAGAAGTTAGAGGGTGCATTCAGGGATTTTATAATCTTGTGGCGGAAGTTAAGCCTCCAAAATACACATTTTCATACAGCAAATCCGAATGATTTCATCACTTCTAAGTTACGAACAACAGAAAGATTTATAAACAAGAAACTTTGAATTACCTTTATGATAAGATATCCTCCAAGTCAAACTTTGATGAGGCATATTCTGGGAAGCAGTGAATGGCTGGCCCCAATAAGCCATCATGGCCTGGTGGAAACGCCCTTTGAAGGTATATCGAGCCATCTTGATCTTGATGAAATACTGGTTACTCCTGCTGATTTTTATGAATTAAGGAGGAAGCAAGACCCGGGATTCATGGCCAGAGTTGAATCTGCAAATTTGTACGAAATTTTTCATTATGCCCACTCCCATGGCTCGGGGTTCCAGAGCCTAAATGCCAACAGGCGCATACCAAATAAATTTAAGGGGGCATATGCGAGGCAAAATCCTTTTGGGAGAAGGCACAATCTTAGAGAAAGATTGGGAGCAGCAGAGTTAGCAAATCCCGAGGCAGTTGGGGAACTCAGGGAAAAACTTAAAGCGCCTGCAAAAACTTATGTCAGGCAAAAGGATTACGATTTTGCGGCCGATAAGGCAAACCTTGCGCCGCTTCCAAATCAGTTTATCACAGGGGATTCAACAACAAAATCAATTGCATATTCCAAAGAGATTGCAAAAATTTTATCGCAATATCCGCGTGCTTATGAGCCTGTTCCAGAGCCGGCAGCGCCGCAGCTCAGCTTCAGATTCCGTCACGTTTAAATAATTCCCGCGCTGCTTTTTCTCACGAACAAAATTTAAATTATTTATAAAATCCCATTCAATAGCGAAAAGTTATTTAATGAGTGCCATGCATTAATAGCTGAACTGGGCAAAAATATATGCAGGAAGGCACGTTTGTGCGTCAAGTTCCATATTAGCAAATATCGTTACTGTAATAAAAAGAGGTTAATAAAAAAATGGTTTTGTCGATAATAGTTGCAGCGATTGTGGGGTATATTGTCGCCATGTTCTTCCTGCACGAAATATTCAAGAAATTCTTCCACACAATACTGTTCCTCGGTTTTCTGGCATTCGCGGCAGTTGCGGCGTATTTGGTCATGAAAGGCGCTTGATTCTCATTTTGTGTTCTGTAGAAAATAGTATTTTGATGCCTTAATTTGTGAGCATCATAGGATTATACAGCAACATCAGAAGGAAATATTCAAGAATGGAACATTCTTGAATTTCAAAAATCCTATGGATTTTTTCTATGCAATGGGAATTCTGATTATCGAAATACAATTCTAATGCGAACTGGCATCAAAACCTGAGCAAAGCGAAGTATTTTCTACAGAGCCCTTATTTTGAAAAAGTATTTAAAGTGAAATACGAAATCAGCTGATATGGTTGCTATTTTTAATTTTGATGTCCCAACTGCATACATAGGCGGAGCTGTAGGCGGAGTTTTTGTATTATTCTTGATTTGGTATCTTTTTAGAAATAAGGGCGGGAGGCTAGGCGAAGAAAAGCAGGAAGAAAAAGAAACAAAACAATTGGAAAATGATGAAAAACAAGCTGAGGCAGCGCAAATAGATGAGAAAAAAGCGTGCGTTAAAATGATAAAAATTGTCAGGCAAATACAGGATATCCTAAGAACAGAGATGGGAGAGTTATATGACCGCACTTTATCAGAATCTAGTTCTATAAATGTAAGTTTAACACGCATGCGGGATGAAAAAATGGGCCTTAATAGGGCGATAGAGATTTTCAAAGTGTTTCATGCCAAGTTGAACGATTTTATTGCCAAACTCCCGAAAGACAATAAACTTATCAATGGATTGGTAAGCCAGCTAATCTATTATCAAAAAAGAGAGTACATCGATTTAATTAAAGAGCTAAAAATGGACGAGGATGAAAAAGCAAGGCTCAAAAAATTATGGAATGAAGTAAATGATGAAGAAACAGGAACTGGCAGCGCTGCTGCCTAATCCTTCAAAATTTTATTAGTTCTCTCAGTTTTAATACTTAATTTCTCCAATATCTCAACAATTCTCTTTTTTTCTGTTCCTAATCCTTTCCAGTCCAAAACAGCAAAATCAGCTTTTTCTTTTGTTTTAGTTATTGCTTGATTAATCATTTCTTCATTAAGATAGTTCAGTGCGTATTTTGGGCAGACGTAAGAGAATGCGATATCGCTTCTGAGCATTATTTTGTTGAAATTTGTGCAGTAATGCGTCCCCCCGATTCCGACAGCAATTTTATAATCTTTATTTTTATTCTGCAGGGAACTTATTATTGTTTTTGCAATTATTACCCCGTTTGCTTTGTCTTTCCATTCTTTTTCTGTGCTTCCAATCTCAACAAAAACTGCGGGCTTTTCAACGTAAGGCCCATGGTGGGTTGATTCCATCGTAATATCGTAATTGGTATGTTTTGCATTTTCATTCAGCTCAAGAAAAATATTTTTAATCAAAATTGCTGATGAAGGGCATAACTTTCTTTCACAGCCGCCCATTTCTGCGCTGTTCCAGTTGCCTATGCTGTGGACAGTAAATGCCGGTGTATCTTCTTTCGAGCGGTGCTTTGAGGCAAAAATGAAAATGTCAGCATCAATTTGCCCGTCAATATTCTCAGAAAAAATTAAATCATTATTGGTCAAATACAATTTTATTATTTTATCATTAATTTTGTCAAATTCATACACTTCATTGTTGTCAAACTTATCATTTAATTTTCTAAAATCAAATAACTCAATCAGATTAATTCTTATATTGGCTCCTGCAGGGTCTTTTGAAGACGCGATGATTGCTATTTTCTGCATCATCTCAGCAACGCTTCCTCAACTATAAATTTTTTCTCAAGGCACTCAACAACATCCCCTGCCCTTAGCTTCTTTTTGTTGCGCGTTTCAATCTCCCCATTTACGGTTACGGAGCCCGCCCTTATGATTAATTTTGCCATGCCGCCTGTAACTGCAACTCCTTTAACTTTGAGAAAAGAATTAAGTTCAATAAATTTAGTCGAAGTATCTTGGGTCATCGCTTCTCACGGTGATTTCAGTTTTATTCGGATTTTTATTGCAATTATTTATTTTTTGCGTTTCATTATCGGAATAGTCATAATTATCAGAACTCTTCTCTTTAAAATTATGATTTTTAGCCTTCACCGTATTGATTTCAAGAACTTTTTTCAGGCCCATATTCCCGCAGTCGATGCACTTGAAAAAAACGCCAAATTTGCCTTTCAGAATGTCAAGCGTCTCGCCGCAGGCGCATTTTAAGTCGTCCAGAGTGTCCTCCCTATGGGTTACACAAACAGCAATTCCTTGCTTGTTTATTGTTGTTGCCTGTTTCTCGCAGAAAGGGCACTTTTCAATCCTGCTCTCACCGTACTTCTTTGGGATGAACATCAGGATTGCTTAATGAGGTGCTTTAAATTAGTTACTAAATCAAATACCTAATTAATACTCCTACTCGCTTTCTGATTCGCTGCCTTCTGATTCACCGTCATCGTCACTCTTTGACGCGCCGGCAGAGTCGCTTTTTGACACGTTAACCGCTTTTGGGCCTCTGTCGCCCTGTGTCACTTCAAACTCAACAGAATCATTGTCGCTCAAGTTTACGCCTGCGGCCAATCCGCTCTGGTGAACGAAATACTCTGTTCCGTCCTCACCTGCTATAAACCCAAATCCCTTCATCCTGTTGAAAAACTTTACTGTTCCTTTCATTTTTACTCCTCCATTCTAATTTCTAATTCCTTTGTCGTATTTCGCCTGGCACTCTTTGCACAGGTTTCGCTTGGATTCAACCTTGTGAACGACAAATCTCACTCTGCAAAACTTACAGAACTTGATTATCTTGTAGTCTATCATTCAGTTGTTCCAAACCACTCTACTATTGAGAGTATAACTGCCTTTTTAAATGCTTGTGTTTTATCCGTTATCATCCACTAAATCATCATCCTTATTGAAAATTGACGGTTTTAACGCCTTTGATTTTAGTCCGCCAATTTTCAATCCCGCAAATTCGCCTGATTTATTATATTTCGGCGAATTTGCGTTATTCAGCAGCTTGTTTTTCTGGTCTTTCTTCTCCCTGAATGTTCTAGGAACATAAACTTTTTCACGTGTTATGGGATTTTCCCCTGTATAATATGTTGCTGTTGACAGTGTTCCTGGAGTCGGAGTAAAAACCTGCGTCAGATTCACAAAAAGCCCGTTGTCTTTGCAGAATTTTTTTGTGTCTTCCATGTCTTTCATTGTGCTTCCGGGATGCGCTGCGATGAAATACGGGACCAGATTTTTGTCTGTTCCCTGCTCTTTGTTAACTTTTTTGTATTCCTCAAGAAATTCTTTGAACGCTGAAGCTGTTGCCTTGTTCATCTGCTTCAAAACAGTGTCGCTCAAATGTTCCGGCGCAATCTTTAATCTCGTTACAAACTGCATTATTTTCCTGAACAGTTTTTTCTGGTCAAGGATTATATCATGCCTTATTGCGCTTCTTAATTCGAGCGACGTATTCTTGTATTTGTGATTTAATTTTTCCACTTCTTCCAGCAAAGGGTACAAATCGTCGCTCAAAACCCTGAATTGGCACCCTACACACTGCTGGTTGCAGTAATCTCTTTTATCATAAACCGTGATATTTTCTTCAATTACTGGAGAATAAATTTTTGATTTGTATTTGTATAGCGCGCATCTTGAGCCGTACATGTTTAACGTCGGCAAAGTCAGGTCATTTATTTTAGTAATTCCATTGCCGTATAAATTTTCAATCTCTTTTACAATGCTTTCTTTGCTTCTCTTTGCAATTTCTTTTCCCTGCACTAAAGGAATGATGCAGAAAGAGCATGAGCCCCAGCATCCTCTTCCGATTATAACCGATGATTCAAGATTTTTAACCATGCTTTGGTTGAAACCAAAATTTTTTGAGTTTGGATGGAGCTTTCTTGTGAACGGCACGTCATAAACATAATCCATTTCTTTTTCTGTCAATGTATGCGACTGCCTGTTGTGCTGTATAAATCCTGAGCCGCAGCCTTCCGTGAAAGAATCATCAGGCAAAAGGTAAAAAGTTCTCGTCAGAAGATTGAATTTTTGCTTGTCACCTATACATTCCTCATAGGATGGCAGCATTCTTGTTTTTTTGCTTATTTCAGATTTTTTTACCCTGAATGAAACACCTTCAATTGAATTTAAATCCAAATTTTCTTTAACTTCATCAAAAGAATTGTCATTTATTTTTTTCATCCTTTCCAGCAATGTTAAAATTGAGCGCTCTGCATTTCCAAATAACAATAAATCCGCTTTTGTGTCATTTAAGATTCCACGCCTTAATTTGTTTTCTTTATAATCAAAGTGGGTAAACCTTCTGATTGTCGCTTCAACGCCACCAATGGCCGTAATGCTTCCCCTAAAAAGCGATTTTATTTTTTGAGTGTAAACCATCAGTGCCCTTTCAGGAACTAAAATATTTTCCCTCTGCTTAAGCATCGGAGTGTAATTTGCAAGCATTGAATCCAGCAATCCAGACGTGATACAGAAAAAATATTTTGGCTTCCCACAAATTTTGTAATCTTCATCAGATATAGGCTGTGCAATTATCCCAACTTTGTACCCTTTCTTATCCAATAACCTTGCAATTATCGTCATCCCGCTGAGAGGATGGTCATAATAAGGGTCGCCTGTAACAAAGACTACATCAAACTCCTTGAAATTTTTGTAATACTTTTTCCCTTCGTTTAATGATGTCGGTAAAAATTGCTTATCCATGTGCTTTAGTAAGAAAGCGGTGTTTAAAAAGGTAAGGATTGAATTGATATTTACACAATCCCAAAATCCTTGACGCAGTTGTTCACCAGCTGCTGGCAGTTGTCAAGCATGTCCCTAAGGCTTTTGTCCTGCGTGGCTGATTTTATCTGGCCTAATTTGTCCATTATTTGGCGGAAAAACCTTATGACATCCCCTTCGAGCAGGCTCACATGGCCTAGAATTTTAAATAAGTCTGTCCCATAATAGCACGGATGCACTAATGATGTCAGATTGTCAATTTCCCTGAATTTTTTCTCCCTGTTCAGGAAATGGTCAGACCATATCTTTCTTTTCAAGTCATCAATTGCCCTTGAATGGAACCTTTTGTAGTACTCCGTCCTTTCCCTTCCCTCATAGCAGATGCACGCAACAATCATCAGCATCTGGTACTCATTAAGTGTTTTGTAAAAGTCCGTCCCGAAGATTTCCCCGAGGACAATTTCATCGGAATAAATGTTCGCGGAAAACTCGCCCTTTTCCGTCAGTGAATTGCCGGCTACATAGCCCATTTTCTCAAGCTTTTTCTTGTGATTGTGGAATGCGCTGTGGCTGACGAAATTCTCCCTTTTCTTGAAGTCTTTTCCATACCTTTGGAATGAATGGAAGCTCTTGCTTAAGATTTCGCCAATTTCTTTTTCATCATGCTGCTTTATCAGGTTCAGGACCGTGTTGACCGAAAGCCTGAACTGTGATTTTATCGGGGTTGTGTCGGAATGAATAAGTTTTTTTACTTTTTCATACTCGAAGAATTTCCTTTCAATAGTGATAAACACAAAGCCCTCTGTGTCAATTCCCCTTCTGCCTGCCCGTCCGGCAATCTGGAAATATTCTTTCGAGTTCATCAGCCTGAACGAGACTCCGTCGAATTTTCTCAGCGACTCGAAGCAGACGCTTTTTGCCGGCATGTTGATTCCGACGGCAAATGTCTCGGTTGTAAAGAGGACTTTTATAAGCCCTTTCTCGAACAGTTCCTCGACGATTTCCTTCAGTATCGGAAGGATCCCGGCGTGGTGGAATCCGATGCCGTACGGCAGCACCTGCCTCAGAATTTTTGTTGATTCAAGCTTGTTGATGTCAGGATTTGAATTTGCCAGCTTTGTCCGGATAAAAGTGGATATTTCCGGATTGTGCCGGAACAAATTTGCCCGTGAAAGCCCCATTGCATTTTTCTGGCAGCCCTGCCTTGAAAAGCTGAAGAAAAGGCACGGCAGCTTGTCCATGATTTCCTTGATTAATTCAACGGGAGACGGCGATTTGTGCCGGGTCCTGATGCGCTTTCCCATCACTTTATTGTAATCGGGAACATCCATGTGGGCCTTTAAATTTTTTAAGTCCGTGACCCCTATTTCCGCGTCATAAAAATTGACATGCAGCGGAACCGGCCTTTCATCGTGCCTGACCACAACCACTTCATGCTCCTTGATTGCCTCAATCCAGTCTGCAAATTCCTGCGCATTGGGGATTGTCGCCGAAAGGCATAAAATCCTGGTGTTTGGCTTTGAGAATATCACCGATTCCTCCCAAACATACCCTCTCTCAATATCGTTAATATAATGTATCTCGTCGAATATGACATAGGAAACTTTGCTTATGAACGGGTCGTTGCTTAATACCATATTTCTGTAAATTTCCGTTGTCATTATCAGAATCAGGGCATCAGAATTTTTTTGCATGTCTCCTGTAAGTATCCCGACATTTTCTTCGCCGTATGACCTGCAGAATTCCTTGTATTTCTGGTTTGAAAGCGCTTTTATCGGGGCCGTGTAGATGACCCTGATTCCCTTCTTAAAATCCCGGTCAATGATAAAATCCGCAATCAGCGTTTTTCCGGAGCCCGTAGGAGCTGAAACTACAACTGACTTGTTGTGCTCAATTGCGTTTATAGCATCTTCCTGAAATTTGTCTAAAGTTAATCCTTTGTATTCCATAATAGGCTTGAAACTAGGAGGGATTATATAAAATGCACGCAAAAATTAAATTTAGGGCAGGGGTCGGCTGTTTAGCCGCTCTTTTTCTTTATTTTAGAATACGGCTCAATGTGAATCAAAACATTTGAAATTCTCGGGTTGGAATTGCAGACAGCGCTCTTGACTTCATGCCCTATTTCATGCCCCTTTTTAACAGACATGTTTCCGTCAATCACAACATGCAAATCTGCATAATAATCAAATCCCACTTTTCTTACGTAGCATTTGTCCAGTGCCATGACTCCTTTTACGGAGCCTGCGGTTTTTCTTATGTTCTCTTCAACAGATGGGTGCGGCGCCTCGTCCATCAGCTCTCCGATTGCGGGCCTTATGAGCCTGAAAGCATTAAAAATTATTATTGCCGAGGCAAGAAGGGCAGCCCAGTCATCAGCGCTTTCGTACCCCTTTCCGCCAATTAATGCGATGGAAATCCCAATAAAAGCAGCCGCTGAAGTTATTGCATCGCTCCTGTGGTGCCATGCGTCTGTTTTTACGGCGGTGCTCTGCGTGGATTCGCCGACATTTATCACAAACCTGAATAAAACTTCTTTTGTCAAAACTACTACAACAAGAACCGCAAGCGTGAATGATGCAGGCGCATGGTGGGGAACCCTTATTTCCTTGATGCTTTGGACAATAATTGTAATTGCAGCGCCAAAAAGCATGAGAGCGACAATTGTGGCTGCCATAGGCTCCGCTTTTCCGTGCCCATAAGGGTGGTCTTCATCTGCCGGCTTTGAAGCAATATTCAGGCCGGTCCAAACAATCAGCGAGCTCAGAATATCGGATGTTGATTCAATTGCATCAGCAATCAAAGCATAAGAATTTCCAAGGAAGCCAGCAATGCCCTTTGTTGCCGCGAGGACTGCATTGGCAGCTATTCCAATAATTGTAGAGCGCATACCCTGCGCAATAATCTGCTTTCTTCTTTGTTGGTGTGATTTCATTGAATGTGGTTAGGGAGGCAAGTGATTTAGTGCATTAATAAACGTTTCTAATATCGTAAAAACCTTAACCTTTAAAAATGCGATATAATTCTAACTTATTGCGCTCCCATAGTGTAGAGAATTAAGAGTTCGCACAATCCGGTCAAGCACCTCGGATTCTCGATCCGGTGACTCGGGTTCAAATCCCGATGGGAGCACCTTATTTTTTTGGCTTAGTTTGGGAAAAACTATTAATATTAGTTAATCTGAACTATAATTATGAAAAAGGAAAATTACGAAATAGCAACCTTCGCAGCAGGGTGCTTCTGGGGAGTTGAAGCTGCGTTCAGGCAGATTAAGGGAGTTAAATCAACCAGAGTCGGCTATACCGGCGGCAAGATGGAAAATCCCAGCTACGAAGATGTCTGCGCTGATGAAACCGGGCATGCAGAAGCTGTCGAAGTCACGTTTGACCCAAAACAGGTTTCTTATGAGAAATTGCTGGATGTGTTCTGGGGCAACCATAATCCGACACAAGGAAACCGGCAGGGCCCAGATGTCGGAACACAATACCGCTCGGCGGTTTTTTATCATAATACAAAACAGAGAGAGTTAGCATCCAAATCATTAAAAGAACAGCAGAAAAAATATGATAAGAAAATTACAACAGAGATAAATCCAGCAGAGAAATTTTTCAAAGCGGAGGATTATCATCAGCAGTACCTTGAGAAGCGTGGAATGAGCACCTGCCACATTTAGTTAGTTTTTTATATTTACTTTATTCTTGTTTTTAGTATATGATTAAAATAAAAACCAAAATCTTCATCTACGCGCCCCCTGAAAGAGTCTGGAAGGAATTCACAAATCTTGGTAAATGGCCGAAGATGAATTCTTTTTACAAGTACGCAAAGCATACGAAAGGCAATCCGTGGACAAAAGGATCTACGTTTGAGTTTCAGTCTGATTATGGAATTTTGAAAACAAAAGCCAAGCCTATTATCTTAAGGGCCAATGCCCCTCATTTTATCGAGTGGATTGGCACTAAGCCATTCATCAAAGGAAAGCATTCGTTTACATTTAGAAAAATAAAAAACGGCACTGAAGTAACTAATTACGAGGAATTTGATGGAATTGGACTGCCGGTAATTGATATTTTGAAATTGAAGCCTAAGATTGAGAAATCTTTTGAATTATTCATGAAAGGATTAAAAAGAGAAGCGGAGAGGAAAAGCTGGATGTAGGTTTAAAATGAAACAAAATAATTCCTTCAACGAAAGAACTTATGATTTATTAAAGAAAGTTCCAAAAGGCAAGGTTACGACCTACAAAGCATTGGCAGAAAAATTAGGAACGAAAGCCTATCGCGCTGTCGGCCAGGCGATGAGATGCAATCCATACGCTCCAAAAGTGCCATGCCATCGTGTTGTTTCTTCTGATGGCTCAATTGGCGGGTTTTCCGGAAATAAAAATTCAAACAGCAAAGAAGTTAAGAGAAAGATTAGGATGCTAAATAAGGAGAGTATTAAAATAAAAAATAACAGAATTGTTGATTTTGAGGAAAAATTATTTTATTTTGGATGAGTCTATACCATTCTTGATATCAACCCTGCAGTTCCGGAACTGCTTTCGAGTGTAGCGGTAATATCTTGAACTCTTTTTTGGCTTGCTGGTGTTGAAGATAAACCTAAAACTGGAGAAACAGTCATTTTAAGAGTTGCTGTTAGAATATTTTCACCTTGAACTTGTATATCAACAATAACTGGCGGACCGCTGTTCTCAGTTACCTGTAAGCCTTCTTTGGGAACTGTACTAGAACGATACATCAGCCTTGTCCTATCAAGTCTGGCAACATCAAGGGCTTGATCTATATCATAATGGTCTCCTCCGATCACGAGTATACCGGTTTTGGGATTGTATTCGGGTTCGTACATTTTCTTACCTAAACAAATAATGTTTCTCACCCCAATTTTTTCCAGAACTAAAAATAAAAAAATTTATCTTTTCTTCTTTTTCTTGGTTTTCTTGATTTCGTCTTCAAGGTCAAGCTCGTCCAAGAGTTCCTTGTATCTGTTCCTGATCGTAACTTCTGTTACACCGGCAACATCAGCAACTTCCCTTTGGGTTCTTTTCTCGCCATGTATTAAAGCTGAGACGTACAAAGCAGCTGCTGCGATTCCCGTCGGCCCGCGACCCGAAGTCAATTCAGCCTTTTGGGCTGACTCAAGAATCTCAATTGATTTAGACTGTGTTTCTGCTGACAATTTCAAAGCAGATGCAAACCTTGCGATATAATCAGCCGGGTTGCTTGGCAAAATCGTTATTCCCAATTCCCTTGTTACGAACCTGTAAGTCCTCCCGACTTCTTTCTTTTCAATGCCGGAAGCTTCTGATAATTCATCCAAAGTTCTTGGAACATCATGCCTTCTGCAGGCCGCATACAAAGCGCCTGCAACAACAGATTCCATTGAACGGCCTCTTACCAGGCCTCTCTGAACAGCTAAAGTGTAAATTCTGGCAGACTCTTCCTCAACTGACTTTGGCAGCTTCAAATATGAGGAAACCCTTTTCAGTTCAGCCAAAGCTAGCTTCAAATTCCTTTCGATAGCAGTTGAAATCCGGTACTGCCATTTTCTTAACCTGAAGAATTTGTTCCTGTCTTTTCCGCCAAGCTTAAGCAAGTCAGCTTTCTGCCCGACTTCTGTGCCTAACCCCTGGTCGTACTGAGTATAAGTCATTGGAGCGCCTGAACGCCTTCTTTTCTCGCCTTCTTCTGAGTCAAACTCCCTCCATTCCTGCGAGAAATCAACCATCTTCTCTTCAATTACCAGTCCGCAGTCTCTGCAAATAATTTCTCCCCTTTCCCTCTGCCAGGAAAGATTCACTCCACTGCATTCCGGACACTTCTTTACTAGTTCTGCCATTTTTAGTTCACCTGTGTATTGTTTGAAAATTATATCAGTATGACAATATATTTAACAACTAAACTAACGCCCAACCCCCCTTATTGAAAATTGTATCAATTTTCAATTCCGCAAATTCTGACGAATCTGCGTTAACGAAAACTTTAAAAAATGATTTATTGCAAAATTTGTCTTGAAGTCGATAAATTTAACAAGATTTATAAAGAAGTAGTATTAGGTGGTATATAAAGCTTTCGGTTTTTTTTTGGATTTGGACATAAGTTTAAAATCAAGTGGTTATAGCCCAAAACAAACAATAAATATAAAAATATAACCTCATTCCCTCACTGAATGGAATTATCCCATTTAATGGCTGATGTACCTCACGCAATTCATCATCACGGACCGAAAGTACTTAGCCAGTCCGATTCTGAAGCCGTTAGATTTATAATAATTGCTCGGGAAAACCAGCCAAAATCGCAGGATATATGCAGTCGCTTGGATTACCTGGCAGGACTGGGTTACTTCGGTGTGCGTTTTATTTCTCACGATTCTAGAAAGCCCGGTGGTCATGATTCTTATTATGAAGGGACAAAGACGGTAAGAGTTGAAGGCACGCCGGTAGAATTTGTGGATCCAATAGTGTTTGACTGAAATCACTCTTTCTCCAATCCAATCTCAAACTCTTTCCCCTTGACTTTCTCTTTTGAAACAAACTCATGAGTCTTGCTCGGCTCCATCTCGGAAATCCTGAACTGGGAAGCGCCGACTTTCTCTTTTATCACAACAGCCCATTCTTTCAGCATTTCCTTCAGTTCTTCATCTGTCTTAAGAAATAAAGAAATATTGTCAGATTTCTGCAGGCCTGCTTTCTTCCTCAAAGCCTGGACTCTCCTCATAATCTCACGGGCGAAGCCTTCCGCTTCCAGCTCATCATTCATTTCTTTGTTTAAGTATATATTTCCAAATCTGAAAGTTCCTTCCTCATATGGCGCAGAAACTTCTCTTGTTAAAATAAGATGCTCTTTGACAATGTCAAGCGTTTCCCCATCAGCTTTGAAAGAATATTTCCCTTTCTCATTGATGTGCTTCAAAACAGTTTCAGGGCTGTCTATTGCAAGCTGGGCTATGACCTTAGCCGATTTATCCCCAAAAGCAGGGCCTATTTTCGAATAATCAGCTTTTATCTTGACTCTGACATTGGGCATTGCCTCAACCAATCCAATCGCTTTGACATTGACCTGGGTTTTAATCACATCCTTAAGCTTTTCAACGGCTTTCATGACATTATTGTCTTTCGTGGCAACAACGAGCTCCTTTATCGGCCACCTTACTCCAAGCTGCATCTTTTCCCGTACTGCAAGAGCGCTCTGCACAATCTCGGCCACAACTTTCATTGCATCCTCAAGCTCTTTGTCAATCTGCCCTTCATTATATTTAGGCCAACTGTGATGATGAATGCTCTCTTCCTTTAGCCTGAACTCGTGCTTAAGATTTTGGTACATTCTTTCCGTTATGAACGGCGCAACCGGCGCAAACATCTTCAGGGATTCCATAAAAACATTATAAACAGCGTAAAGGACGATTTTTTTGTCGTCATCGCTTCCCATCGAGGATTTTTCTCTTGTCAGCTGTATGTAGGTCCTGCTCAGTTCCAGGAATAATTCCTCAACCTGCCACGGAGTTTCATTTAACTTGTATTCCTCAAACAATTCTGTGATTTTCCTGGTGGCTGAATTTAATTTCGAGAAAATATACCTCTCTTCAATATCAAGCTCGAATTTTTCCAAATCCAGGTTCGAGGGATTGACTTTCAGGTTTTTGGCCATCTCAATCAGGTATTTGTGCAGATTCCAAAGCACTGTAAGATTTTTGTGCTTCAATTTCATGTCGTCAAAATTATAGTTTATATCCACGCCCGGAGCCGTGCCGCCTATCATGTAATACCTTAATGTATCGGCGCCGTACTCTTTTATGACTTCCTGCGGGAGAATATAATTTCCAAGTGATTTTGACATTTTTCTTCCCTGCGCATCATTTATGAATCCGTGCATGTAAACGGACTTAAACGACACGTTATTCATTGCGACCATTGAAGCGACAAACAAGAGATTAAACCAGCCCCTTATCTGGTCTATGCCTTCCAGGATAAAATCTGCAGGATACAGTTTTTCGAATAAATCTTCCCTTCTGGGATAATCCAGGCAGTTCCATGAAGCGGAGCCCGCGTCTATCCAGACGTCAAGAATGTCAGGCACCCTTTCTTTGGTCCCGCCGCACCCGCATTTTATCTTGACTTCGTCAATCCACGGCTTGTGCAGGTCTTCCGGAAGATGGCCAGCAAGCTTCTTTAATTCCTCAATAGAGCCGACAACAACAAACTCCTTGCACTGGCTGCATCTCCAGACCGGCATTGGGGTGCCCCAGTACCTTTGACGTGTTATTCCATTATCCCTTAAATTGCTCAGCCAATTGTCAAAATTCTTCGAGCCTGCAAATTCAGGAACCCACTTTATTGTTTTATTCAGCTCCCTCATTTTTTCCTTTAAATCTTCAATCTTGAAAAACCACTGAGTTGTTGTACGGAAAATAACAGGGTTCTTGCATCTCCAGCAGTGCGCATAATCGTGCTCGACTTTTGTTTTTGCAATAAGGCAGCCTTTTTTGTCTATTTCCTCCACTATGCTTTTGTCCTCAACCTTTGCCCGTATGCCTGCTAAAAAAGAAATTGAATCATCAAATATGCCCTGTTCTGTTAAGGTGTTGAACGGCGGTATGCTATTCCGGCGGCCGACTTCATAATCTTCAGGGCCACATCCGGGAGCCATGTGCACTAAACCAGTGCCTGCGCTTGTATCAACATATTCTTCGCTTAAGACGACAGTATGGACTTTAGGATGTTTTTTTTCCAGCTCCTTAAACTGGGAGATCTCATTTTCAAACGGATGAATATATTTTAATCCAAGCAGGTCATTTCCCTTGAATTCTTCAATTATCTCGAATTTTTTGTCGGCAACTCCGCTTATGAACGGCGCCGCAAGTGATTTTGCAACAATCCAGGTTTCATTTCCAACTTTTGCTCTTACATAATCCAGGTTTGGATTCACCATCACTCCAAGATTGAATGGAATGGTCCATGGAGTTGTTGTCCAGATTATCAGGAATTCATTTTCTTTGCCTTTGACCTGAAATTTTACGAAAATAGAGTCATCTTTCACGTTTTCATATTCCAATTCATGCTTTGCCAGCGATGTCGCGCACGAGAAGCACCAGTGCATTGTTTTCTCGCCTTCATACAGCCTGTCGTTCTCATATGCTTTCTTTATAAGCCACCATTCGCCTTCCATGTAATTGTTATCTACAGACTTGTATGGGTTTTCAAAATCCATCCAAACCCCGATTCTTTTGAAGTCATTGTTCATGGCCATTAAATTAGTGATTGCAAACTCCTTGCATTCTCTCACGAAATTCGCTATTCCAAAATTTGGGATTTCATCCTTGTTTTTTATCCCGAGATTTTTTTCAACAGCCTGCTCCGTGGGCATTCCGTGCATGTCATATCCCGCGCGGTCCCAGACGTCAAAGCCCTGCATTCTTTTGTACCTCAATACGGAATCTTTCAGCGATTTGTTCCATGCAGTTCCAAGGTGGACTTTTCCGCTTGTATACGGCGGCCCGTCCAGGAAATAGAATTTTTTCCCGCCTTCATTTTTTTTCTTGGCCTTGGGGTAAGTGCCGTTTCTCTTCCAGAACTCCAGCACTTCCGGCTCAAGCTTGATTGCGTCGTAGTTTTCTATCATAACTGAGAAGAAAAATAAGGCTGTTATTTAAAGTTTTAGGAGAAATATTTTCTAAACAGGCAAATTTTTATTATATTTATAGAACCAAAAGTTCAAGGGATGGATTATGCATTGCAGTTTCCTTTTTGACCCTTGACAATTCACTCTGGCTTATCAAATTCCTGCGCCTTAGCCTATCTAACACATTCAGGATTTCCCTCGGTTTTGTAATTGTATAATACTTTTGTACATTTCCTTCTTTTCTTGTGTACTCCAGGTAAAATGTAATTCTTCTGCCATTTGAATCATCTTTGAAAATGCCTGCGCTTATCCCCGATACGCTCTGAATGCCATCATAGTCTATTCCCATCAGAAAAACCCTGCCAGCTTCGTCTGGTCTTTTGTCTCAAGCAAATCTTCTTTTGTGTAGCCGAGAACGTTAAAAATCCTTTCAACTGCGGGAACGACCTGGTTGTGGATGTAATAATCGGAATCGTAGTCGCTTTCCGTCACTTCGTCAGGCAATTTGACGCGGTTTCTTATGATGTCGCTTCCTTGGGTTACCACATATTTTATTATCGAGCCTGCAACTATTTTTCTGCCTTTGTTTATCAGCCTCTGGGCGGCAGCAACATGCGGCCCTTTGTTTGCATAATCCAAAATTTCTTTTGTCAGCTGGGTGTGCATGATGACTCCGGCAAGGGGTATCTTTTTGTTTCTTAAATCTTTGATGACGCTTTTCACATAATCCAAAGCTTTTGCCGTATCATGCTCCCTTAGGGTTATGTCCAGGACTTTTTCCTGCACATCTTTTGCAATCAATGACCAGTTTCTTCTTACTGTTTCAAATCCTTTTATCTTTAAGACTCCCTGCTCTGAAATCATTGCGTATTTTTTCTTTGCGCCGTACGGTCCCATCTTTGCGGAAACAAATATCCCGCTCGGGTAAAATCCCTCATAATCCAGCTCCATCACTCCAGGCAAAGTTGAATTTATATTTTTTACAAAATCAAGCGCGTCATTTTTTGTCTTGCCATCAAGTGTTAAAAAAATTGAATCAGTATCTGAGTATGTCACATTAAATCCCTCTTTTTGCGCGTTCTCAATGACTTGTTGGATGTAAAACCTGCCCCATGCGGTCACGCTTCTCGCGCATTCAAGGAAGTACCATCTTGCCGCAAAAAACCCGAGATAGCCGTAGAATGAGTTTGCCAGCAGCTTCAGGCTGTTCTGCCTTGCATCAAGAAATTTAAGCCTGTCGGAATTTTCCCTGCTTTTTGGATTTGATTTTTCCAGCTTGACAGCTTCTTTTATTTTCAACCTCCTGGTTATTATATCCTCGATTAAAATCGGAATAAAACCCTTTTTTTTAGTGCAGAACCAAATCTTCTCGCCGTTTTCAGTAATGGGCTTTGCAATATCCCTGCAGCAGGAGCAGCAAATAGTATCGGGCCCGATATTATGCGACGCAATTATGGTGGGGTACAGGCTCCTGAAATCAAACACGACAATGTCCTTGTATAATCCGGGCTTCGGCTCGAATACAAAAGCCCCCTGGTAAGTGTGCATCCTCCGCTTCATGACATCATCATGCCCCGGCTTGTTTGGTGCAATCTCGTTGAACTGCGGGGCCTGCTTCATTATGTACCATTCAACCAGCTGCGAAAAGCCCATCCTGTTGACATCATAAATCGGAATTCCTATTATTTTTACTATCTCTATGATAGTTGGCATCATCTTGACTGCAAGGCTGTAAGTAAGATACGAATCGTGCAGGTTGTATTTGCAGAATTTTTCCAGGTCCTGGGGATTATTGTCCCACGCATGCGGCAGCTCTGAAAGGGCCACGTCATGCTTTTCTTCATCGAGAAGCTCGCTGGCAACGGAACTAAGGTCGAAATAATAAGTTTCCAGCGTCGTTCCCATTACTTTTTTTATGAACTTGAAAATGTCAAGGTGGGTTATTCCGTTTATTGAAACGGTTATTTCCTTGCCGGTTCTAATTCTAGGCTCGGAATAATCAAATCCTATGTCCAGCTTTATTTTATTTTTTTCAGCCCTGGTTTTTATGTACGGCAAATCAAACCCGTCGGAGAAATAGCCTGTCAGTATATCCGGCTTGAATTCATCTATTGCCTGCCTGAATTTTTCCAGAAGCTGGGCCTCGTTTTCAACGAATTCCACTTCTTCCAAATCAGTGCTGAATTTTTTCCAGACAAAAACTTTCTTATAATTTTCACCATACAATGCCAGCATGATTATTGGATTTTTTTCTGCGTCAATGGCTGAGTCAAAAGGGCTGTAAGTCTCTATGTCAAATGCAAGGACTTTCGGGTTGCCCATGGTTTCCCCGCTTACTTGCACGATGCTTTCCGCGCTGAAAACCGGAACTCTTGATTTCTGCTCTGTGAAATCGCCAGTCGCTTCATGCAAAACGAGGGGTGTTATGCCCTTGTCTATGAAATACCTCCTGGTGAAAAGAATGTCATATTCGTGAATTTCCTGAACGATGTCCCACTCTTTTACAACACTGCTTATTGCCGGAACGCTGCTGGGGAGATTTGTATAAACTTTTATGGCAAACGCTTCCCTGCCGAGAAATCTTTTCATAATGGTCTCTGTTTTTGTTACAAATGCAGCTTCCCTGTCATTTTCTATTCTTATCTTGTCCAATTTCTCGCTGATATTGGCAGCGTCCCTGGGAATCACGTAAAAATAAGGATCAAAATTGCCGTCAAGAATGCAGATTTGCTTTCCATCAGCAGTTTTTCCGTATAGGTTTATGACTGCTTTGCCGTCCACCACCTTGTAAGTTGCATCCATCGGAAAGAACTGTATTTTTTCTGGCATAACAGACGAGAAAGTGTTTTATTATATATAAACGTGTTGGTGTTTTGACGAGCAAAAAGAAAACTTTTTATAAGCCTATTTTTTTTCGTGCCTGATGAAGCGGGGGTTGGTGGTATTTTTTATTTTTGTGCTTGCAGTTCCGCTAGCCAGTTCCATATCCTTAAGAGAACTTATTGACAGGTATATCTTTTCTGTATCAACAAGTGAAATGAATTTGGATAATTACACCGATTACATGATTGATAAAAATGGAAATGAAATTAACGACACACTTGTTATAGGGCTTACAGCAAACAGCGCAAGCGGAAATTTTATTTTTGTAGTTAATCTCTTTGACAAAAACGGAGCCATTGCAAATGAAACAACTTTAACTTTAAGCTCCGGAATTAACAAAATAAATATAACTTTTGACTCTTCACTTTTATCGCAAAATCAATTTAACTATTCAGTCAAAATTTATAATTCCACTTACAGCCTGAAATATAGGAAAGATAAGATACCGACGCAAAATTATTCAAATTACGAGGAAGGGTTTAAAATATTGGATATCCGGGATTCGGTTTTTAATAACAATCTTCAGATAAACTTGACAATTAATTCAACCGTCAATGGAACATTTGAGTCGATATTGTTTTTGTCTTATAATTCTTCAACAACCTCCATCAAGGAAAATAAGTCAATTGCTGATTCTGTAAATACATTAACTTTTAACTTTGACAATGAAACAATAAAAAAGACGCATTACGCCGGCAGATTTAATATTTCTTCCGTGAAAATCGGAAAAAAGATTTTAATGGCAGATTTTGTCACAAACAATTATGATTTCAGGAATTTTGCCTCAAGCTCTTATCTGGACGGATTTTCAGACAGCGGCTATGATTCAGACGGCAACGGAAAATTTGATCTGCTTTTGATAGGCGCAGATGTGCAGGCGCTGGATGAAAGTTATTACTATTCCACCATGCACCTTTATGATTTGTTTGGAAATATTGTTGATATAAAAAATTCATCAGGCTATTTAGCCCCGGGAAAAAGGGTTTTGCAGTTTGATATTAACGGCTCAATAATCCAAAGTAATAAGCTAAACGGGCCATTCATAGTAAAGAGAATAGGGCTTTTTGAAAACGGCACTTTTATTGACAGCCTGAACGATGCCTACACGACTGGCAGTTATAATTTTGATAATTTTGACAACCCAAGCCTGCCGGACTTATATGTTAACATTTCTGTGCCGCAGGAGTACCATTACGGAATCAGCGATTTAACAATTAATTTTTCTTTCAGGAATCTCGGAAACAAGCCGGCATTCAACGTATTCACGGAAATATTTGACAACGGAACATTTTCGAAGACCAATAAGTCAAGTATTTTAAGCTCAAATTCAGAATTAAAGTATCAGCTCGTCTTGAAAAATACCTCTGATTTTGAAATAACTGCCTTGGCAGACTCAAATGGCTTTGTGGAAGAGTCTAATGAGGATAATAACGCGCAAAAATTAACAATAAAAATAAACAAGAAACCAGTTTTAAGCCGGATATTTAACTTAACTGCCAATGAAACGGATAAAATAATTATAAATATTTCGGCTTATGACGAGAACAGCGATATAGTTTCATTTTCAGTCAATTCATCAAAATTCTCCAATAAGTCAGCTCTTTTTGAATGGCAGACCACAACAATTGACAGCGGCAATTACACCTTTGCCGCAACAGCATCTGACGGCTACCTGAATGATTCTGTTATTTTTAATGTTGTTATTATTGATAATCCGGAAAAAGATTCTGACAATGACGGCTTGAACGACAGTCTGGATAATCTCATCGGGGATGAAAAATCAATAAACACATCAACGCTTAACCTCACAATATTTTTAAATGACTCGGGAAATCTGTCAAGGGCTTTTAACGGGACTAACTTAGTTAAAATTAAAGATGGCAATCTGACGCTTGCGGAATTTGATTTTGATTTTTCTGCAAATAAGCTGAATTTTACAAATCTGACCTTTAACAAGCAAATTGGTAATGCAACTGGCTCCATTATTTTCAGCGGCCTGAAGCTTCCGTCAGGCTACACTAAAACCCTTTATGTTGACAGGCTAAATTCTGCATTAAACGGAATTTGCATTAAAGATGAAGATGTTTTATCAGTTAATGAATTAAGCGGCAGCTGCACCTCAAGCAATGAATTTAAAATTGAGTGCGACGGAACTTTGCAGAATTCCTATTCATGCACCTATAATTCTACGATAAATAAATACAAAATCAAAGGATTGAAGCATTCCGGAATAATTCAGTTTGATTACGCCAAACCCTCCGAGCCGAGTTCCAGCTCTTCCTCATCCAGCAGTTTAGGCAGCGGAGGCGGTGGTGGAGGTGGCGGTGAATTGTGCACTTCTAACTGGAAATGCAGTGACTGGTCAGGCTGTATAAACGGAACTTTCACAAGAAAATGCGAAGACACAAACAAATGCGGATTCCCGACAAACTCACCCAAACAATCACAGCCCTGCACTGTTAATAAGCAAAATTCCGATGAAAACTCATTTATCAGGAAAGTTGGAAATGCAGTTAATAACCAAGAAAATTTGAATCAGTCAAAAATTTTTGGAATTACGGGGGCCGCAGTCAAGTCAGTTTCAGCTAATCCTTATATTGGTGTTTTTGCGGTTTCAATAACAATTTTGTTTATTCTTGGATTTTATTTCAATAAAAAATATGATTTATTAAAAATGTTTAAATAATGAACCCTAATCTTCTATCTTATTGGGGCTGTAGTATAGCTAGGTAGAATTGGCCCTTGGGGTAAGAAATTACTTCCAATATGGGTCAGGCCCGTGACAGCCATCAAAGGCTGCGGTAATTCGAATCACGGCAGCCCCACTTAATTTTTTATTGATTGTGGCAAAACTATATTAATAACTTTGGAATTTCCATTTCTATGAAAACTAAAATCAAGAAATCAGAAGAGGAATGGAAAAAGATTCTGGCTCCTGAGCAGTGCCGCGTTTTAAGGGAGAAAGGCACAGAGCTTCCGTTTACGGGAAAATATGACAGGCATTTTGAAAATGGAAAATATGTCTGCGCTGCGTGCGGAAATGAATTGTTTGTTTCTGACACAAAGTTTGACGCGGGATGCGGCTGGCCAAGCTTTTCTGCGCCGGCGTCAAAAGAAAATGTTGCTGAGCAGGAAGACAGCAGCCATTTCATGCGAAGGACTGAAGTTTTGTGCAGCAAATGCGGAGGGCATCTTGGGCACGTGTTTAACGACGGCCCCAAGCCGACGGGATTGAGGTACTGCATAAATTCAGCTTCATTGGATTTTAAGGGAAAGAAAGATACAAAGTGAATTTTATATTTTTATAATCACATTTAGAAAACTATTTATATCATTGCAATTTTTAATTTTTTCAATGGTACCCACCAAGATGTTTTTCAGCAAGGGAGTCGGCATACACAAGGACAGGCTTGCTTCCTTTGAGGCTGCGTTGAGGGATGCCGGCATAGAAAAATATAATCTTGTTT
>Ga0209542_10004640_pt1 | contig 28043 bp, 26 predicted proteins | sample RifCSPhighO2_01_FD_184028 | JGI IMG/M metagenome (GOLD analysis project Ga0209542, IMG submission 184028) | Soil microbial communities from Rifle, Colorado - Rifle CSP2_plank highO2_0.1 (SPAdes) (version 2) | ecosystem: Environmental > Terrestrial > Deep subsurface > Rock core/Sediment ...
AGTGGCGATTTTCCGCTCCCCTCCGGCAAATAGTCCTCCACGTCGGGTAGAAGCACCGGCAGCTCTCCATCCGCCACGGGTTGTGGGCCACACTTTCCGCAGTGCATTACAGGAATCGGCACACCCCAGTACCTCTGGCGCGAGACAATCCAATCACGAAGTTTATACGTCTTTTTTGAGCGACCGTATTTCTCGGTCATCGCTTTCTTTGCCTCTTCAACAGTCATTCCGTTAAAATCCCCGGAATTAACGAGCACCTGTTCTTCCCCGTAGTGGGGTGAGGTGTATGCAGTGAAGCGTTCCAGAGCGAGTTCGATTGCGAGCTTGTTGTTGCGGAACATTTCTGATGACAGCGCGGCATTAATATTTGTCCACTGTATCTGATGTCTCGCGGCTTCGTCTTGCTCTATCGGAACGGCATCTTCGTCCACGAGTTCGAGAAGGACGGGAGTATCGATACGCGCACGCCATTCTTTTTTGTGCTCTGCATAAAAATGCGATTCTATCTGAATTGGCGCAGTAAAGATCACACGCGCCTTGTATCCGGTTTCTTCTAGCACTTCTCTTTCAGCCGCTTGCTCTGCTGTTTCCCCATTCTCAATTCCGCCTATCACTCCAGTCAGCCACTTGTACTCCGGCCATCGGAGCAGGAGCAGTTCACCTTTTTTATTTCGGACGATAGCGCTCACCGTCTGACGGTGCACAGAGTCTGGACGCTTGTCCTCTGCACCGTACATAGGTATAACGACCTGCCTGACAGGAAGATTGAACTTCTTCGCAAATTCGTAGTCGCGTTCGTCGTGCGCTGGCACGGCCATGATTGCACCCGTGCCGTAATGCGCGAGCACGTAATCAGCCACGTAAAGCGGAATCTTCTCCCCCGTCGCAGGATTAACCGCCTCGACACCTTCGAGCCGGACTCCCGACTTCTCTTTGTCTACCTGCCGCTCCATGTCCGTCTTCTTTTTGGCCTGAGTGATGTATTTCTGCACCTCACTATTATTTTTCAAAACCGTCTTGTGCTCGAGCGCCATCGTGACCCAGGGATGCTCCGGGGAGAGTACGAGGTACGTCGCGCCGAAGAGCGTATCCGGCCGCGTGGTAAATACCATGATGTTGGGCAACAAGTTCGAGAGAATGAACGGCTCGGTCGCCCCCGTAAAATGCTCTCTGTTCGCCGATGATTCGGCCACGAGTGCCGAAACCTTTTGCGAGAGATATTCTATATAGCTACCACGTTTCGATTTTTCCCGCGTATCCGAAAGTAACAGACGAAAGCCGCACGATTTCCGGATGCGATCGTAGTCGTAGCGCCACTCAAAGGTGCTCCAAAACGGTCTCTCGTCTCCGGTCCGGAATTCCGGTTCTACCGCAGGCGCAACAAGCACTAACCCTGCCACGGAATGATTAAGCTTTTCAACGACCTTCATCGCAATCACTGCTCCGAGGCTGTGGCCCACGATTATCGTTCGTTCGTCCATTTTGCAATTTTGTAGCACATACGGGACTTGCTCATCCTCGCGAGGATTATCGGTATTCGGCATTTGCGGAGCCTGGACTTCGTATCCACGCGCCTCCAGCTCTCGTTTAAGATTCGGGATGAAATTCTTATCCGCACGTCCTGTGTAACCGTGCAGAAGAAGGTAGTTCGGCTGCGGGCCGTCTTTGTCCTCAAACTCGAGCGGGAAATCAATTTCAGCCCCTTCGCTCCTGCCTATCCAATTCTTCTGCGATTCTTTTATCTGCTGTGGCCAGTCGAGCGCATCAAGTTCGTCGACGAGCCGGTCTGCATAATCCGTAATTTTGATATTCCACTGCAACATCTGTCTCTGAATTACTTCTGCGCCACAACGCTCACACTTGCCGTCTACGACTTGCTCGTTGGCCAGTACCGTCTTGTCCTGCGGACACCAATTGACCGCCGTTTCTTTTTGATATACCAATCCCTTTTTATACAGTCGGAGAAAAAGCCACTGTGTCCATTTGTAGTACGCGGGGTCGATAGTCGAAACTTCGCGCGACCAATCGAAGGAAGTACCCATACTCCGGATTTGGTTCTTCATGTACGCAATATTCTTCTCTGTCCAATCGCGCGGATTCAGCTTATTCTTTATCGCCGCATTTTCCGCAGGGAGCCCGAAGGCGTCAAAGCCAATCGGATACATGACATTCTTCCCCTGCATTCGCTTTGCGCGCGCCAAAATATCTGGCACCGCAAACGCATACCAATGCCCTACGTGGAGGTTGCCGGATGGATAAGGAAATTCGACGAGCAGGAAGAAATTGTCTTTGCCTGGCACCTGGTCGGGCGTCGTGTAAATCTTGTTCTTCTCCCACTCCGCCTGCCAGCGTTTTTCGATTTTTTTATGCTCGTACTTCATGTTCGTACCAGCGTATCATGGCTTAAACACGAGCAAAAGAAAGAGCCGCAGTCTTTGCGACCCTTCCCATGCATCATAAGACTATCGAGTTTTAGGGTACGGCGGGTATCGCTCAGGGTCGATGGTTCTATCGAAGCAGATTTCGCCAACGCCGTGCTGCCAGTTTTCATCCAAGCCATTCGGCTCTTTTGGGACAGTAAGATTTGGATTTTGCTGCGCATTCTCTGTAGCAAACGTTGCACAAAGCTTGAACGTCATGGCGCCCACGCGCTGGTATTTGTATGGCTCTCCCGTTGTGGGATCTACGGGAATAACGGCTCCGGAGATTGGGTCCTTGAGCTGATCAAGTGTAGTCGGCAAAACCTCTTTCTGCTGCCAGTAGTTCACAACCTGCCACTGGATACTCTGCAAATCTTGGACGCGCACCGCATCCTGTTTCCTGCTGCGGAGTTCCATCGGTGTGCCGACAATCTGGAAGCCGGATGCAATCGTGATGACTACAAGAATGCCTACAGCCCAATTCAGAACACGCGCATTCGCCGGATGCTTCTGCCAATACCCGCGCAAGTCCGCGAGGAAATGCAGGAAGCCGGCACCGACGACGAGGAGCACTGTGAGCACCTTGAGTAAGAAGCCGATGGTCATTTCTTCTCCCTGAAGGAATGAGGTGAGGAGCACGATAAGGTCTATGACAATCGTAGCGGCGGAAATGAAAAGCGTCAGGAAAAGTGCCCAACGTCGGACCCATGAATCAACTCGAGATTCGTCCTCTTGCATGTCATTGCGGATGAATCGCATGAGCAACATAAATATCGGAGTGACCACAATCAGAGTTGCGGTCTCATAACTCATGCTCTGCAAGTACGGGTCGTAGTAGTTGTATGAATCTACCGGATTCGGGAATACAGTATTAATGTAATCGAATATGAGCGAAATGAAGGCAAATACCCCCGCGTAGAGGCTCGCCATCGCTCCCACCCACATAAAGAAATCCTTTGCACCAACGGTTGATTTGTTCATACCGCAAGTATGCCACAAGCGTTCAGTAAAACCAGAACTAGACTATTTCGCAGCTAAGTTGACAAAACCGGTCTATTGTACGATTGTACAGCAAGGTCATAGTGGCCAAACCCGCCAAAGCGGGTAAGTACTGGGAATCGGAATGGAGGGTGCCATGGGCATTTCTTACCGTCTGCCGCTCGCCGATACGACTGTCCTGAATCAGCCCGTGCCCGTAGCTCTGCTCGCTGATACGTTCTACTCGTGGCAACCTGATAAGCGATTGTTCGTGATTGCACGAGATGGTGACGTTTTCGAAAAACACGATGTCCATCGGCGTGCGGTCGCTATGCGTATTACGCTTAAGCAAGACAGTGGACTTCCGGCGGTTTCAGAGATGGTTCCCCCGGTGCAGTTGCTTGAGCGGATAGCGTGGGATTACGGATTTCCTCAAACAATTCGTCGCTCGTTACCAGAGGCACGCGCGCGCCTGATTCCGCTCAGGGATGAGCGTGTATCCAACCGGGTGTTCATCGTGCGGCGAGATATCGTATTTGCCTACAACAAGCCCGAACTGAACGGTGCAGAATTAGACCCATTGGTGTGGGCGGCTACACACAAAGTGCACGCTAGGGATATCAATGCTGTACTGAGCCAGCACTTCAAACCCTGACGCCAGATGCTGCACATCGAATTGGAACGTCCCGGGCCTCGCGCCCGGGACGGTTTTTTTACGAGTTCTTCGATTCAATTTTGTGCGTGGACCGCTTTACATAAAACGTTCTGCATTGACGTTCATATCAAAGGTCTGATAACGTTCCACCTAGGAATGTGAGGGAAAAGATGAGACATGAGCCGGAAGACTACTACGCCTACCGCCGCGTTATCGAAACGACGGATGAGGCGGAGTTTGAAGCTCTGTCGACTCACCACTGTCGATTTGTACGCGCGCGTGTAGCGAGCCGAACAACAAATGCCCGCTTGCAGCAAATCCTTGCAGGCGATAGCGATCCAGGTGTCGTTGCGAACGTCGTCGACAACCGTTCCGTTTCGGAAGAGCTCGTTAATGCCATCGCAACCTCTGCGCTGTTCGGAAACGAACAGTGGCAGACAGTGCGGTACATGTTGCGAGTTAGCACGCTCACTCTACCGCACCTGCGCCACAGACTCGAGGAAAGAGTAACGGCACACCCGAATGAGCGAAAGGCCGGTTAAGGCATGTCATCCGGCCAGTAAACTGCTCTCATCAAAATGATTTCGAATTCCAAAGGGCGCCCTGTGCGCCCTTTGTGTTTAGCTATGTCTGAATTCCATGACGTCTCCGTCCTGCACGATGTATTCCTTGCCTTCTGAGCGGACCTGACCTTTCTCTCGCGCTTTTGCCATAGAACCGAATCCCAGCAGTTTGTCCCATAGAATAACTTCCGCGCGTATAAATTTGTCCCGGAAGTCCGTGTGAATTGCTGCTCCTGCCTCGGGTGCAGTCGCACCTTTCTTAATCGTCCATGCGCGCGTCTCTTTTTCTCCCGTCGTAAAATATGAAATGAGGTCGAGCAGTTTGTATCCCCCCTTGATGAGCGCATCAATGCCATCATCTGCAACTCCGAGCTCGCGTCGAAAATCGCCACGCTCGTCGTCATGTACGTCGGATAGGTCGCGCTCGACACCGGCATCCACCGTCACATATTGTGAACCGCTGTTGTCGAGAAAATCACGCAACTCGCGCCATCGCTCGCCATTCTCCGCGTCCACATTTACCGTACCTGCCTTTCTGTTCAATACATAGAGCACCGGCTTCATCGTGATGAGATGCAAAGCGTGAATAGCCGCCCGTTCTTTTTCATCAAGTGCTACGGTGCGTGCCGCCTTTCCGTCTTTCAGCGCAGGGAGAATCTTCAGAAGCGCATCCCGCTCCGCGAGCAGCTCCTTATCCCCTCCTTTTGCATCCCGCTCGACCCGGTCGAGCCGCTTCTCTGCTGATTGCAGGTCTGCGAGCACAAGTTCCATATCGATAATCTCGATGTCGTGGCGGGGGTCGATACGACCGGCAACGTGATGCACATCCTCGTCGTCGAACATGCGCACAACTTCCGCGATTGCATCCACTTCACGAATGTGCTGAAGGAATTGATTTCCGAGTCCCTCCCCTTCTGATGCACCTTTAACAAGCCCGGCAATATCCACAAATTCTACGATTGCAGGGACAATCTTCTGCGTATTCGACATTTTGCTGAGCGCCTGCAGACGATGGTCAGGCACTGCGACGACTCCGACCGACGGGTCGATAGTGCAAAAAGGATAATTTTCAGCGGGCACTCCTTTTTTAGTAAGTGCATTAAAAAGCGTGGATTTCCCCACGTTCGGCAAACCAACAATACCAATGCTCAGTGACATAATTTTGAAAGCTCGCCCCGTTGGAACGCATCGCGTTTCCAATGGGGAGACATGGGCGCAATACTATCGTAAAACGGTCGAGGACACTACTTTCCCCGCGTACCCAGCGAGCGCACCCGCGTAAGCCAGCGCTGCTTTTTGGCAGCGGGAACATTTTCTGCAGGTCCAAACCAATCCGTTCGTACTGAAAATCCGGCGAACCACAATATGCCCCAGCGGAGCTGTGCATTCACGTTGCCCGGGAGGAAGCGCACTATAAGCGGATGCGTACCGCTCGTCATGATGATACGTGCGGACTTCCCACGGAAGAGGCGATGCCAGAAAATAGTGCGCTTGCCTGCTTTGGTTTTGATGTAGCGGAATGCGGAGCCCGGAAGCCATGCGCGGTCGAATAGTCCCTTGAGAATCGCGGGCATGCCCACCCACCACACAGGATACAGAATTACAAAATGGTCTGACGTAGTGATGAGTTCTTGAAATCGCTTCAGGTCGGGTTCGAGCTCCTGCATCGCGCGATACCCCTTGTGCAAAATAGGGTCGAACTGCATTTCACCGATATTCATGCGCACAATTTCATGACCCGCTTCGCGCGCGCTTTGCTCATACACATCCGCAAACTCGCCGCACAGCCCCGTTTTATCCGGATGGCCGAGCAATAGGAATATCTTCTTTGGTTTCATCGGGCTATCGTAGCACGTGCGCTAATCGAGCTTGTCGGTATCCGGCGCTGCGGGATTCCCCAGTCCGTCGAGCGGTATTTCATCCTCTTGGTCCACCAAACCCTCCAGTGCAGGCGCGATACCCTGTTCACGTGCCATATCCTTCCATTTCTTCTGAGTGGGCTCTTTATCGAAATCATCCATAGACGGGGCCTTTCCGATATTTCCCATAATCATGGCTCGTAAGGTTTTCACCCCGAAATAGAACGCGAAAAGAAAGACGATTGCTATCGCTTGCCTCAATACAAAGGATGTGAGGTCCCCCGCGCTGTAGGCCATAAGTGCAGTGGTCTCAAACATGAAAATACCGACACCCGCGGCTATGACATTGAGATACATCACCCAATTCTTTACCGGGTTTGTGAGCGCGGCGAGCCCTGCTATCACAATTGATCCTACTATGATGAAAGGAAATTCCACCGCTAAATTGTCGGCAAAAAATGGTGCTCCGACCATCATGAGTACTACGAGGCCGAGAAAAAGCTGACGGATAATATCACCATAATAGTGAGGTATTCTCTGCCAGATTAGAGAATCTATACTTATCTCATTGCTCTTATCTCCCGCATCTCTCAGATCCATGCTGTTTATTATGGCACGACCTCACTACGGCGCAAAGGTTACGATTCGAGCGCAAATTTCTCCGCGAGCGATACGAGCATATCCTTGGAATCTGTGCTCGATGCCGTCACTTTCTTTTCGACACCGCACGTAAGGCATCGATGAATGATTCTGTACGCAGGAGATGACCCTTCCAGCCGTATCGGCTCCATGAGCCCGCCGCACGACTCCATCCGGTCCCCGGGATTCACATCGACATGCTTACTCCACAAACAATGCGGACAATGATTCGTGTATCCCGTACCCATAACCAGTTTCCCGCAGTGTTCGCAAGCGAAATCTTCAACTATTCGTGTAAATGTCATACTTGTTCGCCACAGCTTGCCCCGTAGCCAACGCGAAGCGTTGTGGTACTGGGGTGCGCACATGTAAAATCCTCCACATTCTTTTGAAATTTCTTGACCTCCATGCGAAGCATTCTACTTTATTTTGATAGACGTCTGTTGTTCGATTGGTTGCCCTGCGACCGCCACGCACTTGAGCTTGAATTCTATTGTCGTGCCCGAATTAATGGTCTGCGTCGGGAATGAGCGCGTTCCTTCATTGCCCTGTGCCAAGAACGAGGTTCCCGTAAATACTTGGCATGGTCGCTCACTGCTCATGCCGACTGTTGACCACGACACGGCGACGTTATCTCCCTTTATAACCTCACGCGGTTGCGCAATGATGGTGGCCACAGGCGGCAGAACGGTAGGCGTTGAAGTCGGAGAAGGGGGTTGCGGCGTGTTTTGTCCGAATGGGGGCGCTTGATACTGCGATGATGTTTGCGGAGGACTCTGCTGATATTGAGATGCATAGCTACTTTGATACGAGGGGGGCATCGGCGGACTTGCATAACCCACCGGCGCGGATGCTCCGAATGGAGAACCATAATATCCACCTGCACCCGTCTGGTTGTAAAAAGGATTTACCTGCGCAAACGGACTCCCGCTACCTCCGGTATAGATACTCGCCTGTGCCCCAAACGGTAGCGTCGTGCTGTTGAATCCCGCAAGGAATTTCTGCAGGTAACTCGATGTGGATGTATACCCGTCATTCGAACCCGAGTCGTAACATCGGCCACTAAACCAGCGTAGAGCGGCACCTTCATAGCTTCCGCACGTCTGTATGCCCTGGCCGAAATATTTCTCGAATACGCGCTCTTGGCATTCTCCGCTTGCGAGAAACTGATACGGGTTCAAGGCCTGGCCGCATGCTCCATACGTCCATGATGGGATGTTGAAATCCATTACCTGGTATCTTCCGTATGCTCTTTGTCCTCTCGGCGTGAGCGGTCCGATGAGTCCGTAGTTGCCTCCGCAACTACCGCTCTCGATGCGCGATATAGCACACTTCGCACGGTCGAGGTCTGTCACTTGTTGAGGCGGAGCGAATGTATTTTGGGCGGCATTCGGATCTTCGGGCTCTCGCGCGGGAAGCGCTTCTTCTGTCGCACGCTGCACCGCCATCCGGTCGACGTCAGAAAGATTTGTATTTAGACCAAGTGTCGCTTTACTCGCCTCTGCCTTTGCGGTATCTCCGGTAGAAATTGCGTTAATAAAATCCACTGCAGCAACCGGATTTCTATCGATTGCTGCCCGTGCATCTGATTCAGAAACGCCAGCCGCCTTAAAGGCGTTCACGAGGGCTTCGTTTCCGTTTACCGAACCGACAGAAAGCGGTGGAACCGTCTGTGGAAGAGCATCAAGTGCGGCAATGTCACTTCGAAAACCGTCTGCGTCGCCGCTTTGTATGCGCGAGAACATTTGGTCTGTTACGCCTGTTACGTTTGCGTCACACCGCGACTTCGGGCCGATTCTCTTTCCCTTGGTAATACCCGTGATTGCCGGCACGTCTACAATAATCGACGGCTGAGTTTCTCCTTTTGCGCAGCCACGCGGCTCCTTCTTTGCATCTTCTGCCTTCGGGTCAGCTTCCGTTTTGGAGCACTTATTCGTGGCCAAAGTCTTTACGGTCACCGTTGTATCAGTAAGTAAACCAAGGTCTACGGTTACCGCAATATATTCGTTAAAACACGCGCTCGGGCATTGCACAACCCGTTGAATATGATTTTTGAGTTTTTCCGATTCCGCTGCCTTAAACTCTTCGGTGCCTGAGGGATTACCGGCATTCTGCGCCGTGCATGAAACCGTATTATTTATTGGCAATGGAGTGAACGTGGCATAGGCGCCCATCGGCAACGTGAACGCCACCATACAAAAAATGAAGACCGCGTAAGCGCGCATGAGTGTTCATTGTACCGTTGCGGCGGTAGATTGTGCCGGACTCCTGTGGACTACACACACTCGCGTGAGATAAATTGTTCGCCATACAATATTCCTAACTTTCTCCTATAGGACAGATTTAGGAATATTGTACTTCAGAAATGAAATTGGAGTGTTGGACTACAGCAACACGACGGCTTTGTTACCGGAGCACTCCAACACGCCGCCTTCAATCTCAAAATATTTTTCAGCGTTCGACGAATCTTTTACTGTAACCTTACCTTTCTTCAGTGTAGTAACTATCGGCTCGTGTCTCGCGAGTATCGTAAATTCCCCGGCAGTTCCCGGCAGAGTTGCAGAAATTGCCGGACCGTCGAAGCGGGTCTCGCCCACGGACGCGATGGTAAGGTGAAAGGTATTGGCACTCATAGAACGTAGTTCGTAGTTCGTAGTTCGTAGTTAAATGCGGATGCCGAATTCATAGTTGTCTTTACTACGCACTACTTTCTACGAACTACTTACTTCTCCGACTCCTCCTTTCATGTAGAACGCCTGTTCGCCGAGTGCGTCATGTTTGCCGTCGAGAATTTCTCCGAAGCTTCGTACGGTGTCCGCGAGCGACACATATTTGCCTTTTGCACCGGTGAAGGCCTCGGCCACAGAGAACGGCTGTGAGAGGAATCGTTGGATTTTACGTGCGCGATAAACCAATCTCTTGTCGTCGTCCGAAAGCTCTTCGATACCGAGAATCGCGATGATGTCCTGCAAATCCTTGTACCGCTGGAGGACGCGACGTGTTTCGTTGGCTACGCGGTAGTGCTCTTCGCCGACGATTTCCGGAGTGAGCGCCGTCGAGCCCGATTCGAGCGGGTCGATTGCGGGATAGATGCCGAGCGAGGCGAGCGCACGTGAGAGCACGACTGTGGAATCGAGGTGAGCAAATGTGGTTGCGGGAGCCGGGTCGGTGATGTCGTCGGCGGGTACGTAGATTGCTTGGACTGATGTGATAGAGCCCTCAGTGGTGGAAGTAATGCGCTCCTGGAGAAGACCCATTTCTTTCGCGAGTGTCGGCTGATATCCCACTGCGGACGGAACACGTCCGAGAAGCGAAGACACTTCCGAGCCAGCCTGCACGAAACGAAATACGTTGTCCATGAAAAAGAGTACGTCTTTCCCGCCTTCGTCGCGGAATGCTTCCGCCATGGTGAGACCGGAAAGTGCTACGCGCGCACGAGCTCCCGGCACTTCGTTCATTTGGCCGAACACAAGCGCAGTTTTATCGAGTACACCTGAGTCTTTCATTTCGTGATAGAGGTCGTTGCCTTCACGGACACGCTCGCCGACTCCTGCGAACACAGAATAGCCGCCGTGTTCGGATGCGACGTTGTGAATGAGTTCTTGAATGAGCACTGTCTTGCCGACACCCGCGCCTCCGAAGAGCCCGACCTTACCTCCCTTGATGAACGGCGCAAGGAGGTCCACCGCTTTGATACCGGTTTCAAAAAGTTCCGCTTTTGTGGATTGCCGGGTGAATGAGGGCGGCTGTCGGTGAATAGGAAGACGCTTTACATCCTTTGCCACATCTTCTTTACCGTCAATCGGCTTCCCCACGACATTGAACATGCGGCCGAGTGCCGCTTCGCCTACCGGCACGGAAATTGCAGCGCCGGTGTCTGTGACTTCTGTGTCGCGTGCAAGACCCGCGGTGTCTCCCATCGAAATACAGCGCACGCGGTTGAGACCCAAATGCTGGGCCACTTCAAGCACGAGCCGTTCACCTTTGTGTTTTACCTCGAGTGCATTTTGAATGGCCGGCAGCTTCTCGTCGAAGCGCACGTCTACGACCGGTCCGATAATCTGCGTGATTGTTCCTTTTGACATAGTTTTATTGTTTATCTCCGAAGTTGAGAGGATTATAACCGCTTTCGACAAAATTTCTAGTTGGATTGAAGAGCGGCTCGGGTAACGCATTCCACGTATACCAGCCCCATTCACCGATACTCTCATGCTTGAAATCCGTCGGCTCACCAGAAAGCCAATGTGCAGCAAAATGCAGTGTGACAAAATGCGTTCCCCATTCGCGCGTTACATCGTTGGTTATTGTCATCAGGCGAATGTTCTGAATTTCCATTCCGCATTCCTCCCGAGTCTCTCGAATCACATTATCAATCCATTTCTCGTACATTTCGACTTTGCCGCCCGGAGGACACCACGTGCCAGGCCCGTTCTTGCCGCGGCGCTTGCCAAATAGAATCTTTCCATTCTTACGTATGTATACGCCAGTGCCTACCCCGGGATGTTGCATTTCACTCATACAAATTCATTCAGCAGAATCTCGCGTGCTTTTGCGAGCGCTCTCGTCCGATGACTGATAGGCACCTGTCTTTCGAACGACGCTACGCCAAAACTCTCCTGCAAGTCGTCTGAGAAGAAAATCGGGTTATATCCGAAATCGTTGGTACCCTCGGGAGTCATAAGGATGCTTCCCCGCGTAATGCCTTCTGCAAAGCGTACCTTATCGTTAACGGGGTCGTATACCGCTATCACAGCACGGTATTGCGCCCCTCTCTTACCTTCGGGAATATTTTTCATTTTTTCCAACAGCCCACGCATACGGTCGGCATCGGTACCCTGCATATATGTCGCAGAGTGCACGCCTGGCCATCCGCCAAGTTCGTCAATCTCTATTCCTGAGTCATCAGCAAGAGCAAGCATGTCGCTCCGTTTACCATACGTAAATGCTTTTATTGCCGCGTGCGCTTCGTACGTACTGCCCGGCTCATCGACAGTAAAGTCTTTTGGAATGTCGAGATCGTTGAGCGAGACTATCTTGAACGGAACATCACCAAGCCCAGCAAGCAATCCGGGCATCTTTTTTTTGTTCCTCGTCGCAATCAAAAGCTCGCGCATACGGTTCTATTCAAAATCCTGCCGCGGCTCGGCTGACGGCGGCCACTCTTTCCATGTGGATTTCGAAGACGAGATTCGTTGCATTTCTTCTTTGAGAGCAAGTTGAAATTCCCCAGCGAAACGATGTTTCTCGAGGTTCAAACGATTAAGCTCCCCATTAACGGCACCTGTGACTATTGCCCCCAACTCGCCTTCCTCAGTAGCTTTGGCGCCTACCAGCGCGCCACGAATAGCCCAATACAAATGAGGTATGTTTTGCTCACTTATGTCGTGTTTCTTCATTAATCCCGGTAAGACCTGCTGGGAGCAACGTAAGACTGTGGCTTTCACGTTTGTCTCTTGCTCGAGGTGTTTGACCTGAGAGTCAACTCGTTTCGACTGCTCGGGATTTTCCATAGCGCTATTTCATCGCTTCCATGCCGGAAGTGATTTCAGAAACTTCGCGCGTAATCGCGGCCTGACGTACTTTGTTGAAGGTGCGCGTGAGTGAGTGCGCCATGTCTTTTGCTTTATCGGTAGCACTTTTCATTGCGACCATGCGTGCCGAATGTTCAGATGATTTATTCTCCAAAATGCCATGGAATATTGCGATATTGAGAAGTCTCGGCAAAAGCTCGGCGAGCACAGTGTCCGCATCAGGTTCAATCGTATATGCTGCCGGCTTGGCATCGTTCTCTGTACGATTTAATGGGGCGTACTTGCCTTTAGCGGGGCGAATACCAGCCACCATTTCCCGCATAAGTTCAGACGTGAGCGGAACAATTTGGCGAAAAGTCGGGACTTGCTCGAACGTTGAAATAAAATTCTGATACGCCACGAACACAGATGTCACCTCCGTCATTTCAAGCAATTTTTGGGTGAGCGAAAGCACATCACCCTCAGGAATATTGTCGCTTACATTTGTGTACATGGATACATCGTATCCGCGCGCCTTGAAGTGTTCGCCCCCTCTTTTCCCGTAGGCATAAATATAAACCGAGTCTTTCTGTATATTTCGAGATGCCAGTTCACGCTCAACCGTGCGAATGACACCACTATTTAAAGACCCCGCCAGACCTTTATCACTTGTCACAAGTACAACTGCCGTCTTCCCTGCCCGTGTTTGCGTTAGAGGATGGTGGGCAAGGTCGGCAGTTCCGCTGATTCTCTCAAGCACTGTGAGCGCAGCAGATGCATAGGCACGACCGGAGAGAGCACGCTCTTGCGATTTGCGCATTTTGACGGCAGAAACCGCCTCCATCGCATGAGTAACAGTCCCCGTCTTTTTGTACGAGAGGATTTTTGATTTGATGCTTTTGAGATTTGCCATACAGCTAGTTAGTAGAGCGTAGAGCGTAGTTTGTAGTGAGATTCATACTGTATTTCTGCGCACTGTGTACTACGCACTATGCACTGAAAAGCTCTTTGTGAGCCAGACGGAAACCTTCCATTGCTTGTGCAAGTTCCTTTTTGGAATCGTCAGAAAGCAGTCCCGTCTTTCTGATACCTGCGAGAAGTTTTGAATGCTGACCATCCAAAAATTCGGAGAAGAGCTTCTCGGCCTCTACCACCTTCCCTACCGGTACTTCGAGAAAGAATTTGCTGTTCGCGGCGTAGAGAGTCGCGACCTGTTTCTCCACCGGAATCGGCTGTCCGTTTTTCTGTTTCAATACCTCTACCATGCGTCGGCCTGATTCGATGCGGTCCGCGGTCTCTTTATCGAGGTCTGATGCGAATTGCATAAATGCTTCGAGTTCGCGGAACTGCGCGAGCTCGAGCTTCAAACCTCCCGCAACCCCCTTCATTCCCTTTGTCTGTGCAGAAGAACCGACGCGCGACACTGAAATACCGACATCGATTGCCGGTCGGATACCTTTGTTGAAAAGGTCTGTGATGAGGAAGATTTGCCCGTCGGTAATTGAAATGACGTTGGTCGGAATGTACCCGGATACGTCGCCTTCCTGTGTTTCGATAATCGGAAGCGCGGTGATTGAGCCACCTCCTTTTTCTTCGGAGAGACGTGCCGCTCTTTCGAGAAGGCGCGAGTGGAGATAGAAGATGTCTCCCGGATATGCCTCGCGACCCGGCGGACGGCGGAGGAGCAGAGAGAGTTCGCGGTATGCAACAGCTTGTTTTGAAAGGTCGTCGTAGACAATGAGCACATCGCGCCCACGGTCCATAAAGTATTCCCCTATTGCGACGCCGGAAAACGGCGCGAGGAATTGGAGTGCCGCGGGAGCAGATGCCGGCGCATCGACGACAATCGTGTATTCGAGTGCGTTTTCCTGTCTGAGCTGCTCAACGATGCAGATCGTTTTTGATTCCTTCTGACCGATTGCGACGTAGATACAAATGGGACGAGTCTCAGCCGGCTCATTGCGCTGGTTGATGATGGTGTCGATTGCGACGGTTGTCTTCCCTGTCCCGCGGTCACCGATGATGAGTTCACGTTGCCCGCGACCAATCGGAATCATCGCGTCGATTGCCTTGATGCCGGTCTGGAGCGGCACGGAAACTCCTTTACGATCAATCACGCCGTACGCCTCACGTTCGACGTGCATCATAGTCGGTTTTTTAAATGGCCCCTTGCCGTCGACGGGCTCACCGAGCGCATTTACAACCCGGCCTAGCAATTCTTCCCCGGATGGTACAGAAAGGATTTCTCCGGTCGATTTCACCGTCATGCCTTCGCTCACACGCGAAGTGTCACCGAGAATCGTGGCTCGCACGCCGTCTTCTTCGAGGTTCAGCACGAGTCCGTAGAGCTTACCTTCGCTTTCCATTGAATCCGAGAGTTTTTTGCCCTTTGTCTCTTCGAAAAGAATGATTTCGCTCATCACCGCCTTCGTGAGCCCGTCGATAGCAACGACGCCGTCGCCCACAGCTGTCACAGTGCCCACAGAGTGTCCCTCGTGCTTCGGCGAAATCTGCTCGATTTCCTTTATGATTTTTTCGACGGCTGATGTATTCATATTACGCAATAACCCGATTATACAGTTCCATTAATTGTTTCTTATAGCTCCTGTCGATGAGCGTCCCCTTGGCCTCGAGACGCCACCCGCCGATGATTGTATCGTCGATTAGCGTCTTGAGGTCTTTGCTCTCGACTTCGAGCTCTGCGAGCACCTCTTTCACAGCGCTTTTTGCGTGCCGTTCGTCATGTTCGCGCGCCACAGTGAGTGTTGCCTGCTCTTTGCGAAGCTCGCGCTCAGCAATGCGCTCGAACGCACGTAAAATTCTGCGCATGAGTGATGCACGGCCGGTCTTGGTGAGTTCCGCGTGTAGGGCATGCACCGCTTTTTTCGGTTCCATACCATCCTCTACCATTTTCCAAAGTGCTTGTGCGTATGCTGTTTCCATAATTATGCTGATTTCTCCCGAAGAATCTTTTCTGCAGCGAGCATCGCGGCCTTCGCGATTTCTTTGTTGCTCTCTTGAAGTGCCAACCGCTTCGCCTCTTCCGCGCGAACCTCGGCTTCTTTCAAGAGGTTGCTCGCTTTTGCTTCCGCGGTCTTCACTATTTCCGAGCCCTTCTCATCTGCGCGGGAACGCGCGGATGCGACAAGTTGCTCGGCTTCGCGCGCCGCAGTACCTACCATTTGATCACCTTCCTCTTTTGCCTCCGCAAGTCGTCGTTCCGCTGCTTCGGCGGTGCGGACGCCTTCCGCAATCTTTTCGCGACGGTCATCAATTAGTTTGAGTACCGGCTTGTAGAGCAGATACGTGAGCGCAGTCAGCAACAATCCGAAATTCACTCCCTGAATGATGAGGAGTTTCCAGTTGATACCAAATGCTGCGAACAGCTCAGACATATTGCTTGATTGATGACAGTTTACGTTATATTGAGTGCGAGACTAGGAGGCCAAGACTCTTTGAGTGAGCCGTACAGAAGCGTACGGTGAACGAATAAGAGTCGCTCGGCCGACAACGTATCGCGTCAAAATTACGTAAACTTAATGATGAATCCGATAACAAGAGCGAAAATTGCCAACGCGTCTGTAACTGCGATTCCGATAAACATCGTCGATGTAATCTGACCTGCTGCCTCCGGGTTGCGACCGATTGCCTCGAGCGCGCGGCCGACCAAGATACCGAGACCAATACCGGGGCCGAGCACACCGATACCGACGACGAGCGCCATACCGAGTGTCTTTGCTACTTCAATGTCCATACTGAATTTTTACGTTTTTAATGATTAATAACTGAGTTTCCGCCATATTATCACATTCTTCATCGCTCTCAATGGGCCTCGTGCGGTTCTGCAATCGCCAGTTTGATGAAGAACAATGTGAGGAGCGCGAACACTGCAGCTTGCAAAAGGCCGATGAAGACCTCAAACATCATGAGCGGTACCGGGGCAAAATACGGGGCAAAATAGATTGCGACCGCAATCACGATTTCTCCCGCTAAAATGTTGCCGAAAAGTCGGAATGAGAGCGAAACCACACGGACAAGCTCGCCGATGAGCTCGATGAAACCGACCGCTGCACCAAGCGGACTCTTTATGGGATTGACCAGGAATTTGCCCGCATATTTCCAGAAGCCAATAGCGAGGATTCCCGTGATTTCGATTACGAAAAATGATATGAGAGCGAGTACCAGCGGCACCGTGAGGTCGGTCGATGGCGCGCGCAAAAGAGCATCACCGTTGTACTGGATAGAGCCGATGCCCGGAATGAAGTGCAGCATGTTACCGACAAATATAAAAAGGAAAATCGTCATGAGCAGAGGGAAAAACTTGCGTGCCCATTCTCTGCTGCCGAGCGTCTCCGCGATGTAGTCGTACACAAACGTCACCATCTCTTCAACGAGTGTTTGAAATCGGCTTGGTACCATTGCGAGTTTGCTGCGAAGCAAGAACGCGGCCATTACCAATATGCCGATGACCACCCAGCTTGTGACGAGAGTATTTGTAATAGGAATCCCGACGAATTCACCGAGTTTCTCGGCGGCAATCGCAACGTGGATACCGCCCTCATGTGCCGCCTCCGTTTCTGCGACGTGCTGTAGAGTCTCCGCCGATGCGGTGCTGATTGCGTCTTCTGCATGCGCGAGGTGTTCACTCATGTTGGCGGCATTTTAGCACAATGACACAACAAAAACACCCGCCTTGCGGCGGGTGTTTTTGTAACTTAGCGGAATATACCAGAAATCACTTCTCCGGGCAAATGCCGCGGATACAAAATTTCCTATATACCGGCTTTCTTCGGAGGCAAGAGCACATTATCGATGAGGTACACAACTCCATTTTTGCCGGTGTATTCGGCAATGATGATTGCGCTGTTCACCATCGGTATTTTGTTCGTTCCGAAGCTGAAGTTCAGCATGTCTTTCGACATCGCCTCATTCATACCTGCGACAAATGTATCGACGTCAATCGCACGTCCCGGCATGATGTGGTATTGCACGAGTCGTTTCTTTTCAGCCGTGGTCATGTTCGAAATGGTTCCGGCAGGCAACTGTGCGAATGCACCGTTGGTCGGGACGAAAATCGTGTATTTACCTGTCGCGCTGATTGATGCAGCGACACCTGTCGCCTTGAACTGTGTGTTGAACTGAGATGCTCCCGAGAGACCCGCAATAATCGACACAATATCTGTCGAAGAGCGGCTGGTTCGCGTAATCGGGGCCTTCGTTCCGCCTGTAGTTGTAGCAGTGGTAGTGGTCGCCGGTTGGATACCGAGCGGTGGGATGTTTAACGGCATGCCGGACGAAATCCACCATAGTGAGAGTGCCGCAAGCACGATGAGCACAACTGCACCTATCAAAATCCTGTTGTTATCTTTCATATGTGTTAGTTTCGCGAGTAATCTACCCAAACACCTTCCGATGCATCCCCCTGACTATATGGGAGGATACAGTAGAGACGCTTTACATGAGTGATTCTTTCATGAAGCGGCGTATATAGCCAGCGACCTGTTTTTCGGCAGTTTTGAAGTTGTGAGTCACCCGAGGCACTACTATCACCTCGCCGGTTTGAATGTTTGCTTCGAACCAGGACGATATTTTATCAACACTTCTGTCCGCGTACTCATCCTTCTCAGCCAGAAGTACGAGTGTGGGTATTTTTATCGAACGCAATGTCTTCGATGCGCGTTTTGGTTCCCAATAGGTGAAGATTTCCTCTGCGCTCTTCCCCGAATATAGACTCATGAACCGTTGTGCGTCCACCACGAACTCCCATTTCGGGTTTGGTATCGGTACGAGCGTATGCTGCCTGCCTTTCTGTATCAAAATACGAGCCATCTTTTTCCACTGATCGAGTTTGTGTCTTCCGGTAAGCATGAGCTCCGCAGAGAAATCACTTATAGGAGCTAGCAAAATTAATCCGGCGGTGCCTTTCTTCCGCTTATATGCCCAATGTGAAATCTTTTGGCAGCCCGTTGAGGAGCCCATGAGATATACGGGCACGTGGAATTGTTTGGCAAAAGAAATTGCCCCATCGATATCATCCACACATTCTTCAAATACCTCGTGGGCAGCTCCGGCAATTATGCGCTTGCCCGTGATGCTCGTAATACTGGAAACCCTGTCATGTCCCCTATTATTGAAAACCAATACTCCAGTGCCGGAGACAGCAAGTACTTGCATCAGGTCGGTTTTACTGAAGACACTTCCGGAGAGTCCGTGTATGAAAACGATAACTCGTTTGGGTGCATAACTGCCGTACCAAATTCCGTTCAAGCGGATCTTTTTAGGCGTAACTATTTCTACCTGATGGCAGGGTCGCATGCAGAGAGTATATGCGGTTTACTTCTTTATCGCGAGATTTTGTTCACTTGCCTTCGGCAACCAGCCGATTGCGGTGCGGAGACCGTCTTGCGTCTTCGGGATAGATTTGATGTCCACCTTCCCGACTACTTTTATCTCAATATTTTTGCATACGCCGAGCGCGACGGCAGGATTTACTTTCTTGCCTGCGGCACGCACGACCTTTTCGTTTATGAACATGAGGTCGATTTGGTTGCGCTTGCGCGAATGCATAGAGTCGGCGACAACGCGCAGACCAATGTATTCATCAACAAGCCCGATGCCGCAGTTTGGGTTCGAGGTATCTGCTTTTGCGACTACTTCAATCACTGTGCCGTATGGGAGCTCTTCTTTGAGGTCCACGGAGCGTGCGGCGATAATTTGCGGATTAGAATAGGCCCCGCTTGCAGTGGTATGCGGGTCGCCGTCTGTTTGTTCCGCGACGGCGTTGTAGCCTGTCATGGAGACTACATGTGTCGGATATGTAGGTTCTACCGGCAGTGCTATTTCCATCGCCGAAGCATTGGACATAGCAAGTATGCCTATCAGAGCCGTTGTTACGAATCCGGTCATTAGAATGCAAGGAGAATCCCCTTACGCGCTAAATATTAGCACATACGCGCCTCGTTGTCAATACCCTAGAACAGCTCTACTAAGCCATATAAATGCTATTTACATAGTTCGCACTCCCTCCCGAGTCTCGTTGTAGAAAGATACCCGCTACAGCGCAAGAACAACAATCCCCGCGATAACGAGGCCGATTCCCCCAAGTTTGAGTAGAGTGAACTTTGCACCCAGGAAGATTAACGAATATACAAAAGATGTGATGGCACCGGTACTGATGATGATTGGTATCGCGTGTTTTGTGAGAATCAATCCCTTGTATGCAGCAAGCGCGAAAAACATATTCGCAACCGTAACAACCAAAAAAGGAAGAGGACGAATAGCAGAGAAAAACGCCTGCCATGTATTCGTTGATGTACCGCCTGAGAGTTGCGCGAACCACGCGATTCCGACGTACGCCGCGACGGTAATCGCAAAGAAAAGAGCCCACGAGAGATACATGCGGAAATACTAGCACGGTGCTCATCAACAATGTTGACCCCTTATTTCCGAACTCATGAGCCTAACGAGACAGAACGCAATACTCATTATGCTGGCGCTCAAACACTTGCTTTCTCGGCAGGTCGTGGTATAACCAAAAACCAATCATCTATCCCCCGCGAGCCTTCATTGTTGGAATAAAGAATCACCGCGTCTTTGTCCTCAAATACTCCTCAAGATCGTCGTCGAACTTCTCCATGCTACGTTCGATGAGCAAGTCGAAGTTAGGGGCGACGTTTGTATGCTCGTCGCCGAAAATAGCCGCCAACTCTTGGCGTTGCGCCTCGTTGCCAAGGAGAATTGCCGAGTACATATGCTCGCCAAAACCGTGTTCCGTATCATTCACGCTCAGGAACTTGCGAATATTCGGTGCGTTTCCACGCGTATCGCCACCATCACCCACAAAATAAAATGCGGATGCGTAGTCCGGATACTCCGCGACCTCTTTGTTCAGATCATTTGCAGACTTCTGAATGCCGTCGAGCATGTTCGTACCTCCCTGCGTCGTGAGCCGCTGCATAAGTCGCAATTTCACCGTTGACGGAGTGCCTTCGCCGAAATCGTATCGCGTTGGAGAATCGTAGTCTTGGCCAAATCCTTTTATCTGCGTAACTCCATCTGAGAAAATATCTATCGAGAAACGGATATATCCGAATGCGTCCGAGATCCTGCTAAAGAGTTCCGAGTAAAAGACGAGGAGCTTCCGCGCATTCTGTAACTTCGTCCCTTCCATCGATCTAGATACGTCAACCAGCATTGATGCCATGAATCGAGGTTTTATCGACGGCTTAATCTCGCGAGGATTTTTGACCATGCCGAAAAGCAGATTCCTCGGCCTCATCACGGATCGGCGATTAAAAGCTCCTTGTCGTGTCAACGAGTCCTCATCCAATTCGACTTCATCTTGACGAGGCAAGCGCTCCGCAAAATACCGGAACCATTGCTCCACAAGCGGCATAACTTCCTCACGGATATTGTCGTATTCGACATACAACCGATTCTCGCGCTCTATCTCCTTTTGTACTCGATCCAATTGTTCAAATGCTTTTTGTTCGAGCTCTTTCTCGATTTTGTCTCGCGTCTGCTCGTCCATGAAGCCGTCTTCGACCATTTTGTCGAGAGAATCTTTGATGACGTCTTTCATCTGCCCCTGCTTAGACTCGAGCTTGTCTTCCAAATCTTTTTTGAGGTCGTCGAATAGTTCGCTCGATTCCAGTTCCTTTTGTAGCTCGGCTATGTCCTGAAACTGTTTTGCAGTATCCACCCTATCGTCGAGCTGTTGCTTTTGTTGCATCATTTTTTCCACTTGTTCCTTCGCCTGTTCAAGTTTCGACTGCGCTTGTTGCATGTCACGATCCGAAGCGTCCGGCATTTGCTCAAGAGGGTTTTGCGAACCGGGGGACGGTTGACCCTGACCTTTCTGCCCTTGTTTTTCAGCTTTATCTCCCTGTCCAGATTCTTGCTGTTTCTGTGGGCTGTCTATACCGCCATCCTGTGCTTCGCCTGCACCTTGTTTTTGAGAGTCCTTATCACTTTCGCTCGAATCCTTCTTGTCCTCGGGCTTGGCGGGAGGTGTCGCATCGAAACGACGCCACGCCTGCCCATCCCATATTTCCGACCAAGCGTGCCCGGTACTCTCGTCTATGGCAGATTTCCCGTCTTTCGCTCCTTCGACTTTGTGGCCGACAACTAGCCGAGCCGGAATTCCTGCTTTTCGCAGCATGGCAATGAACTTGGTATTCGCCGAATAGCACTCGAGATATTCCGACGCGTCGATGTTTTGAAGGTACGTGTCGCCGGTCGACTCGGATCGAAGTTTGTACTGCACAGCCTGCGCAGCCTGTAGATCGCCGCCACCCGGATAAAAATGATTTGCAAGAATACACTGGCGGGCAGCTTCGGCTTTCTGAATCGCAGAACCGATCATTCGTGAAATCGTGAACTCGGTCTTTGCTGAAAGAGTTCCCCGATAGAGTTGTGCGGTATCTTCAGGTACCGGTGGGCCGACATGAGGAGTTGACTCTTTCAAGAAGTCGACCGAGAACGACCCCGATCCATCCGATTGGAGGTAAAAGCAGCCGTTCTGGTCCCTCAAAATCTTGAGACCCGCTCCTTCGTCCGCTAGTGATGCCGCATCGAGGGCATACCCGTTGGGTGTAGGTAGAGATTTCAAACCTTTGTCTATAACTCCGGATATGGTCGAACGTTCTTTCCCCTGAATTGAACTGTTATACGCGGTAACCCGCTTCTTCTTGCTCCACGTCTTTGAATCAACATCGAAATAGCTCTTCCTGCCGCTCGCGTAGTATCCGCCGAGAGGAGGCGCAATCTCGAAAATGGGACGCGCCTTTCTTTTTTCTGTCGACTCGCCAGGGAACGCGGGTGGGGTATGATATTCGTCGTTATCCTCAGGTGGAATTGCAGGATCTTCTGGTGTGCCGGGCGGTACTGTTTTATCCTTGAATTGGTCGAGTTCTTTTTGAAGTTCCTGCATGCTCTCGCTCGGCTCGTTGCCTTCGGTTTCTTTCTGTATTTTCGGGAACCCCTCTTGAGCGGTCTTCACCAATTGGTCGTATCCTTGTTCGGCTCCGCTTTTTACATAATCTCGGTAGGGAGACTGGAGATTGTTGAATAACTTTCGTTCGTCGCCGGAGAGTTGCGACACGGCGCGGTCGCGCTCTTCCGTGGCAACCAATCCCAAGTCTTCAGCGAGCCAATCAAGTTTTAAGGTTTTCAAGACTTTCTCAGACCTTGTAAGATTAGGGAGGCCGTGGAGTACGTTTTCTGCTTCGCTGCGGAGAGACTTCTCGATTTGTTGTCGACCCGTAAGCCCGTACGCGTCTAGCACTTTTTTCTGCGTGCGTGCCTGCGTAATTTCGCTGTAGAGCCCATCTATATCCGCAAGCGGGATGTCTCGCCCCTTCATACTCTCTACGAATCGGGCAAATCGCGGGTAGTCGTAGTAAGTAACAAATGCTGAAAGGTCCCGAACACGAGCACTCACATTCTCAAGGCCTTGCGTCTGAATATCAGTGGGGTCGTAAAAGAGGGCGTCGGGCGTTATCGAATGCGCCACTTCGTTGGCTTTGTGGGTACCCTTGAGCAGACCTTCGAGGTTCGCGGATCTGACTTCGGGCGGGACGGGATAATGAAGACCCCAACTTTTTCCTGGGAGAACCTTTAATCCTCCCTCGGCCGCCTGCTCCGCGAGGAACAACATTTCCCGAGAGAGTTTTTCCGGCTTCGGTTTATCACGAAGTGTTCGAGTCTCTAATTTGTTCGGCATACCATTTCATACTCTATGCCCCAACGCGCTTCCTTGAGGTCCACGTGTTCATCGCTGTGCGGATCTTGTTGCGGTCATCTTGTTTATCTATGTGCGTCAAGAAATATGTATTTAGTAAGTCACGAGCAACGGCCTCAGGGTTCGCTGTGGCCTTTTCGGCAGGCGTCATCTTGCTTATCGCATATGCGCAGCGGCGCAACTCGCGCCCGGTAATCGGCTGACTGACAGGGAGTGCGTTACGGGCTTCCCGCGTTTTCTCAAATACCTTTATGAAGTCGCCGCGTAAGTTGCTTGCGAACTGCACGAGTGCGAGCGTCGTATCAATGTCAAACTTCTGCGGGCCGGACGGATTGGGAGCGTCATTTTGAATGCCGTTAATATATTTGTCCCACATCTTTACAAAGTCGTTACGCTCCAAACTCGCTTCGTATGTCAGGTCGGCCAATGAGTCCACGCCACGCGCTATACGCAGCGCCTCGGAAGCGTCATAAGGCGGATTCGGGTTTGTATCACCGGCATCTGCGGTACGAGTAAGCGGTGGGTAGCCGATTTCGAGAGACACCATTCTGCTCCGTGTCGCAAGTTGCGGCTCGAACGTGCCCGGATAGCCGGGGTTCATCGAGCTTGCGAGCAACACGCTCGGCAGCGCACGCACTACTTTACCGGAACTGGTTTTAAGCGTGAGCGAACGCTTCTCATCCATGAGTGCATGTAGGAAAATCTGTGCCTGCTCCGGCATCGCGTTGAACTCGTTGAAGTACACTACCGCGCCTGGGGTCGTGATGCCATTCAAAACTGCGGATGGGACTTTTACCGTCTGCGATGCGCCCTCTTTCGATTCCAACACGACATCCTCCGAAAGCTCAAATTCGGTTGTCCATTTCGTTCCGTCAATCGCAAAGTACGGACGATTACTCAAAGAACAGAACATCTTCAGCCGGACATCCTTGCCAGTACCCGCGTGCCCGATGAGATTGAGCATTCCTTCCTGCAGATCGAGCTGCATTTTCATTGTGGTGGCCATGTTTTCGAGATCCTTTTCCGTCTGACGATCCATCACCCAGTGACTCTGCCACTCGGGGACAAAGCCCTTACCATTCGTGTACTCGATTTCTGGCTCGCCTTTAACTCGGTCTATACGCCTTAGAAGCGGTATATGGTGTTCAGAAACAAAAGTTGCGTACTCCTGGAGCTTCCCACGATACTCGGCTTGCCATGCTGCGTCGGCGTCGGTTCGCTGACCCGGCTTCTCTCTCTTTGCGTACAACTCAACGAGTGCAGTTCTTTTCTCTCCAAACTCCTTCTGAAGCGATGAATTTTCGCCCTGCGCCCAGGTTGTGTAGTCGGCTTTTATTTTTCTGTATTCCGTAGCACTTACATATGACGGAGATATGGCCGTACCTCGATAATTGAGAAGCCCGAGCCGCCAGTCTTGCTCATCGCGTAGGCCTTCGTAGAGACGCACCGTCTGCTGTTCTCCGCCGGGTGTCGAGATTGTAATAGCCACGTCGCCGAGAATGTCGCCGGCGCGAATACCTGGCCCACGCGACTTGGCGTCCTCCGCAAAGATGACATCAACTGCCTGCTCTCCCTTTTCAGCGACCTTGGCCTCCCACTTTGGGAAAGCGGTATTGCCGAAAAGAATCATCTGCTGTCCGGTCTCCGCGACTCGCATCAATGTCCCGCGTTCTATTTCAGTCAGTGTATTCGAAATTCGAACCTTCAAAGCACGCTGCAGCTCTTTTGCCGCGTCCGGATTGTCGGTGGCAAGTGCTGCAATCTCTGCCTCAAGTACTTTGCGGGCTTCGCTTGATTCCAAATACTGTTCTGCCGCAGATCGGTCTGTGAACCCTCGTGCTCGCAGGCGCTCAACAACTCCATGCACATCTTGTTCGAGCGTATCTATTGTTGACTCTGTGCGCTCTGCAGCCTTTTCCCGGACCCTGGCATATTCAACCTTGAATTTCTCTTCAAATTCCGTCGCGACCGTTTGCAGCTCTGCTCGTGCGGCAACAATCGTCTTGTAAGCTTCGTCCGCTTCCATAGGTGTGTCGCGAGCGAGAGACCCGAGGCGCGACATCAACTGCGGGTAGCGAAACTCGAGCCAGTCGTCCATCTGGGCTTTCGTCGTGAATCCTTCCAGATCGGTGCGAGTTCGCGACACCAATCCCTGCACATCTTTGATTACTTCACCTCCACGCTGGCGGAATAGCTCCAAAGATTGCGTCTCGAGCTCCTGCGCCACCTGCCGCACGTCTGACCGCAACTGTTCATTCAATAGGCCCTCAGTTGCTTTTAATCCGTCGAGTGCCGTCTTCGCTTCCGACACTGACGAGATGGAGAGTCCGGTCTGCAATCTTGAACGCACGAGCGTAAGGGCTTCTTGCGCACCGTGTGCCGCAAATTCTTTCTCTTTTTCTTGAATCGGGGCATTGAGTCCTTCAAGGATATATCCAACCTCATTTGGCTTGAGGCCCTGTTGTCGTAACGCGTCACGCAGATTATTAAATCCTTGCCGGAGCTGCTGGACCCCCCCCTGCGTTGTTATCGTGGCAAGCACCTCTTTGAATTGTGCTTCGTATTGAGCACGCAGTGGTACAAGATGCTCAAGCGTCTCCGCAGTCATTGCTGTTTCCGCTTTCTTTGCTCGGGCAACGTCAAATATGTTCGTGAGATTGATGCCCTCCGCCAGCCGCGCGATTCGACGCTTATCCATCTCCTGCGCCAAGTCTTGGAATTGCGGCTCGTAAATAACAAGGTGTCCATTTTTGTCTACAGCGCGAATATTACCTTGCGAATCAAAATTTGCTTGTGTTAGTCCCGGCACACGCTTGACCTCATCGAGAGTGTCTTTCGTCACGATGACCAAATCGTCTTTCGAGTGAAACAGAAAGAAATTCCCGCTGGGGTCAAGCTGAAAATCCGTAACAGAGTCGTATCTCTCCGAAAACTCCGCAGCTACTGGCGCCCATTTGTTTGGTTCATCTGAAAGGTCTAGTCTCATCATTTCGCGCGGGTTGCTACCGGGACAGTAGTAAATTGCATTTGGATTCGTGCTATCTACGACAATGTTTCGTCCTATTGAAGGAGTATTGACTGAAAATACCGGTACGCCTTTCGGCGTTTCTGTTCGAACAATATTTAGACCAATATCCGTAATCAATGCGGAATACTTCTCATTTAACGGGACGTATCCGTCGGCAATTTCAAGACCATCGGCAAATTTTTCTAAGTCGCTCGGAAATGTGTCTTTGTTGTACGATGACGGGTCTATCCGTGTCCAATTTCGAGGGCTCAAAAGTATTCCAGCTTCGTTTTTTGTTTGCAAAGCAATATATGAGCCTTTTCTGTTATGAAGCACGATGTACCGTCCATCCGGCGTGACGTCGAGAGCGTTAAGTCTGTATGTACTTTGTTCCTCAAGCCTTGAATAAGAATTCGATCCTATCTTTTCTCTTGCGAAACCTCTAAAAATCGACGGCAGCTTTGAAATCTTCGTATCGTCTTTATCAGTCCCCGAATCCAGCTGAATGTATTCTGACGGCAGTTTCAATTTTAATTTTATTGACGGCCAATTTACCGCAACTGCTTTACTAGCAACCGGAGAGTTTTCGAAATTCTGTAGGGGCTTTGCATCCTCATCAAAGATCTTAATGAAATCACTTTGCTCAAACATTGCTATTGTGTAATTATTCCAAGCCCTCAAGCTCTGTAACCTCATCCTATTGTTCTGACCCTCTTGATTTATGGGTCGTATTGATTTTACTATTTCTCGCAATTCCAATTCCGGTAATTTGTCTTTTCGTTTCTCTACACCTTCGCGAGCATTCTTCGCAAGTGATTTCGGTTCTCCGCCAAGTGTTGCCATACCTGTATGGCATAAAAGTACCATATTTTTGCGGGCATACACACCAAAATGTTCAGAGTCAAAAAAATGCCGATTTTTAGACCTCTAACGCCCCCGCCCAGCCGCCCATTCAATTATTAAAAACCCCGCGAAATGGATGGGGATGGAGGAGTGTACGGCGGGGCGGGCATGGAGTCGAATCGTACAATGCGGTACAGAGCCACCACGCGCGCGGAGCGCGCGGCGTGCCGCAAAATCAGTGGTTTTCTTTGCACTTTGCTAAAAAACCACCACGAATCGAATCTTGTCTCTACTCTGGTGACCCTACGGGGAATCGAACCCCGCTTCCATCCTTGAGAAGGATGTGTCCTAGCCGATAGACGATAGGGCCGTAGCAGCAACATGATACCGAAATCCACTACTTTTGCCACCCTTAAATATGATACCCGCACATACTTAAGTATATTGGTATATTGTTTATTCAGTTGTCTCCGTCATGTTAGAAAACTTTCGTATGAATTCTACAAATATTTTTCCATACGGTGTCAGCCGGTGCTCGAGTGAACGACCCGCATATGATTTCTCTACCAGACCCGCGATAACAAGACGCCTGACATGTTCGCTTACGGTTTTTTGATTCCCTTTGAGTTCGTCGATAATCTCTTCCTGAATGACACCGGGTCTGCGAGCAACAAAAAGCAGAATCTGAATACGCTTGTGATTTGCGACTCCTTTAAAGTGGCGTTCGAGTTTGCGCGGACTTTTTTGCTTCTTCACCCCCATCCCCACATACTCGCACATACTTAAGTATATGCGGGTGTTGTTGTGGATAATTACTTCTTGATATGC
>Ga0209542_10004641_pt1 | contig 28040 bp, 33 predicted proteins | sample RifCSPhighO2_01_FD_184028 | JGI IMG/M metagenome (GOLD analysis project Ga0209542, IMG submission 184028) | Soil microbial communities from Rifle, Colorado - Rifle CSP2_plank highO2_0.1 (SPAdes) (version 2) | ecosystem: Environmental > Terrestrial > Deep subsurface > Rock core/Sediment ...
CAAGCTATCATAGCCATTTACGTACTTTTGGGATTCGGATTGGGATTCTTCTCAAACTATTTCCTGCAGATACATTCCAGCCTCTTCCTCGCACTGGGAGTGCCAACTCTTCTTTATGCTGCGACTCTGCTCCCTCTCTTGAAAATAGTCAGACAGAAAAAGAAAAAGTGGCTGCTTTCAAACAGTTTTGTCACCTTCATTCTTGTCTGGATATTAGTCTGGGTGACGCTCTACAACTTGTAAATGAGAGTGCATTCTTAAACTTGATGAAGAGAAAGATTATATTATGAAAATGAAGAGAACCCATAACGCAAACGAATTGGAAAAGCAAATAGGCAAAGAAGTCGTTCTGAACGGGTGGGTTCATGATGTCAGAGTTCTGGGAGGAATTAATTTTCTACTTCTGAGGGACAGGACTGGGAAAGTCCAAGTCACTGCTATTAAGAAGGATGTCTCGAAAGAAATCCTAAAAATTTACGAAAAGTTGAGGCAGGAAGATGTGATAGCAGTCAAAGGCAAAGTCGTGAAGAGCAAGGTAGCCAAGATAGGGATCGAGGTCGTTCCAAGCGAGATTGAAATCATAAACAAATCCGAAACTCCTCTTCCTTTAGATCCAAGGAACGTCACCCCAGCCAATCTAGACACCCAACTCAACTGGAGGTTCATGTTTTTCAGAACAGACGAGGCAAGGGCTGTTTTCAAAATCCAATCTCAGCTTGTGAACTCTTTCAGGAGTTTCTGTTTGGAAAACGGCTATATCGAGATGCAGGCACCTGCAATAATCTCTTCTGCCAGCGAAGGAGGAGCCGAACTTTTTGAGTTTCCTTATTTCGACAAGAAAGCCTATCTCGCGCAATCTCCGCAGCTTTACAAGCAAATGGGCGCCATCTCGTTCGAGAAAGTCTTCATGGTCATGCCGATATTCAGAGCTGAGAAGTTCGATCAGCCCACACATCTGAACGAGATAAGGCAGATGGATATTGAACAGGGATTCAGCGACGACAATGATGCTATTGCAGTATTGGAAAAAGCTTTCATCTACATGCTGGAGAGTGTGAAGAAGAACTGCAAGGATGAATTAGGATTGTTGAAAAGAGATTTGAAAATTCCGAAGACTCCCTTGAAGAGGATGACATACACTCACATAATCGAACTCCTTCAGAAAGCTGGGGAGAAAATAAAATGGGGAGAGGACTTTACCAAGACTCAAGAAAAGATGTTGCCTAAGTTGGTAGGAGATGACGCATTTTTCATAAAGGACTGGCCGACTGAGATTAAGGCTTTTTACTCAATGCCTTACGAAGACAATCCGAAGATTTGCAAGGCTTACGATCTGGTTTATAACGGTTTAGAAATTAGTTCTGGCACGCAGAGAATTCACATTCCAGAACTCCTGATTAAGCAATTGAAGAGCAAGGGATTGAACCCAGAAAATTTCAAATTCTACATAGACGCTTTTAGATATGGAGCTTGCCCGCACGCCGGTTGGAGTATCGGATTGGAGCGATTGACGATGACTGTTTTGGGAAAAACTAATATCCGAGAAGTCACGATGTTTCCGAGAGACAGAAATAGGATAACTCCATGATTTTATGGAAGATTGCGTCTTTTGCAAAATCGTAAGAGGAGAACTTCCAGCGAACAAGATTTACGAAGACGAGGATCACTTGGCTTTTCTTGACATCTTTCCTAACACAAAAGGAGTCACCCTAGTAATAACCAAGAAACATTACAACAGTTATGCGTTTGACCTTCCGGACGAAGTCTACTCTAAACTACTCCTTTTGGCAAAGAAAATAGGGAATGTTCTGGACAAGTCTCTAGGTTCGATAAGAACGTTCATGGTCACAGAAGGGATGGAGATTCCACACATACACATCAAGCTCTACCCATTTTATAAGATTGCTAGAAACGTCGCTCATCCTGATGTGGATCACAAGGTATTCATGGAATATCCAGGCTATATCATGACAATTCATGGGCCACGTGCGGATGACAAGGAATTATCAGATTTAGCAGCCAAGATTTCTAAGGAAGCTTCAAAAATAAAATAACTTAATCTAGTTTCTCTTTAACTTGCGAGTAACCGTATAAGAATTTCGCAGCGACAATGTGAGAACATATCCCCTTGTTTAAGGAGGAATACTTGCAGTCGCAGCTGAACTCCTTTGACTTCTTGTCAAAAATCACAGAATGCGTTTCAGTATCCCCTTTAACTTTGAAATGTATCCTCTTGTCTGTTTCAACTTCCTTCTTCACCCTTCCGTCTTTGAACAAACTCAGACCTTTCTGCTCTATCAAAACAGACATAATCATCATTTATCACTTTAAGCTAAAGTAAATTAATTTTCTTTATGAACATAAGATGCGACTGGTGCACTAGACCAGTTAAGATTGCTGGAAGATTGATGAAAGTCAAGTTTCTGATTTTATGCAAGAGTTGCAGAGACAAACTTAGAAGGTCATGATTAACAATCCGCGATATATTATTATATTTAACTTTTCCTTAACATGCATAAGGTATTATTATGAACGAAGCAGTTGCAAAGTTGAAGAAGCTACATGCAAAAAGGATCTTCGTGCACTTCCCTGAGGGATTGAAGATGAGGATCCAAGAGATATCAAAGCAATTAGAGAAGGAAGGGTTTGAAGTCGTCTTGTGCATGGAGGCCACATGGGGGGCGTGCGACGTCAGGGAATATGAAGCCGGTTTACTGAAATGCGACGCCATTCTTCACGTGGCTCACGAAGATTACGGCGTAAAGACCAAGATGCCAGTAGTTTACTGGGAATATTTTTTTGACGCAGACCCAATCCCAATTTTGGAAAAAGATTTCGACAAGATCAAGAATTTCAAGAGAATCGGGTTAGTGACCAGCCTCCAGTTCGTCAAGACTCTTCCTGCGGTGAAAGATTTTCTGGAAAAAAAAGGAAAGGAAGTATTTCTCCACAAATCTCTACAGCATCCAGGCCAGATGCTCGGGTGCAGAGTAGCTGCTGGAAAGAGAATCGAGGACAAGATAGATTGTTTCTTGTGCGTATCGGCAGGAAGATTCTATGGTCTCGGCCTTGTTTTGCAGACTGACAAACCGACTTACAATCTCGATCTTGAGAAGCAGCAGATTTACCAAATCGAGAATCTGAAGATGAAAGTGCAAAAGATAATCGAATGGAACAAGGCAGAACTGAAGGAAGCGAAGAAGATAGGCCTCTTAGTAAGCTGGAAAAGAGGTCAGATGTTTGGTGATCCTTTCAAAGTCAAAAAAATCCTTGAACAACAGGGAAAGGAGGCATATATCCTTGCCATGGACGAGCTCTCCAAATCAAAATTTGAGGGAATGAAATTAGATTTCTTGATCAATTTCGCCTGTCCGAGAATCGGGACTGACGATCTAGAAAAATACGGAAAACCCACGCTTAACTGGTATCACATAACTTCAGAAAAATGATTTTCAAATTTATAAGCATTGACAATAATATAAAAAGAGTGATAGAATGGAACTTTCTGTGATTGAAGAGGATGAAAAGAAACTTATTCTAGAAGTCAAGGGAGAATCCATTTCCTTTGCCAACATGATCAAATCCGAACTCTGGAACGACAAGTCTGTATCTGAAGCAGCACACATCAAGGAGCATCCATATCTCGGTCAGCCAAAGATTTTCGTCAAGACCGATAGAGGAAGCCCTAAGGTAGCACTTGAAAAGGCTTCTGTCAGAGTTTTAGACAAGGCAAAAGAATTCCAGGAAGAGTTCAAAAGGGCATTGAAGAAGTAATCAGTAATTTTTTTCAATTTGACCCATATCCTTATATCTTGTATTCACAAATATTAAAAAAGGAGACTAATGAGAGCTTTTCCTCTATTTTTAATTGTTCTTGTTGTAGTAATTTTCTTCGCAATTAGTTTTGTCAGTTACTATCTTCCTTCCGGAATTATTCAGCAGCCGACATATGGTGGAATAATTATTAATCAACCTCCAATTCTTTTTTCAGATGATTTCGAAAGTTATGCGGTTAATACTCCACCCACTAGCTCTGTCTACCATAGCGGGTCAACGGCTGCTTGGTATCAGGCTTCGGAGCATAATGCGGACATTGATGGGGGCAGTTGGAATAATGATCCGAGTATAACGCCTACTGGTTATCATCGTGTATTCGACAGCTCCACTATTCCAGTTCATTCTGGGAGTAAAGCCTTGAAGTATCTGACAAGTAGCGGGTCGGGGTGTAAGGTTGGCATGAAGCTGCAAAATGCTAATGCTCAGTCAGGAGGAGGAAACATTATGCTCACAGATTTCTGGTTCATGTTCCCTAACAATTGGCTTATCGGCACAGATTCTGCCTACCAATCACGCCCGTATCTTTACAGTCTATGGTGGTACACTGGAGCACAATTTCGCGTGGACAGGTATTCGGCCAGCTCGGATCGTTACCATTGGCTCCTTAATGAGCCGTCTGGGCAGCAGCAAACTCTAGGTGATTATTCTATGGCGGATGGAGTTTGGCATCACGTACAAGTAGTTTACGATTTTAGTTCACATAAGTATCTTGACGTTCTGATAGATGGTAATCGTCCTTTCACGTCTCAATTGGGCCAAAATACTTGGGCTCCTGCGGCAGGGGCAACTTTAGGTTTCTTGGAGTTGTGGGTGCAAAGTTGGCCGAAGATACCGCTTCCGGCAGGGAATGATTGTGCTCTTGACACAGGCTTCCAAACAATCATGTACCTAGACGACGTCACAATAAGTCAGTTATCTTCATGGTCGGGCGGTGGTTCGACTCCGACTACTACCACAAGTACAACTTCACATTCCACAACAACCACGACACTTACTACTCCTACTACCACAAGAACAACAGCCACCACAACTACAACAACTTCAGAAACATTGAGCTCTGGCTGGAATTTAATCAGCTCTCCCAGAAATACTAACTTCAACAACATTATTGGGAACTGTAATGTCCTCAGCGGTCCGTGGTGGTACAATCCAACAACACAAAATTATGTTCAAACTTCTAATTTGGAAACATGGAAGGGATATTGGATCAGCGTTTCCAACAACTGCCAATTAGGATAATACTTTTAACATTCAGAAAGAAAATTCGTTCTAAAAATCTATTTTAGGATAGCTTCCAAGATAGGGAAGTAGTCAGCATATTTTAGCCCCGTCTTTCTTAAGCAAAGTCTCGTTCATGTATACAGGAACCTTGTAGTCTCCTCTCAGTGCTATTGCAATCGCGTCGCTCGGCCTGGAATCGAGACTGAGCAGTGTGTTCCCTTTTCTAACAACCATTTTTGAAATGTAAGCATCTTCCCTCAAATCAGTTATCTTGATCATCAGAATTTTTGCATCTAGTGTGTTCAAAGTGTCCTTGAACAAGTCGTGTGTGTTCGGTCTAGGTCCAACAACCTTGTTCAAGCCGTTCAGCATCGAAATGGCCTGTTCTTTCTCGACATTAGCCTTGATTTGATAACATCCACCAGTGAGAGTCACGATTCCATTCGGTCCTGTTGCATCGATTTCAACATTGATAGGAACCAATCCTACAGTTGATAAATTCGGAAGAATCAGTAAATCTGGAAGATATGCGTACGCAGCCATTCCTGCCAAAACTATTATCAAAACTATTACGATAATTTTTGTAGTCCTTTCTTCATTTTTCATAAGGATTATTTCATTCCAGAAATATTAACATTTGCTTATGTTGACGACTGATCTGAATCTCACTTCACCGGTCTTTTGGATGCAAACTTTTTGAAGCCCGGGTCCGAAGTGGTCAGATCCCTGTATCTTAATCCTGTTGTACTCCAATATCAAACCAAAGGGAAGGTCACCTGGCTCACCAAAGCTGTATGTTCCGTTGAAAGACCTTGATGGTACAAGCAGTTTATTGATAATATCCATCCTGCTGTCGATAGCACCGCACGTCCCATTTGCGAATGGAACCAGGATTCTTCCATCATTGTTAAAACTAATGTTCAGCCTGTAATTGGCAGACGAAATATTGTCGAAGCATGCCTGAACATAATTCGTGCTGTCTCCTGCAAAAATCAAACCTGTGAAATGTGGAACAGTGAAATCAGTCCCGTTATCGAAAGCGCATATGAACGATCTGGTCACCTGTGTAGAATTCTTGCATACGTTTGCAAAAGAAGTTACATTTCCTTCTGTTCCATTGGATATGTTGACAAAGTCATTCTTGTTCGCTCCCAGTTTTATCTGAAAGTTCATTGTCGTCATGTTGTTAGTGACATTCTTCACATCCACTATGAGAAAATCTGCCCTCGCCGGCAGACTGTACAAAACATCATATACTGCAGAAGAAAGATTCGACTGGACATGAAAGAGAGCCTGTGCCTCTGGGAGATTTTCCTGCCTCTTCACTAGCTGCGAATATCCTATTCCCCAGCTAGAATTTGAAATGTTCTCGATTATTATTCCCGAGTCAACCGGGACTAAAATCTCAGTAGTCGTTTTGACGAGTTGTATCGATGAAATCGCCGTGCTTGTGTTAATTGAGACATAGGTTGACGGAGTCCCACTCAGAGGAAGTGTCACATTCAGTATCTCATTCTCCAAGAACATACTGGTAGTGTTGTTGTATGCCCTGGCGCTTCCTCCTCCGATAATGAAAATATTGTTGTCTTTGTTGAACGTTCCCGATTCAATTAATCCACTTCTTTGCGTAGCGAAATAATCAATGCTTCCTGCAGGCTCGTTTACATACAGATTTCCAGAACTAATTTTTATTTGAATCCCACGGAACGCGCTGATTCCTTCTGATGCCACTTCCCTTACAGCATTGTCTATGGATCTGAGATTCTGCAGGGCTTCGTTCAATTTGGCTGCATCAGCAGCCCTATCCAAGCTCGGCCTCCCTATTGACAAGACAAGTCCTATCGATACAAACGTCATCAAAATTATCAGAACTGTTGCGATTAACGGAGAGACTCCCTTTGCCATAAATACACTTTATTTCCTTCCAGTTTATTCTTTTCTTAGGAAAGTCTGAACACATCTATATATTTGTCCCTTATCTCTTCGACGTTGCCTTTCATATCAATGTCAGTGAACAGTATGTAGTTGCTCTTCCCCACATTGACTGGAATTGAGATGACTTCTGTCGTGGCAGTGTTAGGAGTCGAGTAGAAGACAGTCAACGTGTAGTTGGTATCCGAGACTGTGTTAAAAGTAAAATTGGTATCCAAAACTGATTCATCGCTTAGAGAACTGAAAGTCTTGTTGGCCGACGGCGCATAGCTGAAGCTCAGGTTCAAAGTCCTCATCTCCTTGCCCAAGAAGTTCAGCACGCTCACATTGATTCTTGTATCCACGCCAGATGTTACGGTCGGATAAATCGTCTGGACCATCAGACCATTCAAATCGTAAGTCCTAGCTCTCAATTTTACTCTTGCATATTTCACAAAGTTATCCACATTCGTGTTGATGTTTTGGGATTGGTTTGCTGAAAAAGAAACCGTGTTGTAGATCTCTTCCTTGATGTTCTGGAACTGCTCCCTCTCTAGACTACTTTCCAGATGCCTCTTCGACTCCAGCAGTTTAGTAGTGTCTATGCTTGTCTTCAGAGTGACCATTATCGTTATCACTATGATCGCAATTATGAGATAGATCTGCCCTTTCATGTCTCTCCCCACACGTAGACTACCACCATTCTAGTCGAAAGACTATTCACGTCTCCACCGACAAAATAGAAAACTGATGTTGCTTTTTGATTCGGAAGTGTCGGGGCTGTGCAGTCCGGATTGCAGATGACGACTTGGTAGAAAAGATTGGCCGGCATCAGGTTTTGGAGAGCGCCAGTCAACCCTGCAGCATTGTTGTTCGTGACAAAAGTCCTCAGCTGGTTGCTCTCGTCAAGCGATTTTAACGCGTTGAAAGCTTTGATTTGCCTGTTCACAGTGTCGAATTCTGGAAGAGTATCTCTTGTCGAGTAATACAGAACAAAAAAAGTCGTAATCAAAAGAACTGCTATCACAGCCTCAAATGTTTTCATCAATCCTTTATGTTGTGCTTGTTTCGACATAGACCTTGTAGCTTCCTCCCAGAAGTTGTATGAAGTCGTTCCAATTGTAGTTTCTTAGCGCTCTCATCTTTGCGATAGAAATCGCAGGAAGTTTTATTTCAGGCAATGATTTGCTCGACACGTTTATCGATCCTGTAAAACTTAGAGAATAGTTTGATCCTGTGACGTTCTTGTCATCGGAGAAGTAGACAAAAAAAGTCTTCGACTGCAGGGCGCTGAGAGTAGCATTGAAGACTACATCCGACTTGTTCAAGAACTGTCCTGTACAGAAGGTTTGGTTATACAGAGTGACTGGAATGAGGACATTCGTGCTGTCATAAACTCTGACCGTGTTGTTCCATGCCCTCTTAGCGCAACCGATATCAAAAGTGACAGACGCATTTATCGATGCATTGTTCCTTGCAGTGTTGTTCGTCTCTGTAATAAGAATAGGCATTCTGTACAAATCAGTAGTCAGCCCTACGACAAGCGGCGGGAAATTGTTGTCTTCCCAGTTCGTTGGAAGTCCTTTTCCTGAAAATAAAGTATTGTGAATGTCAAAAGCCACAGTTCTCATCTCAGATGTGACCTGAATTCCTGTATTGCTTATGAAAGTGTTCGACAAGAGAATCAGCAGTACCGCTATGAACACCACGAATATGCCGGCAGATATTACGAAATCTATCTGTGACGACATCAGCTCACCGTGCTAGGATTAATTATCAGATCACTCGGTCCAATCACTACAGTGTCGACTTGAGTCCCGTTCAGATTATACCTGAAGTATTTCAGAGTTCCATTGACTCCGTTCAAGATTCTTCCCTGCACCTGCACGTCCACGTTAGGTATGTCCAATTCAACAGTCTGTATCGGGTCCTGTACAGTTCTGGCAATAACCTTCGCTCCACTCCCAATGACTAGTGTGGCTATAGATTTGTTGTCCACTGTTATGTTTGTAACTGTTGAAAAGAGAGGATTCGAAGAGACAAGTAGAACTTCATAATTCGGCAGAGAGACGTCAATCTTGTAAAGCAACAAACTTGTCGAGTTTGAAGGAGAATTTTTGATGTCTTTTGCAGTCTGGTAGACTCGGGAAACAGAATCGGAGACCTGAACTGCGACCTGCCTGAGGCTTCCCAGTACTTGTGTCTTGATTGTGTTAGTGTAGAAAGTATAAACTATCAGGACTATGCTAGCCAAAAGTACAAAACTGAACAGGACGGTGAAGAAGTACTCGATTATCTGTGACTGACCCTTGACCATTAATTTATATTGAGCTGGGACTAAGTAAATATTTATTAAGGGAAACCGAAATTTGTAAATGTGAGCTAATGTCAAAAGGAGTTTCTCCTCTAGTCGCAGCCGTTCTTCTAATTGCTGCCACCATGAGCATCGCTGGAATCCTCGCCTTCTGGGCGTCAACGTTCGTCAGAACTCAGACAGCGTCATTTGAAAACCAGACAATCACCAGCGAATGCAATTTTGCGACTTTCGATGTTTACACATGCGGCTATGATTCAGGCGCTTCCAGGATTCTTCTATCTTTGAACAACAACGGACAGGTCAATCTGAAGAATCTTGTCGCTTATGTGCAGTACGCAGATGGAAATCTGACTCAAATCAACATGACCGACGGTCTGCCACAGAATTCTCTGAAACAATTTTATCTCAATGGCGTCGGCTCGAACTTCACAAAAATTATTATAAGAACTCACTGCCCTCAGATTAGTAAGGAGACTGCTTGCAGATGAAAGGAATATCTCCACTTATAGCAACTGTTCTTCTGATAGCATTCACCGTTGCTGTTGCTGGATTATTAAGTAACTGGCTCACAGGTTTCACTTCTCAGACAACACAGCAGGTTGCTACTTCTTCTACAAACACTCTTTCCTGTTCTTATGGAGGTATAAGTCTTGGTTCATTGAAATTCAGCAGCACAAGCAATACTCTTGCAGGAAACATCGAGAACACAGGGACTGTCTCTCTCGGAAATGTCAGTCTTCAGATAATCTATACAAACAAGACTGTTGCAAACTATTTCCTCTGCACTGTTGGCGGTGTCGCGAACAATTGCACTTCAAAGAATATTTCTATAATTCCTCGAGACTTGATCACATTCAACGTCTCAGCTCAAAGCACATATGAGACTTTGAGGATTGCAACAAATTGTTCCGGAGTTTTCGATTCTGCAACCAGCGGAGAAATAAGCTCAACCTAGGTGAAGACGTTAGCAAGAGTGAAGACCAAGAATCCTATAACCATCATGAACATGCTGTGCTTGAGTCCGCTCACGGTCGATCCTTCTGACATCTTCCCGACTGCCAAACCTGCGAATCCACCTTGAAGAAGGATCAGATTTCTAAATATGGCCGAATACTCTGCTGCTATGTTAGGATTTGTTGCTCCTCCCAATCCGCTCAGTCCTATGTCCTCTCCTGAGACTTGCGCAAGTGATGGGACGAGAAACTTCTGCAGACCGATTATGACGCTGAGGAAAACGAAAAAGACAATATAACCTGTCATCATCTGCGAGCTCAAGTAGAGTTTCCTTTCCTGCCTCAATCTGTCAACTTCCAAGCTGGTGTTGCTCAGGGCGTCAAAGGTGTCTGCAAGATTCCCTCCGAACCTGTGGCTTTCCACCACCGAAGAAACGACTCTTGCTATGAGTTTGGATTTGGAGTTCTTCGCAAATCTGAGAAGCACTTTGTCAACCGGAACTCCCCAGTCCATCTGCGCTGCCATCTTTTTTATGAAAGGATTCAATGACTTGTAGTCATTCTTCTGGATGGTGTTGAACGCTTGCGGGACTGTCATTCCACCCCTGATTGCTTCTACGAAGTCTCTCAAGAAGACAGGGAACAGTTCCTCAAGATGTTTGATTGCGTTGTGCTGGTTGTATTTGTATAAAATTATCGGCAAGACGAAGATGAATCCTGCCATGACATTTATTACTGAAAAGATATTCTCCACCTGTCTGAACAGGAAGAAGTTCACTCCCACGAGCATTCCGGCGAATACTCCAGCCGAGATTATGAGCAGCCACATCGTATTAAACTTCACATCTCCACCTCGATTCCTCTCAAGAATAGCAAGAACATTCCATTCATCATCGGGACTACTATGTAGATGGTCAGCTTCATCAAGTCTAAAATGTTATAACCGGCGAAATCTCCTTGGACCAAGTTCAGGACTGCGAAGAGGGCTATTATGAAAAGTGGCGCCGCTATCAAAAGACCAGTGTAGAATTCCGCGTATGTGGAGAGCTGCTGAAGGAATTTTTCCCTCTTGATCCTCCATTCGAACAGAGCCTGCTGCCCTGCGTTTTTAAGAAAGATTTTGACGTCGCCGCCTGATTCTGTGGTGGAAACAAAACCCATCAATGTCTGTCTGAAAGTTTCTGACGGGGATTTGGCAGCGACATCTCTAACAGCTGTCAGCGGATCAATACCAAACGCATCAATATTATTGACTATCTTTCCCATCTCTTTTGCAATCTCCCCGTATTCATCGAACTGGCTGATCAGTTTGAAGATGACATAAGGAGGGACTCCAGATTCTGCAACTGCACCCATGTGGGTGAGAACGAAAGGGAGGTTAACCTCTATGTTCCTCTTTCTGTTTAGAACCTTCTGGTAAGGGTTGAAAATCAAAAGAAAAAAGGTTGTCATCGCGATAAGGATTGGCGCAAAAACAGCGAACATCACTTTCTGGAAAATCGGCAGAGGGACTATGCTGAGGCTGACGAAGATGACTAGAATGCCGGTGATGAATGAAATGGTCGCGAAGAGGAATGCCATGCTCATGTATGTTTTGAATGGTATCTTCATGTTCGCGCGAGGCAGACTATCCTTTACGAAGTTGAAGTAGTTTCCGTACTTGTCAACAACTCCGCCGAAGATGTTGGTTGCCAAGCCTCGAATCGAGTCTGCCATTACTTTTCCCTAATCAGTTTGAATCCAAGTAAAGACAGGAGTGAGTCTTTCCTTTCCCTCTTCTGACCGACAGCAACTGGAATTTCTGTTTTCTTCTCTGCGACTATCGTAGTGACGGGAGTTTTGATAGAGACAGTTGGTTTGACCCAGGTCTTTGTTTCTATCCATGTCTCGCCCATCATTTCCATGAGTTTTTTTGGTTCCTTGTAATAAAGGTTAATCAGTTTTGTAACTTCCTTGTAATCTTTGATTTGTCTTTGAGTAAACCACTCGAGTATTTTTTTTCTGGCTTCGATCTCTCTAGTCGCATCTTCCATCACGCCTCCCTTGGCTGCGACTATTTTTGGAATCTTTATGCTGTCCTCTACTTTCTCATAAGTGTCCTTCTCGGGATTCCACCTGAAAACAGTTCTCATCTTGATTTCATTTGTTTTCGGGTCCACGGATTCTATCTCTACTACTTGTTTGACTCGTCTCGCTGATTTCCCTTTCTCTTTCGCATGGATCATAAGAACTATCAGGTCTAAGCTTTCCATGAGAGTCGGAGAGAGTTCTATTGGTGGAGTGGTCAGCCTCTTGATGACTTGATCGACCGCTCCTGCGTGGAAAGTGCTAATCGACGGGTGACCACTGCTCATGCCTTGGAACATGACATATGCTTCTTTACCCCTTACCTCACCGACAATCACATAATCAGGATTCTGCCTGAAGCTTTCTTTCAGAAGATCGAAAAGCGAAACCGCTCCGTATTTCTCTCCAGACGGCATTGGTATTCCAAAACCTACTCTCGCTAGAGTCGGCACCCAGTGCTCGTTCGGGATTCTTAATTCTCTGGTGTCTTCGATGCTCACAATCTTGTCTTCAGGCGGAATGAACATTGTCATTGTGTTCAACAGTGAGGTTTTTCCTGTTGCTACACCTCCTACAATCAACATAGAGATTCCGTTTTCCACCAAATACCAGAAGTATGCAAGGAGCTCTGGATTCACGGTTCCAAGTTCAATCTGTTCTGCTGGAGAAAACGGGTTTTCGCTGAATTTCCTTATGGTGAAAGTGGGACCGCGAGTAGCCACATCACCAGCAAGTGTAGCCGAAATTCTGCTTCCGTCCGGCAAAGTTCCTGCGAGAATTGGCTCTGCATAACTGACATATCTACCTGTCCTCTCTGCAAGCTTGACGATAAATTCTCTCAATTCTTCCATCTCTTCAAAACCGATATTTGTCTTGAGAGATCCGAACTTCTGGTGGACTACATACATGGGAGTCCCTACACCATCGCAGCTTATGTCTTCGATGTTGGGGTCTTGGAGGAATGCCTCTATCTTATTGAAACCTAGGAAATTCCTATAGACATAGTACATCATCTTGGCGTATTGCGCCTTGTCCATGAAGATTCCGTACTCTCTTAAAACTTTGTCGACGTTTTTCTGGAGATAATCCATGGCCTTGACGTTTTCTTTAATCGCGCTGAGCGGGACATCGACTAGCTCGACCAACCCGTCAGAAATCCTCTGTAAAAGATTTTTCTCATCGTCGCTTAGCTTGGGTTCTATGGCTTCATAAACTACTTCCTTCGCCTGGGTATCCCATTTGATGTTAGCGTATGCGAATGGCTCGATCAGAGGATAAATGACATTTACTTTTGTTATGTCTGTCACTTCAGGAAATTCCACTATCTTTTTTGGGATGTTCAATACAAATCCAGGAAGAGCTTCGTGAAGCAGTTTGTTCTGCTCAGAAGCCTCAGTGACCTTCCTGTAGAGACTTCCCCTGAGATTTTTTATCTTCCCAAAATCCATTTCACTAATACCTCATGTGTTTTTTCCTGACGCTCTTACCAGGCTGAGAGATTCCTTGGAATCTTGCGCATGAAGGGCAGAGACGGATTTCTTGTGTCATCGTGTGGATCATTCTCCTGTCAACTTGTTGAAGAATGGCAGGATCAGTTATCCTGAACCCTTTTCTTTGAGTGAAAGTCTTGTATCTTGGAACTTGTCTTCCGCATATTCCGCAAGTTACAGTTCCCTCTTTACCCCTTGATTTAGTGTGAGCATAGTGTCTCGTGTAAGGAGCAGTTGAAATTGGCATTGAATCACCTAATTATATTTGGTTAACTAATAAATTAAGAATTATTTTACCCAGAAAGTTCATAGTCCAGAAAAACGTCTTCTTTCCTTCTTCTTTTAAACCAATACCAAGCTCCCACTATCCCAATCCCTATGCCAGCAAAAACAATCAATATAGTAGTCGGAAAGGACGACGGCTTTGCCAAATTACCAGTATTTGAAATTCTTAACTCGAGTGGAGCCTTCCCCAAAGCCTGAGAGGATGCTGCGTAAAGAGAGATCGGATAAGAGGTAGACTTTGTCGATTCTGGGGCTTGCAGGTTGACTATGAAGACTGCAGTTTCATTCGGCTGCAGTTGTTTAATGAAAGCAGGCTTAACCTCGTACCAGGATGAAGGTATGTCAGCGATAATTAATCTTAGGTTGTCTAATGTCAGATTGTTTGGGTTCATGACACTGACATCGAAAGATTTTGGTTGGCCGGATGTGACTGTCAACATTTGGTAGCTGTCGATTAAAATTTCTAGAGGATTTTTGCTCAGATAGAACTGAGTAATGGAAGAAAGCAAAGTCTTATTGTAAAATTTCATCTCTGCGAGAGCTGAATGGAGACCTTCCTCCTTTTCACATGTCGGGACTGCAACAACCCTTTGGTCCGAGTTTTTCCCATCTAGGTAAAACACAAATTGATTTTCAATGTTTGGCTGTTTGCTACATCTAATCGTAATCTTAATGTCAATGTCTGTTCCTTGTTGGCCGTTGTTTGTAGTTCTCAGAATGAGTGGTATCTTCATCCCTGGCTGAATGTTGTCAGGCAGAGAAGCTATGGAAATGTCAAACGGTCCCAAATCACTTATAGAAGTGAAATTGATAATTTTGGAATCCAGTTCTTCGTTCCCATTTATTCTATACAATTTAAATATCATTTGATGTTCACCGATATCCTCTGTGGTGTGTGAGAATGGAACTGTTTTTCTTTTGTTAATGTCCAAGAAGAAATTATTTTCAGAGGATGACATGACAGTGCCTTCTTTCAAAACCAGAGTCACCAATTTCAGATTTTCCTCTCGATCAAAATTGTTTTCCACTTCAACTGTGACATTCATATCATCGAACACTTTTGGAATTTTCGGATAGTAGGAAACATCTGAAATTCTAATCGGGCTGATTCCTTGGGAAGAAACAATTTGGGAGAAAAGTAAAAAGGAAAAAAAGAATAGAAACAGGAAGAAATTTTTGCCATTCATATAATATAATTCGCTTCTAAAGATATTCAATTTAGCTTACGAAGATGAACCATGTTATATTGATCTGGTCGTTCGCCTGCAATGTAGTAGAAGTGAATGTAGTCTCTGCGAATGTGTTGTTGGCTCCAGACACTGTGGCATTGTACAATGCTGTCGTGTTCACGATTGCGTTGTTACATGAGGAAGTGAAAGTTTTCGTCACTGACCAGTTACCTATGTTGTTGTAAACAGTGTCGAAGTTTATAGTTCCGCTTGCCCTGTTCAAGCCGCATTCAGTTCCTATCTCGGTTGCGAGGACATTATCAGTCGGAGCCTGAGTTGCAGTTCCATTTCCTAATGCAATCCATTTTGGAGCTCCTCCAGCCGCAAGACCGTTTGTCAATGCGTCCCTTGTCATGTTCTTTCCAGCATTCAATAATAGATTGTGATGGCAGTCAATCTCTTGCCCGTTCTTGTAGACGCATACCATCGCGTTGTAGTTGACTCCTGAACTAACAGAAGAAATTTCTGTCACAGAACTGACAGGAAGTAGACTCAGATTAATAAATGGTGAAATCATTATTCCAACTGTCAAAGCAAGTAGACCAATGACGGCTACATGACCAGATTTTATCTGCATCTGCTTATTCTACTCCCAAAATTTCCTAAATTAAATTGGTTTTTTCCCTATATAAATCTTTTTTACAATCTGTATTCGAGATAGCCGACTAGCAATCCCAGAGGAGCGCTCACATCGCTTCCTGAAATCAAAAAGGCGATGAACCCGAACAGAACCGCAGCGACTGCAGCCCATACGAATTTTTTCAGGTTGAACCTTCGTTTTCCTCCCTCCATTGGATTGAATCTCATTTTCTCCATCTTCTCTCCCTCCATTCCATTAATACGAAAAGTACGGTAATGAATCCGATGAAAGCAAAAAATATGTTGTGGTACATCGAGATGTCACCCACTGTGCTCATGAAAACAGGCAAGGTTATCAGACCAAAAAAATAAGGTCTTGTCACTTGAACAAAAGCACTTTCACCTAAACTGACATTAACCACATTGCCTTCTGATGAGGCATTTTCTTGGTTCTGCAACAGACCGAGGGACAATGCGGCGAATCCAGAAGATATAAAATAGTTCACCCCGTATATGTACAGAATAATTAACGCTGGGATTGCCAGGAATTTTTTTAAACCCATTCTCTTCTATTTGAAAATTATTTTTATTCTACTTAAACATTGGCATATCTGATTATTCAGAGATTTTAATATACTTCCTCTTTCCATATCTGAGTAGTCTTAACCAGATTTTTATTTCCAAGATAATATCGCTCAATTTTATTCTGAAACTTTTCAGTTTGGTGTAAGTCTGTATTTCAAACAATCTTCTGTCGACTTCCTTATATTTAACTGAAAGTTTTAGCATTGGCAATCTCTTTTTTCTTATGACAAAGTAAGATACTATTCCTAGAATTATCACTGCCGTCGAACCTAAGACTATCAATATTATCTTCGTCTTGCTGATTATTCCAACTGATGCAGTGAATTCTTTTATAGATTCAGAAGAATCCCACTTGAAGTTTAGTTGGAGCATATACGTTCCGATTTTCGTATCTGAAGGAACGCTAATTTCGAATTTGACTCTCTTTGATTCACCACTTGCCATTTCAACATAGCTCGTGTTTGGATTAACCTTCCAACCCTGTGGTGTCGTCAGACTTACTGTAAAGTTGTAATCTTCATTTTCGAGATTCTGCAATTCAAACTCCAAAGTTGAAGTTTCTCCTGGCACAAGATCGGGTTGGTAGAACCTTATAATTCTTATCCCTCTTGGAATTCTTTCGTTGATGAAGTTCGCCTGCTCGAGTGGGGAGTAGATGTAAGTGGAGAAATCTTCCAATACTTTGTTAACAGAATACGAGATGTTTCTAGTCTCACCTGCTGAGAAATTGAATAGATTCCATTGGATGAGAGGGTCTTTTCTTATTATCTTAGTTGGAGTTGTAATGAATTCTATTTCATCCGAACTGTTTGCTAATATTTTTGGAATATCTTCTATCACTTCAACTGCTGTATAGTTGTTTACAGATGGATTGTCAGCTAATATTTGGACGTTTGTTTTGTTCGCATATCTGTCAAGTTCAACGTTTCTGTAGAAGACTGGTCTGTCATACACTGAAGACCTGACTCTCATGATGAAGAAACTATCTAACAGAGTCTCTTGATTCTTCACTTTCACTTCAACCTTGTAATCTCCAGGTTCTGTGCCATTCGGAACTGAGAACACAAGATTCAACGTTTTCTCCTCAGACGAGTTCATGGAAAAGATATCTGGGTATACTGATACCCAGTCCTCTGGCACACCGCTCACTTCAACTTTCAAATTAGTCAATGCAACGCCCAGCGTGTTCTTTATTGTCATTCCAGTGACAGCTGCTCTGTTTGCAGACACCTCTTTCAACACGTTGAACGAGACTACATCCACCTCCTGCCCGGTTGCGGGAGGTGAGATTGGCGACACTGCAACTCCACCTCCTCCACCTACAGAACCTAATGGTGAAGGTCCGGGTGATGGGGTCGCCCCTATGAATCCAGTAAACAGGCTGAGCAATGTCTGGAATGGACTGATTATCAGTCTTGTGAAGGCTGCAAATCTCGAAGTGATTGTGTTTAATGATAATGACTGGGTTATCGGTCTGTTGCTTGTGAATGATTCTGTGAGTGCATTGTTCAGAGTCATTCCGATAGAGACTAATCTTTCTGTCAGGCCTCCTAATAATTTGACCAGCAGATCATTCAGATTGAACGCCTGAGTGAGTAATCTTGCGAACTGTGCCAACCTTCCTGTCAAAACTGAAGGCGAAATGTTTTGTTGTATATTTCTGAAGAAGTTCACATTTCTTTGGATTGAGTTGTTTATTGCCAATCCTATGCTCGCCAGCCTTTGCGCCCCACCATTAACAAAGCTTGTCATCGATGTAGAGAGAGATTGAGACAAGAATTTCAGTCTCACCGAGAACGAAGAAACCAGGTTATTTCCTGTCAGAGACTGAGATATAGTTCTAAAGAAGGACGTCAAAGAGTTGATAGCCAAATTGTCGCTGAACGCCTGTGATATCTGTCTTCCGAATACACCCAGTCTTCCTGTAATCACATTATCTATTATAGATTGAGATAAGAGTCTCACGCGGACGGTTAAAGAATTCATCAGATTGTTGTTTGTAATATCTTGTGAGATCAATCTTCCAAACATTCCAAACCTTGAAGTTATTGTGTTGTCGGCCATCGATTGAGTCAGTGATTTTCCAAATATCGCCATTCTTCCTACCAGAGTGTTGTCTGTGAATGTCTGAGACAACTGTCTTAAGAATAGTGTCACTTGAGACAAAGCCGTATTCTCAGTCAGGCCTTGTGTTAATGACCTGAAGAAGTTCCTTAGAGAACTTATCCCTGTGGTTTCTGTCATCGATTGTGATACGAGTCTTAGGTCTGTGGCTATTCTACTGATGAGACTGTTGCCTGTTATTGTCTGAGACAGGGTTCTTATGTACTTGGACAGGGTTGCCAGGCCAGTGTTGCTCGATATGCTTTGACTAAGCAGTTTCACTCCTGTCAAAGTCTTATTCAACGCATCGTTGATACTCATAGACTGTGCAGCAGTTCTCAACACGCCATTCAACTTTGCAAACAAAGTATTGTCGCTAATTGCTTGAGAGGCTGTTCTGAAGAATGTTGAAATTGAATTGATGATTGTATTGTCTGTCAGAGTTTGAGAAAAGTTTCTTATAAACAAGGAAAATCTGTTCAACGCAAAGTTGCTTGTGATCGATTGTGTCAGCAGCCTTACATTTTTACTTGTCTGCTCAATTATACTGTTCATAGTGAAAGACTGTGTAGCCAATCTGAATACTCCGTTCAACTTGGCAAATGCAGTCTCTTCTGTTATCGATTGGGTTAAGGATTTTATTCGGACTGAGAATGAATTAATCAAGTTATTATCTGTTATCGATTGGGAAAGTTGCCTGAAGAAGCTACTTAGGGAAGTGATGGCGGTGTTTCCTGTAATTGACTGTGCGAATAGTTTCACTCTGAGGATTAATGTGCCTATCGATGTGTTGTCAGTTACTGATTGCGACAACAGTTTTCCAAATACATTCATTCTCACAGTCAGGAGATTATCGGTCAGGCTTTGCAGTCCTGTTCTTCCGAAAATACCTATTTTGCTTGTAAGGAGGTTGTCTGTGAGCGATTGGGACAATTGCCTAAGATATGCGAGCAATGGTTGAAGTGAAATATTTTGTGTGATTGTCAGAGATAAGGATTTTCCAAACAATCCCAATCTTCCAGTTATCGTATTGTCTGTGATGCTTTGTGATAAAAATCTTAATAATATAGATATTTTTCCTGGCAAAGTGTTTGCTGTTACTGATTGTGTGAATAATTTAACTCTTACTGCGAATGATGTTACGGCATTGTTGTCTGTGACTGACTGAGACAGACTTCTCAAGAAGCTTGTTATGGTATTCAATAAGAGATTGTCGGCGATTGATACTGAGACTGTTCTTAGTGCTAAGAATCTTTCTAGAATCGAGTTGGAGATTGTTATAGAGAGACTGGCAGCTCTCTTATAGACTATGTTAAACAGATTGGCGATAGCATCATTATTGATTGTTACTGTTAGAGTTGTTATCCTGTTGAAAATCGAGTTAGTCGTTATGATAAGATTATCAGTAATCGACTGTGTCAACAGTTTCACTCTAACTGAGAATGAAGTTATGAGATTGTTGCCTGTCACTGATTGTGCCAGGCTTCTGATGAAACTTGTTATGGTATTCAATAAAAGGTTATCTGTTATCGACTGAGTCAAATATTTGATTGTGTTAAATATTTTTACAATGTTATTATTTGCAGTGAGACTTTGAGTTAAGCTCTTGAACATGCCAGACATTCGGCTTTGCTGATCGTTCACACTCATCGACTGTATTAACGACCTTATTCCACTATAGGAACCACCACGATTGTTGTTCAAAGTCAGTGATTGAGTTGAACTGATGTTATTTACCACGGCTGGCGCTGCCACTGATACATTTATCAGATTAGTCGTATTTGCTGTACCGCCGGTATCGTTTGCATAAAACCTTCCAGATATTGTTTTCCCTGCATCACCAGCAACAGTTGTATAAGTGTAATTGGACCACTCCCATGCCGGAATTACATCTACAGTAAGTGCATCCAGACTCATATTGTACGCTATAGACTTCTCGCTTACCCCAAATCTCAATTTTGTGTGGCCTGTTGAATTCACATAGTCTGAAAATCCGGAAGTTTTTATTAAGGTAACATTAGATTTTGTTGTTGCGACAGTTCCTGTAACCGCAGATTCAAAGTTTCCGCTTGTGAAATTGTATATGTCAAAAGACCAAGTATCTGCAGTACCGTTGAATTTGTATACGAGATCGATTTCCATTTTTCCTATTCTAGAAGCTGGAATTGTAGTTGCGTTTGTTGTAAAGTTTACTCCTGTAGAATAGACAATTGGTTGTCCCCACAGTGCTATATCATCAACAGTGCATCTTTCTGCTCCCCCATTACCTGCATTATGGAGACAATCGAAGCTGATGTTGAAATTTCCAACATTGTCTGCGAAAGAAGTGCTGTTAGCTATGACAGTGCATGCCAAGTTTGCTGTTCTCTGATATAATAATGTCCATGAAGCTCCATCATAAACCCAGACTTTAATGAATTCTCCACCATCTAAGGCGTTTGTATTGGCTGTATAAACTAAACTTGTGTTCATATAACCTGTAGTGTTTATTGTTGTGCTTGTGGTGTTTAATCTCGATTCTCCAGTTCCAACATCTGAAAAGCTTGTTCCAACACATGCGTTAGTAGTCGTAGCTGTCCAATCTCCATCCGCCGTATTGGTCCAATTTGCCGAAATAGAATTAGCTGAATCATTGAAAATCGTGACATTTGGACCTTGAACTTGGACTGGTGTGATATTCCAGAAAGTGTTGTCATTATTAAGTAAATTAGAAACAGTTGTACTATCAGCTTGCGTACCGTTCAATACTATTCCTTGACCTGCAGACTTGTTCTCTATGGTGAAATTTACAAAGGTTTGATTAACAAAACTTCCAGTTTGGTTGTACTCAAAGGTCCAAGTTCCTAAATTACCTGTAGAAGTCCAGTTGACTGTCCATTTTACTGATGCACCTGTTACAGGATTAGTGTTATTCACACAACCTCCAGAAGGATCGCATGATGGATTTACTGTTGTATCATAATACAGTGGAACTCCCATTGTAAAAGAGGTCACAAACAAGAATCCTACTAAGAGTGCAACAAAAATGAAGAGTAAGATATAATCTTTCATTTTTTCAACCTCTCCCATGTTTCTTTCAGATAATGGAGAGCAACAGAACCAATGTCTCTTCGGTAGACAATATCTGCCCCTATCAACTCAGAAACATACCTAATGACAGTTTGCCTATGCCAACCTAGAAGATCAGAAAGGTTTTGGATTGTCAAACCCTCAGGGTGCTTTTTAAGTAGTTCGATAATCTGCTTTTTTGCTAGGTTAGGATTTTTGCTAAACATGAAGCTACACATCAGTGATGATAGGCAATAACCACTACTAATAGTGATTTTGAATTTTTCAGTATTTAAGGATTGTAGAAATCGGAATTATATTCTCCAGAAAAGAAAACTATTTAAGAAGCAAGCTATTCTGTTAGAAAGCTATTTTCTTTAAATTAATTCTTTCAATGAATTAATCAAAAAATCTGGATTTTCCTTTCTGAGCTTATTTTCGTCGTCCCAGCCCGGTTTTGAGATGATTTTGCACCCGGCCTTTCTCGCTGCGTTTATGTCTAGAATCATATCCCCTATGTAAACAGTCTGCTTCCTCGTTACTCCGAATTCTTCCATCAAAAATATCAGGGCATCGTCCTTTGTCTCAAAACCATCATCTTTTGCAATGATCTTATCCCAGAAGCCGTCAAGTTTGAGCTTGTAAAGCGTGGCTTCTACAAACACCCTGTGAGAATTTGAAACAAGTGCCATCAAAAACCCTCTTTCTCTAACTGTTTTCAGGACTTCCCTTACTTCCGGATAAGACTTGAGCATGGAGATTGCCTTCTCGCTTATCTTAGCTTCTTCTATCTTATTCACAGCCTGATCAAGAATCGCCCTTTTCATCACAGGATCTTTTTCCGGAATCAAATCTGTAATGTCTCTTTTTATCCCTCTTCCCAGAATGTTTTCATCAAGTTGTTTGGTGTTTACTTTTATTCCGACATCCGACAGCCCTTTCTTGAAGGCATACCAGACTGATTCCTTAGAGTCTGTGAGAACGCCGTCCATGTCGAAAACAATCAGCTCGATTCCTTCCAGCATTAAACTAGATTTTAATTCCTGCTATTATAACATTATTCTATGAAATATCCTGAAGAAGTCCTAACCAAGGATAAGAAAGGAAATTTAGAGGTCAGGAATATCATTTCAAAAGGGAAGTTTGTTTTGTATGATTACAGGCATTCAAAAACTTTCAAACAACTAGAAAACAAGAAGCTGAAACTCTATCTCAAAGACAAGGAAAGAAACAGAGGATTTTACTTGATTCCTTTGAAAGGATCAAGATATCTAATGATTGAAGCAAAGCAGGACAAACATCCAGATAGAAAAGTCTGGAACCAAAAGAAGAGAAAACCAGAGGGGCTGTTCTGATGGGCTACAAGTTCCTTGAAGACATCGCGATTGCTGACATAGCATTCGAAGCCACTGGAAAAGATCTGAACGAACTCTTCGAGAGCGCAGCCACTGCATTGGAAGTTTCAATGGCGAACATAAAAAAAGTCAAACCAAAAATAAAGAAGGAGATCAGTCTTTCAAAAGAAACTGTCGAAGAATTGCTGTTCGATTTCCTTAACGAATTAGTTTATCTGAAAGATGCAGAGTCTCTCCTTTTCTCAAAATTCTCAGTGGATGTGAAAGGAAAAAAACTGCATGCAGAAGTTTTCGGGGACAAGATTGATTCTAAGACTCAAGAGTTAGATAACGATGTTAAAGCAGTCACGCTACATGGGTTCAAAGTGGAGAAAACTAAAGACGGTTGGAATACAAAAGTAATCCTGGACGTCTAGCTTTTTATCTTGTAAAAAACAAATATTCTTTATGGGTAAAGGTGTGGCAACAATAGTCATCGTTCTTGTTTTGGCCGCTATTCTTATCATCTCTGTTGCTACTTTTTCTCCGCCTGAACAGGCAAGCGGAACAGTCCAAGGATCAATTTTTGATAGATTTCTATGTTTAAGGTACCCATCCTGCCCGTCAGGCTATGTTGTCAATCCGGCTAGCTGTAGATGCGTTCCAAGGACAACCACTACAACCACCACAACTACAGCAACACTAACTTGTGCTTGCCCATCTGGATATACTCCGTACCAAGGCTACTGCGCACCAAACTGCTTCTTTGAAACTATACAACCTCCATGTACAGCAGCATTTATTCCTTGTGTAAGGACAACTACTACCACAACGCCGATTTGTAAGTGTCCGGATGGTTATGTTCAACAAGGGAATAATTGTATCTCAGGACCATGTTATACTCTTCCTTGTGGATCTTTGGCACCAATTAATATACTGCCATGTCCAACTACAACTACCACTACAACAACTACCACACAGACTACTCGAATTTGTCCACAATATATTCCTCCTTATTGCCCTGATGGAACATTAATTGGCGGCGGAATATACACTAATGGATGCCCGTTTCCCTCAACTTGCTGTGGAAATGATATTTGCTCGGGGCAAGAGAACTATTCAAATTGTCCGAAAGATTGTACTACAACCACAACCACTTCAACAACCACCACAACTACAGCAACAGTAACTTGTTCTTGCCCTTCTGGATACACAAAATATGGGAACGTTTGCGCTCCAAACTGCTACTTTAATAATCCTCCATGTATGATTCCTGTACTTACATGCTCCTAATTAGAAAACTTTTTATCTTCTCTCCGCCAATAAGAATCATTATGAAATCCAACAAAGAACTTTTTAAAATTGAGGAAGAAGCTGCAAATAAATTAGGAGAGATAATGAAAAACGAAGGAAAGGGGAACTCTCTGCGGGTTTTCTTCAAAGAAGCTTGCGGAGACAACTGCGGATGCGGCGGTGGCTTCAGATTAACTCTTGATAAAAAACCTACTAAAAACGATGTTGTTTTCACGAAGAATGGAGTCAAAGTTATAGTCGATAAGAGTTTGAAAGAGGATTTGAAAGACAAGACACTCAAATTTGTCGACACAATCGACGGCTCTGGTTTCGCGTTTGTTTAAAGGATAATCACTTCGCATTTTGCCAATGATTTGAATTTCTCAGCATCCTTTCTCGTTCCGACTATCTTGTTGTAATGTACCGGAATCGCTATTTGAGGCTTTATCAAATCAACAGCTTTGACTGCCTCTTCTGAAGTCATCACATACGTCCCTGAGACTGGAAGAAAAGCAATATCTATTTTCCCAAAACTTTTCATTTCATCAATCACGTCAGTATCTCCGGCATGGTAGATTCTCTTCCCCTGGATGTTCAGAATGTATCCTACTTTCCCGTCTTCCTTTGGATGGAATGGTTTTCCAGGTTCTTTAAACTTGTTTGTGTTATAAGCAGGAACCGTCTCTATTTCCATTCCTTCAATAGTTTTCTTCTCATTCGGTCTCATGTAAATGATTTCTTTCACACTTTCAGAAAACGGGTCGAACGAATCTTTGCAGCTTGGAATTCCAACAAGGACCGTATCCTTTTTAATCAATTTTTTGATATCTTCGGAACTGCAGTGGTCGAAGTGTTCGTGTGTGACAAAAATAAAATCAGCTTTTTCCTCAGGCTTGATTTTGAAAGGATCTATGTAAATTATCTTATCTGTTTTTATTTTGACAGAATCGTGACCAAGAAGTTCCACCTCTATGCTTAGAATTTTCATAAATATCCTTTGCTTTAGGTTTATTTAATTTTGCTCCTAATGATTTGTATGAAACTCATTTTGATAAGGCACGGACTGACGCAAGACGCAACCAAGAAAATCGGCCAGAGCCCCAGTTCTAGGCTGAGCAGGAAGGGAATCCTTCAATCCAAGAAGGTCGCAAAAAGGCTGAAGAATGAAAAAATAGATTTGATTTTTTCCAGTGATTACAAGAGAGCAGTTCAAACTGCAAACGAAATAGCAAAATTTCACAAAATAAAAATAATCAAGAAAAAGGATTTGAGGGAATTCCTGATTCACGACAAACAGGGAAAAGCCTATGACGAATTCGATTTCGATTACGACGATTTGCTCGAGTCTTATTTTCTGAAACCCAATAAAAAAACTCCCAGTGGAGAGTCTTTCAATATTTTCAAAAACAAGATAATAAAATTCTACAATTATCTGCACAAGAAATATCATCCTAAGACGATTGTGGTTGTCACTCACGGGCATGTGATCGGTTTGCTTTTATCTCATCTTTTGAGAAAACCGAGATATTTCCTGAAGATAGAGCAGCACAACACCGGCTTGAATCTGATTGAGGTCGACGAAGATAAGAAACACAAAATTCATTTAATAAATGATACTGCCCATTTAGAATAAATTTATACTTCGAACACAATTGAATATTAGGCGTGTACTCGCTGCAAAGTCAGCAGAAACGAGTGCATGTAGAAAACTTATTCTGCATGTGTCTTGTAGATATTAGAATAAAAATTAGGGGGTGGAAAAAATAGAATTGAGTCAAGCAAAGAAAACTTCAGAAGTTACTTGGGAAATCCCATTAACAGCCAAAGATGGAATGAGAGTTCCGGTAAAGATTTTTGCAACAGAAAAACTGTTCAAAGAAATGGACCAAGGAGTTTTCGAGCAAGCAATTAATGTTGCAACTCTACCAGGAATTCAAAAATATTCCTATGTCATGCCAGACGGCCATATCTTTGTCAGCTAATACTGCAAAGAGGCAAGTGGGGCTACGGATTTCCCGTGGGCGGCATGGCAGCGATGGATCCAGAAACTGGAGTAATCTCTCCTGGTGGAATTGGATTCGACATCAACTGTGGAATGAGGTTGATTAGAACCAATCTAACTGTAAAAGAAGTTCAGCCCAAAATCAAGGAGATTGTAGACACTCTGTTCAAGATGGTTCCAGCAGGTGTTGGAGCTTCTAGTTACACAGAAGCAAAGGGTTTCATAGATGTGAACAAGAGCCAGTTTGAGGAAGTTGCAACTTCTGGAGTCGAGTGGTGTGTGGAGAATGGTTTCGGATGGAAAGAAGATCTGGAAAGAATTGAAGAACACGGAAGAATAAAGGAAGCAGACATTTCCAAAGTTTCTTCAAAAGCAATAAAAAGAGGTATGGAACAGTTGGGAACTTTGGGAAGTGGTAATCATTATCTTGAAATTCAACTAGCGCAGAAAAATGTAATTTATGACAAGGAAATCGCAAAGAAATTCGGAATAGATTTGGAAGACCAAGCTGTTATCATGGTACATTGCGGTTCTAGAGGTTTCGGACATCAGATTGCCACAGATTATCTTAGCAGTTTCATTCCTGCGATGAGAAAATACGGGATCAAGATTCCAGATCCACAATTGGCGTGTGCTCCATTTTCTTCGAAAGAAGGTGAAGATTATTATAAAGCGATGGCATGCGCTGCAAACATGGCTTTCGCAAACAGGCAGGTGATTGTTTTCCAGATTAGGAAGGCGTTCGAGAAAGTGTTCAAACAGGATGCCGAATCCTTGGGGATGTCGATAGTTTATGATGTCGCTCACAACGTAGCAAAAGTAGAGGAGCATAAAGTAGATGGAGAAAAAAAGAAAGTCCTAGTCCACAGGAAAGGATCCACCAGATGTTTTGGTCCTGGGCATCCGGAATTGGCGCAAATATTCAAAGAAACAGGTCAGCCTGTTATAGTAGGAGGAAGTATGGAGACCGGTTCTTTCCTTTGTGTAGGAACTGAGAAGGCCATGGAAGAGACTTTCGGGACTACGATGCACGGAAGCGGAAGAACTATGAGTAGAACTAAAGCGAAGAGATTGGTCAGAGGGGATGAATTGCAAAAAGACATGGAGAAAAGAGGAATTTACGTGAGAACTGTGTCTTTCGCTGGTTTGGCAGAAGAAGCCGGCTTCGCTTATAAACCGATTAATGAGGTCGTGGAAACTATGGATATTGCTGGAATTAGTAAGAGGATAGTAGCGCTCCGACCAATTGGAAATTTAAAAGGATAAATTCTTTCACTTTAACCATATTTTAATGACAACAGAAAAGTTTAATAGCACTTCAATCAGACTATTTTCAGAGACTTTTTCTTTTGTCGATGATTTACGGCCGAAATGTTTTTTAACTATAACGGCGTTATATAAAGTACAAAAAGGAAGGAATTAAAATGACATTAAACCTACCAACTTTGGAAGAGGATTTATCGTCAATAGATCTTACTGAATTGGCTAAATCTGCTGAGAAAGCTAAAGGAGCCTATTCAGAAATTTTAGATCTCAGAAATGTTGTTTACAGGCAAATCGCTGACGAAGCTTCTCAAGATTCCGAAGTCACAAAAGACGACATTCGACATTCATTTGATGTTTTGATGGCAAGTGCAAGTGATGCGCTCGAAAAAGTTGGCCCTAAGAAAGTTCCAGAAAGAATAAGAAGAGAAAGAGAAGAATATGCCGGGGCTATCCGTAGTACAATAGACAAGCGTGAGAATGTAGAACTTTTTGATTTGGGGTGGATTATTCCTCAGACGGC
>Ga0209542_10004642_pt1 | contig 28037 bp, 36 predicted proteins | sample RifCSPhighO2_01_FD_184028 | JGI IMG/M metagenome (GOLD analysis project Ga0209542, IMG submission 184028) | Soil microbial communities from Rifle, Colorado - Rifle CSP2_plank highO2_0.1 (SPAdes) (version 2) | ecosystem: Environmental > Terrestrial > Deep subsurface > Rock core/Sediment ...
ATAGCCCTGTAACAGTACCGCTGCTCCTTCGTCCATATAAATGCAGCAAAGTATCTTTTAGAGATCAAAAATGCAAAAAGCGCTTTCAATTGAGCGCTTTTTTGCTGTTTTTCGCGCTTTTCTAACCCGCCAACCGTCGGTTGGCGGGTTAGAATCTAAGGTAAAAACATGCTTACAGAACCTAGAAGCGCGGCATTCTTGAGCTTGGAAATCTTAATCTCAGGGGTTTTCGTTTTTTTGAAGCGTTTCTTCATTTCTTTTTTGGCAGGGACGAGGAGGAGCCTGCCTGCTCTGGCGATTCCCCCGCCGATCACGATCAGTTCCGGATCGAATACGCGGGCAATAATACCGCATCCGATTCCCAGATATTTACCGACCGTGTCATAAATTTTTTTGGCTTTTTTGTCGCCGGCAAAAGCACGGTTCTGGTATACCAGAGGATCGCGCACGCCAAGACGGTCAAACCCGTGTTTGGAAACTAAATCCTGAAAACTCAGAGACTTTCCTTTTTTTTCGGATAAAATCAAGCTCGTTAACTGGGCGGCGTCATGCGCTCCGCGAATCATCCTTCCTTGATCCAGAACTGCGCCTCCGAGGCCCGTGCCCAAGGTCAGCGCCACGACATTTTTCTTGCCGCGCGCTGAGCCGAACATCAATTCGCCAAGCAAGAAACATCGCGTATCATTGTCAATCTTGACCGGCTTGCGAAATTTTCGTTCGAGAAACTTGACAAGATTAAAATTATTCAGAAAAGGAAGATGAATACTGTCGACAATAATCCCCTTTTCCGAATCGAGAATGCCGGCCACTCCGATTCCAATGCCGGAAAATTTATCTCCGACAGAGAGCTCGGAAATCAAATCTGAAAGTGCGCCCAAAAATTTGTTCCGTGAATGGGGGGTTTTGATTTTTTTATGATATACAATCTTTCCTGCCCGCCACAAAATCCCCTCTATCTTTGTCCCACCAATATCAATTCCGATGAGATTCATAAATTCTAAATATTAATATCTAAATCCTAAATGAAAAGCGCTGTCGTTCTGAGGCATAGTCGCCGAAGAATCTCGCATAATTCCAGAGATCCTTTGGGGTACCTCAGGCTGACGAAAAAAGAGGAACGGTTTTGGATTTAGGATTTCTTTAGCAGTTTCCCACATTTCCGGGTCGTTGAATTTCTCTTTACCATAATACCACCATTCTACTCCCCAAAAATAATTCTCAGCAAGGCCTGCCCTGCTTGCGTAATCCACATATTCGTTGAGTATCGCTCCGTTCATTAGAGCTTTCTGCTTTTCCCAAGGCGTCGAAAATACATCTGATTCATACCAAGGTTCTGCCTGGAGCTCGACCCCGATCACTCGATCTATATCAAAAAAGTATCTCAACATGCCGCCTTTGATCCGATACCATATCGGGGGGACAAAATACTGCACATATTTTTGCCTTTTAGCATGATAAATTTTGCGGTACATTGTGGAACCGAAAACATCCGCGCCAAACCGAGCCGTGGGCAACCACCAGCCTTTTTCGCCGCTGTCAGTAAGTATGATCGGCCGCGGATCAAGGCTCCGAACGAGCGCTATCTCGCGAGCCAATAAATCTTTAGAAATCGCCGGGCAATCTGGACCAAATACGAAAAATGGTTCGTTTTCCACCTGCCAAGCGCTTACTGAATTGAATTTCTTCAAATGCAAAACAGTCTGACGTACCATGGCAAGCTGGGCTTCGTCCTGCTGATAGGTTGTGAGTTTATTATACCAATCCGGGTGATGGCATTCCGGCCAGCCTGGCTGTTTATGGCCAATGCTGACAATGATTTTGATATCGCGCTCTACCCCCTGCCGTAAAATATAGTCAAGATCATCAAAGATAAATTTTCCCTGTTCCTGTTCAATCGTTTCCCACAGCGCCATTATTCTAAGGCGCTTTGGTTTCAGGTCATCAAGCATTTCCTGAAACATTTTTTTCCAATCGAATCCCAGGTACTGCGCATGAGTGATGGAAAAATTTAACCCCCAATTGGGGTCTGGTGACTGCTTGAACTGCCAATCGAAAAATCCAACGGCCAGGACAAGAAATAAGGTCAGACTGAAAAAAAATTTTCTTATCATGGCAAGAGTAAAAATAATCCAAAACTAATCAGAATAATTGCCGTAATTTTTTGGACCAGCACTGTGGCATTGATGTTCTCTTTGAGGATTTTGGGAAAGTATTTGGACAAAAAGATAGTCATGGCAAGCAAAAACGCGTACTGCGTACCCTGCATGGCGTTGACCAAAGTAACACTGCCGATGGAAATCGCGTAGTTTTGCAGGAGGCCGGCCAGTCCGCCGGAAACGCGCGCCCCATAGTACAAATAAATATTTCCTTTTCCTGCTTCCTTCGGGGCTTGAAAAATATGTTTTCTGGTTTTTTTTGGAATGAGCATGCTCAGAGATACTGCCAGAAATCCGAGGCGTGTCCAGACAAGCCCAGAAATAAAATTGGTCCGGTCAAAAATATATTTCGTCAGGGTAAACGAAAGAGCAAAAAACAAAGCGGCAATAACGGCATTCCCCAAAGCTTTTGAATGCCAACCGGTTTTGTCATGCTTAAACGAGATAAGGATGGCACCCGCCACCAGCAGGATAAAAGCGAATAACTGGCCGGCCGACAGCCTTTCACCCAAAAACAAATAAGCAAACGCAAGCGTGAATATTGGCACAAGACCTCCCTCTATGGGCAGAAGCCGGGAAATAGAGGTCTGCCTGGTCGCCATATAAAGAAACACCATGGCCACAATAAAACTCGCGCCGCCGATGATCGCAATCAGCAAATCCACCGGCCCTATAAATTTCAACCCGAAAGGGATGAGCGCCCAGGTCAAAAAACCGGTAATCCCGGTAAAAAAAGCGTAGGCAGCCGGATGCTTGATAGCGCGCGTCAATAAAAATTTATCAATAATGCCATTGATGGCAAAAAGCATGTATGAGACAACAGCGATCCAAATATACATATTTAATGGTTGTGAGTTATCAATTGCTAGTTATTTCAATGGCATTATCCTGGCAAATATGGGAATAGGCAAACGCGCTTTCACGGATAGTGCGTTTCTGGGTTTTAAAATCCACCTCAACAAGGCCGAATTTCCATTTGTACCCATCTTCCCATTCAAAATTGTCCAAAAGCGACCAGTGCAGATAGCCGCGCACGTCTGCGCCGTCCTGGATTGCGCGGTGCACGGCTCGCAAATAGTCATGAATGTAGCTGGTGCGATACCGGTCTGTGCGGTCAGCGATTCCATTCTCTGTTATATAAATTGGCTTGCGGTATTTTTTTAATTTCATCAGCACGTAATATAATGCGTCCGGATGAATCGCCCACCCTCGTTCAGTCAGTTTCTCTCCCCGGCTTATATTGAGGTAGTGTCGCCAGCTGAAAGCCAGATGCACCCGGTAATACATATAATGATTCAGTCCGATGAAATCATGCCGGGTTTTATCCAGCGCCGAATAACTTAGCCAGTCTGCAAACTGAATAGCAAGCCGATCAAGGCCTTTGTGCTTAGCTTCGCTCCAAGCTATATTTTGCGAAAAGCCGACCTGCGCCTCTGGATCGTATGCGTGAATGATGTCATAAGCTTGATTGTGGGCCGTTAGCAGAGAATCGTAAACTTTTTTCGGTTTTAAAAACCCTTTTTGAAAAGGCGGCCAGATTCCCTGCGCGTAGGCCATGCCGGCATACATTTTTGGCTCATTCACGGTTATCCAAAAATCCACGAGCTGTCCCAAGCTCTGAACAGCTTTGGAAACGTATTCGCAAAAATCTTTTGTGGTCTTTGAATTGGCCCAGCCGCCCTGATTTGCTACCCAAACCGGGTTGGTGAAATGATGCAGGGTAACAAAAGTTTTAAAGCCGTTGTCTTTGAGGAAGCTCAGCATGCTGTGGTAATGGTAAAGCGCGTCTTCGTCAAAATGGCCTTTCTCTGGTTCAATACGCGCCCATTCAAGCGACAGCCGGTGGGCGTTGTGGTGCAAATATTTGGCGATAGCGAAATCCTCAGGATAACGGTTATAAGTATCACAGGCCAGTCCCGCCTTCGGCACCCGTTCTGAAACCGCCCAATCATTGTTGCTGATTCCACCCTCAACCTGATAGGAAGAGGTCGAGGCGCCCCACAAGAAACCTTCTGGAAATTTTAATATTTTGTTTCTCAAAGCTAGTGCTTTTAACTAGCTTTATTATATCAAACTACACGCTTTTTCTGTAGCGGTAGACTGCGAGCGGCACGAACACTGCCATAATACCGAGTATCCACAGCAGTGAGAGCCATAAATTATTACCCACAGGCAAATCAAGGGCTAGAGCACGGACAGTATTTACTGTAACTGTAATGGGACTGTGTTTTGCAAAAGCCTCGAGCCAATCAGGCATGGATTCGACAGGCACGAAAATGGAACTGGCAAATACCAAAGGAAAAACCCAGATAAATCCGGCGACCTGAGCGGCTTCTATTTCTTTGACCAGAAGCCCTATAGTCGCAGAGATCCAGGAAAAAGCAAAGCCAAACAAAACCGCCATGCCCATCGAGGCGAGGCTCTGCAATATATTTCCTTGGAATCGAAAACCAATCGCATACCCAACACCGGTCATGAGCAGCACCACAAATACATTTCGAACCATATCTGAAATCGTCCGTCCAGCCAGAACCGCGCTTCTGGCCATGGGCAAGCTACGAAATCGATCGATCATGCCGCGCGTCAGATCTTCAGCAAGCCCCACTCCGGTCTGCACAGATCCAAAAATCACGGCCTGCACAATGATGCCGGGAATCAAATAATTAATATAGCTTACACCTGGAGTAGTAATTGCACCGCCGAAAACAAAAGCAAACAACAGCACAAACATTACCGGCTGAATCGTGGAAAAAACAAGCAACTGGGGAAGACGGGTATATTTCAAAAGATTGCGCTTCGTCATCACCCAAATATCGCTCGCGGTCCAAAAGATGCTAGTCATTTTTCCCCTCCTCAACGGCGTGTCCGGTCAGAGTTAAAAATACTTCATCCAGAGTTGGGCGATGTATCCCGATGTCCTCTATTTGTGCGCCCATCCTATCGAGGATGCGCACTGCTTCGGCAATGACTTGCGGCCCCGGCACTGGCAATTTGATGAGCCGCGTGGTTTTATCAATATGGGGTTTATCAGTCCCAAGCGGCATCAAAGCTTTCGCGACTGGGAAAAGCTTGGTTTCGGAAATTAGCTGGATTTGCAAAACATCGCCGCCGATTTTCGATTTGAGGTCAATGCTACTGCCTTGTTCAATAATCTTGCCGTGGTCAATGACCGCGATCCAATCAGCGAGTTTGTCTGCTTCTTCCAGATACTGCGTAGTAAGCAGGAGGCTCGTGCCGTCTTTGACCAAATCTCTGATCACGCCCCATAGCCCCAAACGCGAACGCGGATCGAGTCCAGTAGTAGGTTCATCCAAAAATAGCACCGGCGGATGAGCAACAAGGCTTGCGGCGAGATCGAGCCGACGGCGTTGTCCGCCGGAATAGGTTTTGACCTGGCGGTCCGCAAATTCTGCCAAATCCAAAGTGACCAGAAGTTCTTTAGCGCGCTCTACTGCGGCCCTCTTGCCCATATGGTAAAGCTCTCCCACCATCACTAGATTTTCCCGACCCGTTAGATTTTCATCCACGGACGCATATTGCCCCGACAGGCCGATGATGGAACGTACGGCCTGCGGCTCGCGCACCACGTCGTAGCCCATGATTGTGGCTGTTCCAGAATCTGGCGAAAGCAGAGTCGTGAACATTCTCACCAAAGTGGTCTTGCCTGCGCCGTTTGGACCCAGGAGGCCCAAAATCGTCCCTTTTCTCAAAATCAAATCCACTCCTTTGACTGCCTCCACCTTGCCGAAAGATTTTTTCAAATCCTCGGCGTAAATCGCAAACTCTGTTGATTCCATGATTAAATCTTATCAAATCCACCCCCTCATGACGAGGGGGTGGATCAAAAATTCACACTGTGACTAAACTCTTCTTCCGCCGCCGTGACTCGCCCTTCCTCCCATAGCGGCAATTCTCCGCTGTTTCTCCGGGTCCATGGCTGCAAAGCCTCTGCGGGATTTGCCGCGGCTACGGCTGTTTGGACTTCGTCTATTATTTTGTGCCATTAAGCTTCACCCCCTAACGCGCGATTATTTTATCGTCCTTTTCACTATAAGCGAGCGTTAGCGATGAGCAATGTGAAATGTACTGGTTATTGGGAAAATTAGACTCTTAAATTTGTACTTGCCTGTAAACAAATATTGCCGATTCTTTTTGTGCATATTCCCACGACGGGAAGGCAAAAACATAAGATATAACCCGCGCGTTTGATTTCAGTTCTTTTTTTAGCTTTTTTTCAAGCCCCTTCATTATGTGCGTAGTGCCAAACACTGTGACCACGTCAAACTTTGATAAATCCTTGCTCCAAAAACTGCCTAGGTGAATAAATGCCTGGTCTTGCAATCCTGCCCGGCGGATTTTGTAACGCGACCACCAAACCAAAAACGGATTGATCTCATACCCGTGAGCGATCGCGCCGATCCTCGCCATGGCAATCACAATACGGCCGTCTCCTGATCCCAAATCTGCCGCTTTCTCTCCAGGCTTTAATTCCGAGAGTTCAATCATCCTCGCCACCCTCGAACCGTGCGTCGGCACAAACGGCGCCCCGCGCACCACGCTCGAAAGCAGGAGAATCACAAAAAGAAGTAAAACTAAATTTAAAATCATCAAAAAAAATCTAGCGGCTCATGCGATTGTACAACGAAGCTCCAACAAAAGCTAAAATCCAAAATACTGTCGCCTCAACGATTGTCCCTAAAATTATATGTTCCAAACTAGAATCAAATTCGCTTACCTGTAAATGAAGCCCGGCGACAAATAAATTCATTATCTTCTCATATGACTCTGGGTTCACAGAAACCCACAAGTGAAAAAGCGGATGCAAAACTATATCAATAATTGCAAAAGTATTTGCAAGTGCGACCGCATTGAGCTTGTTCATAAGTAACTATATAATTTTAAAATATTCTGCTGAAACAGCCCCACGGGGTGTCCTACGCTATGGCTTCGGAACACCTGATCCGTGAATACGATCCTTCTTCAGGGCTACGGAATCGACCAGCCGTTTATAAGCAAAAGCTTTTCCGGATCCCGTTTTCAGGAACTTCTCAAAATCCTTCGCGAGCTTCATATCTTCAAAAGCAGTGTAGCAAACTAGTCTCCATGGTCTGTATGGCTTAGTTGCCGTAACTAAACCTTGATTATGAAGCTCGAGCCTGCTTTTCAAATTTTCAGTATAGCCATTATAGAAAAGCTTTTCCCTTGGGCTATACAATATATACACGTAAAACATTTGGTTTTGGCTAAGCCATTCCGTGGTCTTGCGCCGGATGGCTTCAGGGCCACTCCGTAGCCTTGGCGAAGGATGGCAGCCCCACGGGGAATCGAACCCCGATTTAATGGCTGAGAACCATTCGTCCTAACCATTAGACGATGGGGCCTCTCAGTTTCGACATTATATCAATAATACGCCCTATTATCTACTGTTCCCTATATTTTGACAAAACTTTATGGTAATCTTGGGATATACAAAGGAGGGAATATGCCCAAACTGCTTTATACGCCGCCGGTTGGCTACCCGGACCGCATTGAGTCGCTGGCCGTGCAGTGCTCGACTGACGATGTCAGAGCCATGATTTGGTCTTTTTTTGAAATCGTTCTTGATATGTACGTTATGATTGATCAGGGACTGGATATCCAATCCAAGCTCAGGCGAACAGGTGAGCGAACTGATTTCGATTTGAAATATGTGGAAACTGGCACTGATCGTTTACGGACAGGGTATGAACTCGAACTCACTGATCAAAAAGAATCGGCCGTCTTGCGTCTCGCCACCCTGGTCACGAAACACCAAGGACGACAAATATTGTTCGTGCTTGACTATGTAATCCAAATCGCGGAGCGGATCGTAACCGAAGCGGAACGAGGATGTGATCTCATCGTCTCCGATGGCGGACGGCAAATCGGCAAAATCGAGTCGCCAGTGTTAGAAGCGATCACCAACATGGCAGCACAGTTGGACGCGCTCGATAAGCAAGGAAAAAAATGAAGCAACGGATTGCTTCTTTTTTTGCTATTTTTTATCTGCTCGGTGGAATCTGATAGTAGTTTACCAAAAACTGCGCCATTTCCCCAAAGGTTGGGGCGGCTGTGCTTTCGGCAAAACGCGCGGCGCGGGGATTGGTGATCTTTACGACGATGACGAATTTTGGGTCATCGATCGGCCCAAATCCGGCAAACGTGCCAATGCTCCGGTCCGGATCGTAGCCAGGGCCGTCTGAGCGGGCAATCTGCGCGGTCCCGGTTTTGCCGCCAATGTAATATCCTGGTACTCCCGCCCGTTTGCCATGACCGTTTTCTACGACATTCACAAGCATTGCCCCCACAGTGTGCGCGGCTTTTGAGGAAATAACCTGAGCTTTTTCCTGCGGCGTAAAAACCTCTACCTGTCCGTTTTTGTGATTGATTTTTTCCACAATATACGGCTTCATCATTTTGCCGCTGTTGGCGATTGCGGCATAAGCCTGGGCCATTTGCAGCACGGTGGCAGTAATCCCCTGGCCGAATGAAGCGGTCGCGTAATGAATCTCCCCGCCCCTGTCGAGGTTGCGGACATCACCTGCTGATTCTGAAGGCAGGCTGATGCCGATCTTTGCCCCAAACCCGAAACGCTTCACAGCCTCATAAAATTTATCTTGCCCGGTTTTTTGCTGGACAAAAATCGCGCCGGTATTTATGGACTGCTCCAGCACTGCGGTCATGGTTTGCACCCCAAAAACTTTGTCGAGCGCATTTTTGATCGTGTATTTATCAATTGTCACCGCGCCGGTATCCTCAAAAGTCATATCTGGCGTGACTGCCTCGGTATCAATCCCGGCAGCCATAGTAATCGGCTTGAAAACCGAGCCTGGCTCATAGCTGTCTGTAATCGCGCGATTGCGGTATACGGCCGGGTCAGTAACTTTATTGAACAAATTCGGATCAAAAGTCGGAAAACTCGCCATGGCCAGAATCTTTCCGGTTTTGGGGTCCAGGACAATCATGCTCCCATCCTCCGCCTCATATTTTTGTACTGCGCTTTTCAAAATCGATTCTGCCTGGTACTGAATCGCCCGATCAACCGTCAATACAATGTCCGCGCCATCAACCGCAGCCTGCACATTTCTTGCTCCGCCGGTGATCCACGCTCCTTTCAGATCTTTTTCCAAAGCCAGCGATCCAGGCGTTCCTGATAAAATTTGTTCATATTGTTCTTCTATGCCGTACTGCCCGATACGCTCATTTTCACTGAACGCATAAAATCCCAAAATCTGCGAGGCAAACTCTTTTTCCGGATAAAAACGAAAACTCTCCGGTTCAAGGCCAATGCCGGGGAGCTTCAGGCCGGCAACTGCGAGCGCTTCGGATTCCGGCAGTTCTTTTTTCAGAACCAGCCATTTGCGTGAATCAGAAATTTTTTGCAGAATCTCTGTCTTGGGGAGTGCAAGCACCTTAGCTAGAGCGGCAGCGGTTTTTTCTTTGTCTGTGATTTTTTGCGGCTCGGCATACACCAGATTCTTTTCGATGTTGGTCACGGCCGGCACGATCCGCCCGTTTTTATTTTCCAAAACTAAAATCTGCCCGCGCTTTGGCGTGAGTGTTCGATAAAGCTCGTGCTGATTTTCCGCGAGAGTCTGGTAATCTTTATGGCTCAGTACCTGCAGAAAAAAAAGCCGGGCAATCAACACGGCGATAAACAAAAAAATAAAAATTGTCAGTACAAAAATCCGATTCCTCACACTATCTTTGAAAAGCGTAGTCATTCCCGGGGAAATAATTCACCCCTTTGCTTGGTACGAGGTTGAGCATCTTGGCTTCGTCCTGGATAGTTTCTACCGCCTTCAGAGACCTGGTCTCCAGCTCCAGTCGCTCGCTGGTCTCTTTGAGTTCCACTAGCCGCTGTTCCAATTTCTTTATTTCATAACCCTTGGTAGATAGGCTGTTGGCTTGCATAAGATAGGAAATACCCACTGCAAAAAGGAGAACCATGATGATAATTCCCGAATTTTTGAAACGAAAATTAAATTTAAGGCCAGAGGCTGCGGCCCTTGTTTTAGGAGCAGCGGTCGGCGCGTTCAAAGTCAGAGCAAAGTATCTTGTCATATTTTATTTTAATTGCAGCTTATATCTTTTCCGCAGCCCTGAGCTTTGCCGAACGGGCGCGGGAATTTGTTCTTGCCTCGTCCCCTGAGGCCATTACCGGTTTTTTCGTGAGGATACGGAGCCTGGCGCGCGCGTCACAGCGGCATACGGGAAAGCTCGGCGGGCAACCGCAGTCGCGAGCCTCGCGCACAAAAAACTGTTTTACGATCCGGTCCTCAAGAGAATGAAAAGAAATTACTACCAGCCGTCCACCGCTTTTTAACAATGAAACAGCTTGCTGTAATCCCCTTTCCAGGTTGCCGAGTTCGTCATTGACCTCGATGCGAAGAGCTTGAAAAATTTTTCTCGCGGTGTCGCCTGCACGAAAACGGAACTGGCCTGGCAAAGCTTGTTTAATGAGTTCAAACAATTCTCCGGTGGTATTGATGCTTCCCAATTTACGTCGTGCCATAATCGCCCCAACGATTCTCTTGCCAAACCTCTTTTCCTCGCCATACTGAAAAAAAATTCTCAGCAAATCCTTTTCCGCATAGAAATTGACTATGCTTCCTGCGGTTTTTATATTTGAGTTTTGCGATTTGGCATCGAATCGCATATCGAGCGGCCCGTCTTTCTGGAAAGAAAATCCCCTCTCAGAATCATCCAGCTGGTGGCTACCCAGACCAAGGTCCATCAATATGCCGTCTACATCTGTGAAGTCGTTCTCTTCTGCTATACTTTTCAAGTTTCCAAAATTTCCAACAACGGCCTTGATTTTTGTCCGTCGGCTGGCGGATTGACTCTTGAGCTCGGCGACAACTTCAGAATCCGTGTCTACACCAAGCACTTCGGCTCCGCCATTCACTAATTGATTGGCGTGACCCGCTCGGCCGACTGTAGCATCGATGAATTTTTTGCCAGGCTTGGGATCAAAAAATCCTATAACTTCGTTTAAAAGAACAGGCGTATGCGCGAGCATACTAGATGAGCTGGTCTAATTCTTCCGCAATATTGGCTGATCCTTTCTCTGTTTGTTTCTTATAATTCATCCATTTTGTTTCATCCCAGATTTCCAAACGATTATAGAGTCCTGCAATCACCACATGTTTTCTGATTCCGGAAAAGGCCCTCAGATAGTCCGGCAGAATGATTCTGCCTTGTTTATCCATTTCTACATCCATGGCTCCGGCCAGCATCAGGCGGGAGAATGCGCGAGTATTCGCCTTGCTTATCGGCATACCAGCCAGCTTTTCGGCGAGAACCTTCCACTCCTTCTCAGTGTATAGGAAAAGGGAGCTGTCCAAGCCCCTCGTTACCACGGCTCCGCGGCTAAGCGAGCTGCGGTATTTGACGGGAATCGACAGCCTTCCTTTCTCATCCACTGTTAAAGAATATTCACCTATAAATCGCGTAGTTTCTACCACGTTATCCACTTCTCCCCACTTTTTTCCACATATACTCCATTTCTCTCCCATTGTATCCCCCGCTTCCCATTTCGTCAACCCCAGTTTAATTTAGTTTTACACAATATTTCTTCACAATAGGCAAACTTTCTTGATTATCCGTCCAGATATAGCAAAAAAGCTGCGTAAATTAAACGGGGTAAATCTGGATTTTCAGATAAAAAAATTTAACCCCGTAGCGAAACCGAAGGTTTCTGCTACTGGGGCGCCATTTCTGGTACCAAATGTCAAATAAAAAGAAAAAGGCGGGAGATCTGCTGAAAATCAGCAAATCTCCCGCCTAAATGACACGAGTTATCCTTCTACCAACCGTACTGCTTTGCGAGATCGCCCAAAACCTTCATCAGCTTTGGAAACAGCCCCTTTAGCCCGGGGTTGGAAAGGATTAGCCTCTGCAACTCTTCCGAACCCGCAGTGAAATCCAAAAGACCGAGCAAATGGTGTGCTGAGGCAGTTAAATACCGCGCATCTGCCCCTTCAGCACCAATTTCCACAAGCTTACCAATCAGAAAAGCGAAAGCGTGCGGAAGCATCTTTTCATCATGTTCGTCTGGGGACATACTGTCCACAACTACACCTCTACGAACAAATGTGAGGAGTATATCTATATCCTTATAGACAGCCTCGGGTGAATTTGTGACAACTATTTGCTTACCTCCCCATCCAGATGCTGTTACCGCAACCGGTCCAAACATCAGATGCATACTGAGTATCATTCTGTTCTCTACTCCTGCCTCCCATAAAGCTTTCAAGCCTGGCCTTTGTAAACTGCTCAAGTTAACAAGTAATGTTTTTGCGGGAAAGGTTCGGAGCAGTGGTATGGTCATTTGTTCTGGAAATAGTGCAAGAAACACAGCATCCGCATCCTCCGAATTTTCACGCCAGCTTCCGCCACTATCTTCCAACTCAAATTTTTTATGCAGATTGAGGTCAATTCCCGATACCTCAAATCCAGAATACTTAAAGTGTTTTGCTAGGAACATCCCGAGTCTGCCGAGTCCCACAATATGGACTTTCATGTTTCCTCCTTAAGAAATTATTTGCCGTGCGGTGTCTGCCGCCAACTCATGCATGCTATCAACAACATTTGCAGATGCCGAAAACAGGAGCTGTAAATCGGTACAGCCAAGCACAATGTGTTTAGATTTGCTCCGGGCCACCATTCCCTCCAAAAACCCTTGGTGGGTTTTTGATTCTTTCTCTCCCAGCAATCCCTGTATCAGGCTGTCGAGTTTTCTTTGGTCTGCCAGATTTGGAATCATTGCGCTTATCCCAAATCCGGAAAGAACCTTTTGGTAAAGCTGCGTCTTGAGGGTACGGCTCGTCGCCAACAGGAATACTGTTTTCCAACCGCGGCGCTGAACTTCAGTTCCGACGACTTCTATCAAGTTCGTAATAGGAACTCCGCTCGCTGTTGCTAATCGCGGATGAAATTCATGCACAGTATTGCAAGGTATGACTATTCTTTCACAGCCCGCCTTTTGAAGTGCTGTCGCCCCTTGCTTCAGGAGAGAAAAATAATAACTGATGTGCTTCCCTATGCTTATATATTCGCTCTCCTTTTTTAGATTAAGCGGTAAGCTCCATATGCAGACCGGCGGCCTGGTCCGCACTGTTGCTATTCTGACTAGGTCAAGGTAAAACTCGGCAGTTGTTTCTGGTCCGAGTCCTCCCAATATTCCGATCGTTTTTGGTTGCATTTATCCTCCTTTAAACAAAAAATCTGACCTCACCATGAGGCCAGGTGGAGGAGACGAATTTGAAGTTAAAAGTTTAATTCGGCGCCTGGAAACTGACCTCTTGGGAAAGGCCAGGATAATAGGAGATATTTAGTTGGATTGATAATGTGAACATAAATTTTCACCCTCCCCTAACCCCTCCCTGCCTCGCCGGCAGGCGGGCCCTCAAGGGAGGGGAATTAATACCAAAAACAAAATCCGCCGGCAGAAGCGGCGGATTGGAAAATCTAAGAAATTAAAGATTACCGCAGCTTCTGCAAGATTGAAGTTCGGTAAGTATAGCTATTTGCTTGGTGGACGAGCTTAAAATTCATAATTAATAGGATTTTAAACGAATCCTGAGATTTTGTCAAACAAAAGGTCACTTTTTTAACGCTTCCAAATCCTGCACTTCTTTTTCCAAGTCTAATAACAATCTATCTTGATTTTCTTCTTTCATGATTTGAAAATACTCCTGCCAAAACCAAAGCTCATCCTTATCCTCTCCGAGCGCTATGAGTTTTTCAATTAGCTCATGTAATTTTTGTTTTTTGTTCATCTAAAGTATCTTCTTTAAAAAATAATTTTCTGACTTGGGTTTTATCCAAAATCTTTTCCAGCTTTCCCAAGCCAGCCGCAACAGTGGGCATTTTCCCACGTTTTGCTAAAGCACTCAAGGCTGAAATAATTTCCGGGTAATATTGCACAGAGTCCACTGCCCAAGAAGCCGCGTAAGCTTTAAATGCCGGGCCAAAGCCCTCATCAAAAGGTAAATAATGAGCATAGGCATTTAACCCTTGGATAATAACATGGTTAATTCTGCCCAAAGGAGTAAGTTTTTGTCCCACAAAGGTGGTGCCTGTAGCTGCTTCTATATTCATTTTAACGAACCCCAAAGGACCAATGTAATTGGCAGCACTGGAACCTAAAATTTGCGCGGATTTGGGGATGATACTATCAATATACTTCTCTTTATAGTATTCCCAATCCGTTTTTAGCAATTCAAAACGTAAATCCCGAGCCGCTTCTCGCGTTCGCTCTGCTTCTGAAATTTCGAGATTAGGCTCAGCTTCGGGTAAGCCCAAACCTGCTTCACTCAAACCTCGTTCTGCTGAAATCATCATTCTGAACTAATAAATATAAAGATATTAAAATTATATATCCTTTTTGCTTTCCTACCAACACTATGCCTTTTGATGCCTCGTGCGGCCGAAGCCGACTGTGTCTTTAGCCCAGCCGTCCGGCGCCTCGTGCATTTCTGCTCTGGTAATCGTATAGTCTCCGTATTTGTCATTGATCTTATCCATTGCAGAAAGGAGCCGCCGAGGACGCTCGTATTGTTCAAAGAGAAAATCCTGAACTCCGCCCGAGGCGGATCGGCCTTGGGCCGAAAATTTCAATCCTGAGACTGATACGCCCATGATCTTGATTCGTAACTCACCCCTACCCTCTCTTACCCTAAGAGAGGGAGAAAAGATCGACCACGCCACACGGAAAATATCCTTGCCGTCATTAATAAAGTCTTTAATTTTGTGCTGTTTAGAAAAGCTAGAGTATTGTTTATCGGAATGGAAATAATGTACCACGCTTCCTGCGACCCCGTATTTTCTCATCCGGCGCCCGACTTTTTCAGAAAGTTTGAACATCAGTCTACGAATCTCATCTATACTCGTCAATGCTTTCCCGACTGTATAAGCATGGCCAAATGATTTAGCGTCTTCCTCTTCAGACATCACTGCGGAGGTGTCTTGAAAATTAGCCAGATCATGCAATACCTGGCCCCAGAGGCCGAACTGGTTAAGTAAATTCGATAGCGGATACGTGGCAAGTTCCTTGAGAGTAAAAATTCCCAATTTGCCCAGGGCGCGTTTCAAGCGTGGACCAATCCCCGGCACGTCAGTCATGTTTAAGTAATCGTAAAGTTGGGAAACATACTCGGGTCTAATTACACAGATTCGGTCTATTTGATTCCACCCCCACCCAACCTCCCCCCTCAAGCCTACCCCAAAAGCAGTTACGCTTTTTGGGGGCCCCGGCAAGGGGGAGGGGCAAGGGGAGGGTGAAAATATTCCGCCGTCGAGATCAGCCGCGATCTTGGAGATCAGCTTGTTAGGCCCAATGCCGACCGAACAGGACACCCACTCGCCGACCTCCAAACGAATACGCTGTTTGATCTCAAGTCCTAAAAGCATGGCCTCTCCGTAATCTCCCGCGCAATACTCGGTCGCATCAATAAACGCTTCATCAATGCTGTATTGCTCCACATTGTCCGAGTAATCCCGAAAAATCTGCAAAAATTTTTGGGTAATGTCCCGGTATTTATCCGGATCAGTGTGCAGGAGAACTATCTGCGGGAAAATTTTAACCGCCTCCCAAACGGGCGTACCAAGCTTGATGCCCATCCGTTTAGCTTCGACAGACGGCGCGATGATGATGCCGCCTAAATGCTCGCAGACTCCCACGGGCCGCCCGCGCAGCAGTGGATTGGCCTGTTGTTCCACACTGGCGAAATACGAATTCATATCGATGTGTAAAACTATTCTGTTCATAAACAATAAGTTTCAATAAATTTCCATGTATTTCAATTTATTTCCTGAAACAAGTAGAAATATGCTTCGCGAAATTAATAGAAATTAATTGTGTTATAATTGCGATTATGAATCACCCAGAACTCGTGCTTTCCAATACTACTTCATTTTTTTCCGGCAATATTGAAAACCTATTCAAAAATGCCCGCAAATACGGTTTTCACTATATAGAGATTGTTCCTTACCGTTGGATAAAGCCAGAGCAAATCCTAAGCCTGCAAAACCGCTACGGCGTAAAGGTTGCTGGCATTCACCTGCCGACTGTTTGGAGTGAAACTCTCATGAAAACCATAAAGGAAAAGCCCGGGCTTTTCGAGCAGTTCTTTGCGGTAGTATTTAATTTCTATCTGGGTAAAGCCAAATATAGTCCGGGCATGGACATCGCCAGGACTCTTGCTGACCAGAGGCCTTATCTGCTCATCCATTCCAACGTAGTCAAAGAGTTAAGCGCAGAGTTTGAACCGATTGCCAAAGAGTTTCACACTGTAGCGGAAAACATTCCCCGCGTGTATGGCCATGACCCTCTTCTCTGGGACCCTGTTACTATTCAAAATCAGCTTGTACCGCGGGGACTAAAAGGCCTGGTATTTGACGTAGGGCATTACAATCAAACTATGCAGGATTTGCCTGAACTCAATCTATTTGAAATGTACCAGCAAATCGCCCCAGAAGTCATCCACATTTCTTACAATAGCCTCCTCATCCACCTTTTGCCGAACAAAAAGGAGCAGGAAGATCTCAAAAAGCTTCTCCAGATTCACCAGCCAAAATATATCACTATTGAAACCAACCCGCTGATCAGCATCAAAAAAGGCAAACTACTCCTGGAAAAAATCATTGAAGAAAGTAATAGTGCCTGAGTTCATCGAAAGCCCCTTCGACTCCGCTACGCTCCGCTCAGGGAATAAGAGTCTTCCACCCACCACTTGAGGCTTTCCGTATTGAAACCAAGTTTCCAAGCATTAACTCCATCGGAAACTGAAAAGAAATAGATTCGAATAGCTCCGTCTTTAATAGCATGGATTAAATTCACGCTATTAATTTTATAAGAATTTTGCCCCCACTTTATAATCCTGGGGAAAATCCCGTCTTTTCCAAATGTGGCAATTACTTCGATTTGATCCATAAATATAATGTAGTCCTTCGACAAACTCAGGAGCTACCATATTTTTTAGTTGGTGGGCAGTTTACCCTGAGTTTATCAAAGGGAACCACAACCTTAAAGGCCTACCATTTAAACCATTCGCCACTTATCAATTTTTCCTTCTTTCCTCTTGTCCAGCCCTCAATTTGTTTTTCTCGAAGTCTGGCCTGCTCTAAAATCTCATACTCTTCCAAATAAACAACCTTTTCTGGTTTATGTTTAGCTGTATATTTGCTACCTAGCCCAGATAAATGCTGCGCCCATCTATTATCCGGACTCCAAGTCATGCCTGTATAATAGCTTTTATCAATGCATTGGATAATATAAACGTACCATTTCCAAGAATCCATATTGTTACCCTTCGACAAGCTCAGGGAATATTTGATGATATTGGCTGAGGGGGGCGAAGCCTACCTTTTTCAATTAAAGACCAAATGTCTTAATTTGTCATTGACAATAACCGGGATGCCGGACAGAGAATTTATCTCGCAAATGAGATTCTGAATGCGGCAGTTGTGCTCCAAACCCGAGTCGCAGCGCGCGCAAAGCTTTTTCAGATTGTCGATCGCGTTGTATTTAGTTTTTTCTAACTCCGACATGTTACTTGTTATCAGTTATTAGTTATAAATTTCACTCCAGCTGTCTTATTACTCCAACGACCTTGCCTTGAACAGTCCATTCGTCTTCCGGATAAATATTTTGATATTTGCTGTTTTCCGGCTTGAGATAACGCCGACCATTTATCTGCATAAATCTCTTTACCGTAGCCTCGTCATGAAGGAGCGCCACCACAATATCTCCGGATCTGACCTCATGTGCCGGCCGGACAATGACCAAATCTCCCTCTAAAATCCCGGCATTAACCATACTGTCGCCTTTGACCTGCAAAAGAAACACATCTTTGCGGCTTCGAAGCAAAGAGTTGGGAAGATTAATCCATTCCTCTATATTCTGCTCTGCCAGAATCGGACTGCCGGCCGTGATAGTTCCGAGAAGTGGCACAGGTATGGCTCCAGCGTTAATCTCATTGCCGTGCTCATCGCGGACCCTGATCCCCCGGGCGCTTCCGTCCCGTTTAATCAAATCTTGTTCCTCCAGGCTATGAAGCAGCTTGGCTACTGCGTTTTTGGATTTAACCTTTAGCGCACGAGCCATTTCCGAGATTGTAGGCGGAAAGCCGATGTATTGAACATTCTCCTTAATAAAATCGAGCAATTGTTTTTGACGTTTGGTTAACATACTTATAAAGTATACAATCGTTCACCTATTGTCAAGCCCCATTAGAAATAGCTTATTTATGATAATTTTTGAGTAATCCACATTTATTTCTAATAGGGCGCGCCCTAGTTTTCCACACCTCTTACGCCAACCCCTTAGCCAAGGCTACGGAGGGTCAATAAATTTCGAAGTGCATAGCACGATAATAAAAAACAACTCCCCGATCTGGATCGGGGAGTTGTCCTATTTCAGTTGTCAGCTAAACTTCTTCTGCTGCTTCTCCGGTATCCGCGCCTTCACCACCCTCTTCTCCATCGGCATCAGCCGCTGGCATGGTTGCATCATCATTCACGTCATCGATGATCATTTGTTTTTCTCCTTCCCCGATTTTCGGGGAAATTAATGAAACTGCCGTAAATATAAATCCGCGCCTTAGAATTGTCAAATTATCTTTTGCTCAGCAAAAATTGCAGGAGGTCGAGAATCTGCTCCCAAACCTTTTTGAGAATCGGACCCGAGGCTGGCAGGAGGATGATAAGCAAAATCAGATAAACCAGCTGTTTTCTCAGGACCTTGTAAATTCCAAAAACGATGAGCACAGCCAGGACCACGGAAATAATCCCATGAAGCTTTTCCGGAAAATATCCCAAAAACTGATAATAAATAGAGTACACATTATGCAAGGAAAAATTATTCACGTTCATTGAAATTTTTTACCCGTTACAAATCGGCCCGATAAAACACGGCGGCAGACGCCTGGGACGGCTTATTTGGAACGGGATTTAGTTTTTAAATGATTGATGATTGCCAAATGCGGATAATCGAGAATATCGCGCACGAACCGGTCGCTCATGAGGCGCCGGTATTCATACTCTTCCACGCTCATCACTGCGTAAACAATCTCCATTCCTGTAATTTTTTCTACCTCTTTGAGAAGGGAGGTCAACCGAATACGGCTAATATTATCGCCGACCACCAGCAGATCCAATGGCAGGTTGGGCTGCATGGTAAATACCCCGCTAACAATCACCAGCTTGGCATTCGGCAGCTTTTTTAAAATCTTGCTGACCTGGTCGTAATCGCGTTTGGCGTCGCTGGACAGCAGATCCTCAAGCTCCTGATAAAGCGAAAAGCGCGTGTTCACCCGAAACAATCTCTGCCGGCTTTTCGTGCCAGTACTTAGGACCTCAGAGCGCACCAGTTCGCGAACTGCTTCACCAGCCACACGCGTGGAAACCTCGGCTATGGTATGGAGCTCTTGCAAGCTAAAACTGCGCTTCGGATGGGCAAAAAACACGCTTAAAATTTTTTTCTTGGGCTTGGTATTCAGCAAATTTTCCAGCATAGAAACAGTTTAACATATAGGTGTTTGATAGCAAGAGCGCCACAAGCTATACTTAATCTATGAACCCCGTTAAAAATCTAAAAGCTCTCAATGGGGAAACAGATATGACACCAATAATTAAACATAAGGATTCCTAACTGGGTGAAACTCAAGACCAATGTAGGACAAATTTTTCTCACTCATCCCAAAGATGAAAATTTCACTTCGGTTTATGAAGAAAGTTTTTCTCGGGACGGAGCAAGTGTGGATTTGTTCGCAGTCATCGAGATCGCAGGTATCGGCCCGCAAATGCTTAAAGCCAGCAAAGCTGATTATGAAAAACTGACACAAACTATTGTCGGCGCCCTGAAGCGTACCTACATTGCCGCGCCGAGCGTTTCCGAGGAAACCTTTGAAAAAGCGCTCGCTAACATTAACTCTTCCCTGTCTCGGCTCGGTTCAAAAGAAAAAATCACCTGGTTTGGCCGACTCAATGCGACATTGGGCGCGGTGGCAGGAAATCAGCTCTCGCTTTCCGTAGTCGGGAACGGCGTAGTCTATCTCTACCGTGAGGATGAACCTTCGCTCCTCAGCGATGGCCTTGCTGAAGAGAAGCCTAAACCCACAAAGCTGTTTGCCAATTACGCTAGCGGCGGCCTGGCAAACGGCGACCGCGTGGTTCTATCCAACCGGGAACTGTTGAATTTCCTGTCCCAGGAACGGCTTAACAGTTTCCTAAGCTCGGAAACTCTGGAAGATGCATGTGAAGAAATTATCACTGCTCTATCCGACGTAAAAGACACCGGATTTGCCACCTATGTATTTGAAGCCGCAAGCAGCGAAAAAAGCCCATCTCCGGTAGAACGCAAAATCCGGACCGCCAGCCGTGGCTCCCGGGATTTCGCAAATTATCTGGAAATAGCAAAATACGCCGCTATTTCGGCCGCGGGTTTTCTATGGCAGAGCATTTCAGGCGCGGTAAAATTCATCATTCATTTCTTTCGAGTCCGCCCCAAAAAATATCTATTCATGGCAATCGCGGTTGTGCTCATTTTATTTTTGGGCAATATCGCCCTGGCCACATGGCGCAAAAACCACCAAGCTGTTCAAGAATCTCAAACCACTACTGCCGCCGCAATAGAGCAAAAACTCAGCGAGGCAGAATCCGCGCTCATCTATAACAATGAAAACGGCGCAGTGGTGCTTATCACTGAGATCGAAACCCTTCTGGCAAGCCTAGATAAAAATTCGCCCGATCGCGCTTCCTTAGAAAACCGTTTGCTCAGCCTGAAAAATAAAGTGAGTAAAGACGTGCGCGTGGACAATCCCACAGTGCTCACGGAATTTGGCAGCGTGCCTACAAACCTCATCCGCTCTCCCAACGGCTTTTTGGGATACAATAAAAATTCCGGCAGGCTGGCGTTTTACGATTTTCGCGCTGGATCAACCAAGCCTGTACTACAAAACCAAAACACAGGCAATCTCAGCTTTGGGGTCTTTCTCGGGAGCAATGCCGGCTACACATTCTTGCATAAGGACGGCAAATTTGTGAAACTCGATATTGATGGAGAATCCCTAGCCGATCTCAACGCAGGCACGAACGCGGATGTATCGCTTGCAGACCTGGCACGCGGCCGTGCTCTGGCTGTCCTGGGAGAAAATTCCAATGCCCGCCTCTACGCGCTTGATCATAAAACACAGCAAATCTGGCGGATGAATGTCAATGATTCGGGAATTGCTACGCCTGACCGCTGGCTAAAAACTACTGCGGATTTTACTGAAGCGCGCGACCTTGCTATCGACGGCAGTGTTTACGTGCTCTACGCAGATCATCTGGAAAAATATTTCAACGGCACCAGGCAGAATTTCCAGATCTCCGCCATCAGCCCGCCGGCAAAAAATTTAGTAAGTATTTTTACCGCCCCTGACCTGCAGTCTCTCTATCTCGCTGACCCGGACAACAAACGGATAATAATCTTGAACAAACAAGGCCAGCTGGAAAAACAACTCATCTCTGAGAAGCTTCACGAACTTTCCGACCTCTTTGTCGACGAAAAAGCCGGCCTCCTCTACGCCCTTTCCGGATCTGAACTGTTGCAGATAAATATTAAATAACAATTTCCACGCGCTTGGTACGCGAGGCCTGGCCGGAGATTATCCCTACAGCGGTTTTGGATATGCCAAAATACTCTGCCAAAACCTCAATCACAGCCCTATTGGCCTGGCCGTCATGAGCGCGGGCTTTTACGGAAACAGCGAAATGTGTTTCATCGGTTTTTTTGACTCTGTTCTCTTTTGCCCCGGCTTTGACTTTTACAAAAATCTTCATGACTGATTAACTAATAATATTCTGCACCCTGCCCACCTCGCCTGTTTCCAGCCGAACTTTGATGCCGTGGGGATGAGATGACGAGTTCGTCAAAATATCCTGAACTACCCCGCGAGTAAGGAAGCCTGAGCGCTGGTCTGTTTTCAGCACGATTTCAACAGTCAAACCTGGTTTGATGTCTGTTCTGTTCTGTCCATTCATATTATTTTCAGTTTTTCCGCCCGGGAGAGTTTTTTGATTCGCGCTTCCTGCCTAGAAGCCTTGGACCGGCTGCGGAATTTTTTAGAAAAAACGAGTTTTACCGGCCGGCGCGAGCGCGTATATTTTGCGCCAAATCTGGAAGAATTATGCTCCAGAACCCGCCGCTTCACATCAACCGTAATCCCCGTGTAAAGGGTCTTGTCCGCGCATTTGAGAATGTAAAGATGATATGCTCGTGTCATACATTCATTATATCAAACCTCCGCGCTCAACAGCTCAAGCGCGTCCGAGGCGTTGATTTCAGGTAAGTTAACCCGCCCTGATTAAGGCTGGACAAAATCCGGCCTGCATGCTAGAGTCTGCTCAACGAATCACGAGGAGGTATTTAATGAAAACTTTGAAGGCTTTTTTGAAAGCCGTATTCGAGCTTATTTTCCCAGGCCCGCCAAAGGTGCAAGTCAGCGTTTGCGTCGAGCGCGCTGTCATCAACCTCGAAGACGGGGGAACTGATCTCAATTCCCTGAAATTCTGGGAAGATAGCGCGAATGGATTCTCCGCCAACCAATGGAGGCGAATCCTCGCCGCCTGCAACAGAGGGGAAAGCGAACACCCGCAATTTGCGGACAGATACTACCGTATCCGCATCTATGCGCAACAAAAACTGGGCCAGCTCGCACCACCCGAAAACGTGGTGAGAACGTGATACAAACCGGGCGACCGCGCACTACGTGCCGCGGTCGCTTTTCAATTTATGCTGTTTCCCCGCATTTGGGGCATTTTTGCTCTGAATTTTCTTTTCCAGGTTCAGTCTCCAGATGGATTTGCACTAGGAAATTATAGCCGCATTTTTTGCAGCGATGTGGTCTTCTCATGAAATGTTACGGCGCAGCAAGGAGCCAGTTTACGTCGCGGCCGCCCAGGCTGCCTTCCCAAACATAGCCTCTAAGCATCAACATCTGCCGTTCATAATCGTCAACAGTATACACGTGGTCGCCGCTGCGTGCGTTGAACAGGCGATAGATTTGTTTGTCAGAAACCTCAGAAGAAAATGTCGGAACATAGCCGATAATGCCCTCGAGCACAAAACCGGCGCGCTGAGAGGCAATAACCTCGTCAGCTTTGGTGGTGTAAAAATGATTTCGAGCTCTGGCGCTGTACATCCGATAAAGCGGTTCTGTACCGGAAACAGACTGCGTGTATACATAACCCATATCCCCTTCCAGCCGGTAACCAGCGTACGCAGCAGACAAAGCCTCGCCGCGATCCGTGGTGTAGAAATGATTATCAATCTGCGCATTGTAAAGCCGGATGAGCGCTGTTTTGTTTGCCGGCGCAGTAGGCAGGGGGGGCGTAGGCGGCGGTACTGGAGGCATTGGCGGGGTGATGGTCCCCAGGACCCCCGAAACATTCAGGCGAATCGGAATAACCAAGGGCGAGTTGGAAAAATTGCCAGTCATATAGATGTTGGCGCGGTAAGTGCCGGGCGAGAGCCCTGCCGGTTTTACGGCTGCGCCCAAACCTGTGGGGCTGCCCGGATAAGAAATAAGGGTGCTGTATTCATTGTAGGCGCTATTCAGCCAGGACGGGTGACTATCAAGCGAGAGCACGTAGCTGATCGGCGAGCCAGTGATATTATTGAAAGTCAGAGATTGAAAAGCCGGTTCGCTTGAACCGATCGTGTAATAAAAATCAAAAGACCGCTGGGAAAAAGAGAAAGGCTCGAAAGGCGCGGGTGGAGGAAGCGGCGGCGCAGGCACAGTCGGAAAAACAGTAAGCGTAAAATTTCTGCTTACAGATGTGGCGGTGCCGTCCAAAAACAAGCTGACATTATAAATCCCGCCAACAGTCGGCGTGCCGAAAAGCGGCAAATCAAAATATCCGCCGATGGGAATGATGCCGATTGCCCCGGCAGAGATTCCCGGGGGCAGACCGCTGAAATACGCGTTTGGCGCATAGGTGCCGCTGTAAAGCACATGAATATTTGCGGAGTAATACGAACCTGCCGAACCGGAAGGAAGCGAAGTGGTGACCACGTCAAATCTAGCGTCCTGCACCACAGTCAAAGCAAAACTCTGCGACGCGCTTTCACCGTAAAAATTTGAAAGATAAACATTCACTGTGTAAAAACCGACAGATGACGGTACGCCGGTAATATAGACGTATCCTGCGCCGCCAAAATTATTTTGTTCAACTACGGTAAGGCCATTTGGGAGGCCGCTGACAGCCGCATTTACTTGGTAGCCTGTGGTATTGGCAAAACTCAAGGTCGCGGAATAATACTGCCCAACTACCGCGTTCGGCAAAGGCGCTGGCACGTTAATGGCAATATATCCGGCAGCCTGGGAAATAGCCGGTAAAGCGGTAGCTGCAAGGCTTGCTGCAAAAACTATGGATAGGAGTTTTTTTACCCAGTTAGAAATGCTCATGGTTCGGAAAATTAATTGCTAATTTCGCGTCCTAGCCCGCTAAAATACTATGTAACTTCTAACGGGGCGGATAAGCTTATAAAAATTAAGTAGCCTAAGTATACAGGATTCTTTAAAAAAAGCAACCCCGACTCAGGTCGGGGTTTTTGGGATGGTATCAAAATAAAATTTACTTCAAAACCACTTTGCCGCCGGCTTCTTCGAGTTTCTTTTTTAGCTCCTCAGCTTCGGCTTTCGGCACGTTTTCTTTGATAGCTTTTGGCGCACCGTCCACCAGATCCTTGGCTTCTTTCAAGCCTTTGCCGGTCACCTCGCGCACTACCTTGATGACCGCGATCTTGTTAGATCCTGCTTCGGTAAGCTCGACTGTAAAATCAGTCTTTTCTTCCGCGGCTGCAGCGCCTGCTCCTCCCGCCGCCGGTACGCCGGCCATCATCATCGGAGCGGCTGCTGAAACGCCAAAACGGTCTTCCAAAATCTTGACCAGCTCAGAAAGCTCCAAAGCGGAAAGTTTATCAATCGATTCAACGAGTGATTTAAACTTTTCCGGGACTTCTGTTTTTACTTCGTCTGCCATATTATGCCTTTCTAAATTAATTGATGAGGGTAATTAGGGTAATAGGTTTAAATAAGTTTACTTTTTGCACTGAGCACATTGAGTAACCCTCGAATGTTCCCTGCCAATACTGACACCAGTCCTCGAAGCGGTGAAGCAATAACTCCGACGAGCTGACCTCGCAGTTCCTGTTTGCCGGGAAGAGTGGCGAGCGCATTGACCTGGGCCGCGTCAATGACCATCTTATCGAGAATGCCGGAAACTATCTTGAGATTGCCTTCAGTCTTGGCAAAGCTATGCAAAATCCTGGCGGCCGCAACTTCGTCCTCGGTCGAGAGCGTGACCGCAGTAGGTTTGTTGAACACCAGCGTGGAAATATCATACCCGGCAAGACGCAAGGCTTTTTTGAGGAGGTTAATCTTTACGACCTTGTAGCTCACAGACTCTTTACGCAGGCTGGCGCGGATCTTTTGGATCTCGCGAGTCGGCAGGCCGGAAAAATCGCAGAACACGCCAGCCTTAGCGCCTTTAATCTGTTCTGCAAGCTCGATTACTAAATCTTTTTTCTGCTGTTTATTTAACATATTTTTTGGTTAATAAAAATCTCGGGGTTCCCCGAGAACTAGGAAGCTAAAAAGCTGATCAGCTAAAAGCTTGATATCCTCGGCAGAATTATTAATCCCGATGTATCGGGACTCTGCTGTCTTTGGAAATATTTAACTAATCTCATTATATAGGGGTTTTTCTAGAGTGTCAAGCTTACTCCCGCCTCTGGCGCGACAAAAAATTCCCCATATTCAGATATCCTTTTCTGAATATGGGGATTGCGCTCTAATGAGCGCTGTGACTGGCGCGAAATTCGCGTTCAAAGGTCGTATACGTAGCAACCAGTTTCCTGGCCTCCGCCGATATCGGGTCATCAATTTTCCCGCAAAGCGAGTACCCGCCTTCATGGCTAAGCGTTGTTTTCCCGCTGAATTTAACAACCCCCTGGTTTTCTAGCCAGCCAAAGACGAATTTGAAAACCCGCTTGTCAAACTCCATATCCAATTTCACATGGTACTTACGGACCTGGAGCCTCAAAAAATTAGCAGGAAGCGGATTGCGTTCAATCCTCGTTTGCGCGTATCCCAGCTGCAGCATGCTCAGCACGATCGCTTTCGTCATGGTCGTATCTACTCGTTCCGGCAGAAATTGAAGAGATGGAAACGTTCTCTCAATTTCGCTATCCAAAGTGGCGTAAATTTGAGGTTCTGCATGCGATGGCTGGGTTCTGTCGGCTGCCCGCTGTTTCCTGAGCCAAGCCTCAGAATGCTCGTTCGTAAATGCGGCTTCCAAAATTTGTATGGCCTGCTTCAGAAAACCTATCTTTTGATCCTCGTCATCCGAAGCCTCCGCCTGATCATAAAACTTCAAAGCCTGATCCTGGACTCTGGCATCCGAGCATGCCTCGAACAAACAATAATACAAACCGGTCTGCCTCTTCAAATTCTCTTCAGTGCGCTTACCGCTTGGTGCATTTTGAGAGTGCGGCTGAACTGTCGGAACGGGGCTGTTGCGAACCGGCCGCGTTACTGTCCGAACCGGTTGATCTGCCAACAACCTCTGCCTAAACCTGATCATGTCCCGCAAAGACTTTTCAGCGAGCTTTCTCAGGCTATTTGTTCTCAAAAACTTCACAGGGTCCGGCAACGGCGCTCCTCTGCCAAACTCCTTGTAAACCAATGACCAGTAGTCCAACAAGCCTGTTTCCCGGCAATAAGCAGAGTAGATTCCAATCAAGGCCGCGAGGCTAAAAACCGAGAGTACAACGCCAAAAGGCAAGGTTCCCCGTTTAACCACCCAGAGATTCAGGACTCCATCAGTGGTCATCTCGTAGCGCAGCCGGCCTCGCATGATCGGCGTATCAACCATCTGAGCATTGGCGCTCCAAAGCCTCATAAATCCGAGAAAACTCTCGTGAAAATTCTCAAGATCAGGGCTCTCAGCACCGTCTCCGATCGTTATGGAAATCGCCGCTCTCCACGACAAATTTTCCTGCGGAAAACCCCTAAAGACTGATCCATTGGTCCTCTTGGAAGACTTGATATTACCCTGTACGATTCCTTTCGAGTAAATCTCAATGCCCATTGCGCGATCGGCTTTCAGCAAAAAAAACTTCGCCGCTGCCGCAGGTTGATTCTGAGCCGTTGGTATAATTTGCTCGATTTGGAACTGGCCAAAATTAAACCCGGCCGCGAGAGTTAAATAACCTCTCTTGTAGTTTCGTTCCTTAAACTGAGCAAGGGTAGTTTCACTGTCCTCAATGACTTCGACCGGAATATCTGTTGCACCAGAAAAAATCTGAGCATGCTCCCGGACGAAAATCCAGTCCGGGTCAGGCGGTCCGGCCAGCGGCTGAAGATAAGGCGCAGCCGCGATCACCAGGATGCTGAGTAAAACCACGAAAATGGCAACCCTCTGCAGACACAAGCAAATCTTGATTCCGCGTTCAACCAATTTGTAATCCGTATGCCCTCCTAAGGCGACAAAGAGTACCAAACTAACGGCCTATTATTGCTCATGGCCTCGTTTTTGTCAATCTTCAATTTATTGTTTTGATTGAGGACGAGGGAAAAATCTACCGCGGAAACGCGCTGGATTTTTTCCAACGAGACTGACTCAAACTCTGGCTTTGCATCCTGCGCACATCGCGCGGAGGAAAAGCCGGAGTTTTTTTATTTTTCATATCTATTCTATCGGACTTCCGTCTGTATAAACCGCAAGACTTGCATTGATTAGGTTTGCCGAATCATAGCCTTTGCTCTGTAACATGGACAAATCTGAGAATCTGCGTTTCTTGCCTTCAGAGAT
>Ga0209542_10004643_pt1 | contig 28036 bp, 24 predicted proteins | sample RifCSPhighO2_01_FD_184028 | JGI IMG/M metagenome (GOLD analysis project Ga0209542, IMG submission 184028) | Soil microbial communities from Rifle, Colorado - Rifle CSP2_plank highO2_0.1 (SPAdes) (version 2) | ecosystem: Environmental > Terrestrial > Deep subsurface > Rock core/Sediment ...
TAAAGGCGATTTAGCTGATCCTACCTCGCTTTATAGAATTATCAATGAAGTAAAGCCAGAAGAAATCTATAATGAAGCTGACCAGGATCATGTCAGCTGGAGTTATCAGGCAGTGAATTATTCCTGCGATATCACCGGAGCGGCAGTAGCGCGGCTGCTGGAAATTATTAAACAAATCAATTCTAAAATAAAATTTTTCCAGCCGGTTTCTTCCAATATGTTTGGCAAAGCTCCAGAAAATCCGCAGACTGAAGAAACATCCTTCCGGCCGCAGAGTCCTTATGCCGCCGCTAAAGTGCTAGCTTACGTGATGTGCAGGTATTATCGCGATGTCTTTGGAATGTTTGTTTCTACTGGAATATTTTATAATCACGAAGGGCCGCGAAGAACTGAAGATTATGTAACACGCAAGATAACTACCGCCGTGGCGCGAATAAAATTAGGATTGCAGAAGGAATTGTTATTGGGCAATTTAGATACAAAAATTGATTTCGGATACGCGCCAGAGTACATGGAAGCTGCCTGGAAGATTATGCAGATGGACCAGCCGGATGATTTTGTTATTTGCACTGGAGAAGCGCATTCAGTTCGCGAATTTCTGGAAGAAGCTTTTGCTGTCGTAGGCTTAAATCCAGACAATTATGTTAAATTTGATCCGCGCTTCGCCCGGCCGGGAAATACCAGCGCATTGTTAGGGGACACTTCTAAAGCTCGGCAAAAGTTTGGCTTCAACCCGCAGGTTAAGTTTAAGCAATTAGTAAGAATCATGGTGGAGCACGATTTGAAGTTGGCTGAGGAAGAGTTAAGGATGAAAAGAGCAGAATTATAGTCTATTTCAGATTAATGGTTCATAAATTTTAAAAAGCATTTATTGGTTTTGGCTCTAAATATGAGTTTAGCTGATAAAGTTAAGATCGAATTAGCTGATTTAGCGGATATTGACGGAATTACGCGAGTTCTAGATTCAGTTCCATTAAGACGGGATTTTGTTTATGGACCAGATTGTTTTAAAGAGAATGTTAAATATTCTTTCATACAGTCTATAAGGCATGAGCATGAGGGCGTGTATGTTGCTAAAGAAGGTGATGAGGTTGTTGGTTTCGCTTGGTTTATGAATCATCCTCCCAATAATGGCACAGCAATTCTGGAAATGTTGGCAGTAAGAACGGACAGGCAAAATCAAGGAATAGGTTTGTGCTTAATTAAAGAAAGCAGCGATAAATTTGTCGAATCGCAGCGAGAGCTAGGCAGTAATTTAAGAACATTGCATCTTACTACCAATTATTCTAACGATAGTGCAAGAACGATTTATCAACGGGCCGGTTTCCAACCCATCGCTTTAATTCCTGGATTTGTAGGTGATGGAAATATTGAACTATTCATGTTGAAGAAATTAAATTCGGAAAAAGCGCCGGATGCTTATGTTACAAAATGATGCGGAGGAATAAAAATGGAATTAATTAAAGCTACTCTCTTTGATGTTGACGGCGTTTTGATTACCGGCGGAAAATTTGATAGCACTCCTACTGAATTAAAGGAAGCTATTGCGGAGATGAGAGAATCTGATATATTGTTTAATTTGGCCTCTGGAAGACCATTGTTTGAGCAAGAGAAATTATTTAGGATTATCACAAACAACGAAATCCCGCCAAAACCATTAGAGGGAATTCTTTATGAGGCTTCAGCGGTTAAATTATGGAACGATAATCAAAAGTATAGAGTTGGCGGTTTAAATGCAGAACAAATCGATCAAATTGAGTCCTTTAGTACCCAGCATGGCCTGTTTACCGGAATGGTGCCGCAATCTAATAATCGAAGATATGAGACACAATTAGGTTATGTTACTCCAACTTTTAGAACTATAGGAGAAACTGATAAACAATTATTAGAAACGGTTTATACTCAAGTTAAGCCAATAATTGAATTAGAATTTCCTTTCGCTCAGGTGGAAATGTCAGCTGATGCAGTTGATATTATGGCTAAAGGAGTTTCTAAAGATAAGCCAACATTAGAATATGCCAGAGTAACTGGAATTAGTTTAGATCACGTAGCGGCTATCGGTGATTCTGGTGGAGATATGGGCATGTTAAGAGAAGTAGCTAGAGTTGCCGGAAGGGTAGCTTATGTTGGTGAAAATGAAACGCATATTCGTGAATTGCAAAGTATTGCCCTTAGATTTACAGATGGCAGATTCATTGAAACCAAAAACAAAGGCCCAGAAGGAGCAGTAGAATTTGTTAGAGCAATTTTAGATCATAATAAAAAATATGAATGAACAAGTTTTAGGGAGGAATTAAAATGGAAAGAAATGATTATCAAGTTGAAAGAATGAGTGATGGGGTTTTATTGAACAGAGAAAATGTAGGCTTTACTTCTTACGGGCCATTCTTTACAGAAGGCCTATGTGCTGCTGATCCAAATAATCCTAAAAATCCAAGGACCAGGGGATGGTATAATGAAAATGTTATTAAGCCAATGATTGCTAAAGGAGAAATTGATGACGGTAGCAAAAGACCTTTTGATGATCGGAAACTTCGTTATTCCGGTTCACAACAGCGTAGCACTTCCGTAGAACCTAGAGGATGGATAAATGTTAATTTAGGTATAACCAACTATAGGGCTTTTTTAGCTGACTTAAATAGAAGTGATGAAGAAAATCTGATTCTCCAAGCCAGAGGCGAAGAAATTTTTGGGGATAAATATGCCTTCTTTTCTAGAGCTACCGGAATTGCCATTTTACCTTTGTTTATGGATGTAAATAAACAACAAAACGTAACTTATGTTGGAGAGCGAACTAATAAAGAAGCTGGGGGATTCCTAAATGCAGTAGCTGGACATCTGAAATATAAAGATAATCCAACAGATGTTAATATCGATGAAGATGCTTTTAGAGAGTTGGAAGAAGAATTTGGTCTTCCTAAAAACGCTATAATCGGTGGCCCTATGTTCGTTGGTCTATATTCACATCCAATTAAAGGAGATTCTGATTTTACTTTTATTGTACAAACCGATGTACCTGCCTCATATGTTGATTCTGGAGAATGGATGAATAGAGTTAAGGAAAGGGAACACAAGCCACTAATCAAATTAGCGTCTATGGCTGAGGTTAAAAGGCTTTTAGATGAAAGCGTGGTTCCAGATGGAAGAAAATTTCCTTTAATGTATTCAACACGAGGAGCTTTAGAAAGCTTAACTGAAGCTGAATTAAGAAGATTATAATCTTTTTTATTTTTATAATCGGAGAATTAAATAAAATAACAAATTATTGGAGGATTAAATAAAATGACAGATTTAGGCCATTTAGTAAGCGCGCCTGGCGGACATAAAGATGATCGTAGAAGGATAGTAGATGTAACACCGCGAGTAAAAGTTTTCACTGTGGCCGATATGCCCGGACTAGAACTGGCAAACCATTACCATGCTAAAACGGATGAAGTGTTTCATGTATTACAAGGGGAATTAAGGATGAAATTTGAAGAGATTAGTACCCAGAAGCGAGCCTGCATGATTATGTTAAGGCTGTTTTAAGGGAGGCGAAGATTTTTGAAGATAAATTTTCTTAGTTTTTACCCAAAAAATTCAGATATAAGTAAGATGGGTCTTACTCGATGGCGGAAATAGAAATAACTAGGGAATTATACATTAGCCCCTTTCGATTATCATGCGCCTATTTAAAGAACGAAAGTAAAATAATTAATTTAAATTTATATCCCAAAAATGAGCAATAAATCTATCTAAAACAATTTCATTTTTACTTTAAACGCCCTCGCTTCCCGGTTTGCATCTTTAGTAACATTCCTAGCTACAATATCCATCTCTGAAGAATGATTGGGCGCATCCCAGGGAAATGGTTCCCCTGCCAAATGCTTCTGCCATAATTTAAGGTCCGTTTCCACCATTAACTTAACTAGTTCCTTAAATGTCACTTTCGGCTTCCATCCCAAGATACGCTGAGCTTTGTTATGATTGCCGCATAGCTGATGAACATCTAAAGGACGATGCAGCTTTTTATCGCTAATTACATAATCTCTCCAGTTTAAACCAACAGTTTCAAAAGCCAACTGCGCAAATTCCCCTACGGAATGAGTTTCGCCGGTAGCAATAACATAATCGTCTGGATGCTTGTGCTGCATCATTTTATACATGGCATAACAATATTCTGGAGCGAAGCCCCAGTCGCGCTTAGCTTTTAAATTGCCTAGCTTCAAATCTTTCTGCAAGCCTAGCTTAATTCTAGCGACAGAATTAGTAATTTTACGAGTAACAAATTCCAGCCCCCGCAAGGGGCTTTCATGATTAAACAAAATTCCGTTGCAGGTAAATAGGCCATAGGAATTACGGTAAATTCTGGCCATGTTATAGCTGTGCAGTTTGGCCGCGGCGTAAGGAGAATTAGGAATCATCGGCGAATTCTCATCCTGCATTTGGCTAGTGAATGCGCCATATAATTCGCTGGTAGAGGCCTGGTAAAATTTAATATTCTTATTCAAATGCCTGATAATCTCTAAAAATCGTGTAGAGCCGCTGGCATCAATATCGGTAGTTAACAGGGGCTGGTCAAAAGAGCTGCCGACATAGCTCTGAGCAGCGAGGTTATAAATTTCATGAGGGTCGGAGATACTAACTGCTTCCAATAAAGAAGACATATCAGTTAAATCTGCCGGTATTAAAGTTATTTTGTTAGCAATACCTAACTGCTGCAGCCGCCAGAAATTCGGCGTGGATACCCGTCGGTAGGTGCCAAATACTTTATAGCCTTTGGCTAACAAAAGTCTGGCTAAATAAGGCCCGTCTTGGCCAGTAATTCCTGTCACCAATGCTCTTTTCATTCCTAGTTTCGGGTAAGAATTCATTTAAAAGGTTTCTGTAACATCAATCTGAAGTAACATCAATTTGAAGTAACATCAATTTGAAGATTGTTTTCTGCTTCACTATTTTTAAAAGCAGGGAATAACTTCAGAACAAGACCGTGGCAACAACAGAAAAAGTAGAACAGCTTTTAGCTGCATTAACAGCATTTAATAAAGCGAGCATTAAATACTGTTTGCTAAGAAATTATGAATTTTTATTTAATTATTCATTAAACGCAGAAAGTTTAGATGCTTCTATTTCCAAAGAAAGTATGAGTAAAGCTCATGAAATACTCATTTTCCAGGGGTTCAGCGAAAGAAAACAACAATTTTCTCTCTGCCATCGGTCATATTTTAAAATTGTTGAATTAGATAAAATAAGTTTTGATATCCAAATTGGGGGTGTTTACTGGAATGATCTTCTTTATTTAACTGAAGAAATCTTCCAGCGAAGAATTGCTAAAGACAATGTTTTCGTTCTGTCAAATAATGACTTAGTATTGATGCTTATAACCCATTCTATTCTTGGAAAAAGATATTTCAAAAGTAAGTATCAGCGCATCATTAATAACCAGTTTTGTGATGAAAATGATGTGTATGTCAGCCTTGCAAAACTGTTTAATAAATCTATAGCCGCCAGATTGATGCAGCTAAGAAGAGAAAACCTGTTGCCTATAATCAATCCTTATTATCCCTTAATTGTCTTTCTGGTCAAAAAACCATCGCGATTGATAACTATAGGAAAATTGTCAGTAAGATGGATCAGACAACGAAAAAACATCTTTAGACTAGCTCCCCTAGTTAGCATTGTTGGGCCTGATGGAGCAGGAAAATCTAGTTTGACCAATTATTTATATTGGTTTTTACAATCAAAAGGTAGAAAATCCGTTGTTGTTTACGCTGGAAGAGGCCGAAATCATCTTCTGCCAATCACGGCCTTGGGGAGAAAGTACAAACGTGCTGAAAAACATAAAGAAAATTCTGTCTCTAATACTTATTACTTTAAAAAGAAGGTAATTTATACTATTTCATCAATAATCTTTACGCTAGATTTATTCTTACGGTATTTTATAACTATACTCCCGCAACGACTGGCAGGAAACATTGTTCTTACAGATCGCTACTGCACAGATATTGTACTTATGAAATACGTTCCATTTTCAATTAAAAGAATATACCTCTTCTTGTTCCCTAGGCCATCTCTCTCGATATACCTCTATAATAATGTAGAGATTCTGCATCAGCGGCGACTAGAAGAATCGGTCGAGGAATTAAAGCGGCAAATGGAAATTTTCGAAAAATTTTCCTACGATTTAAAGTTAGAAACCAATGCTCAAGAAGAAAATCAGGAAAAAATAGCTGCTTTTGTGTTCAGATATTTATTGCGTAACTGGCATTAAATGCTAGTACAGCGACCACTTAATTATTCTGTATGATGCACTTTCATCTGAATAGGAAAATTTCGCAAATGCTTGCCGAAAAACTAATAGAGATAATTCTCTTGATTTGGATACATTATTTTAATTATCTATCGTCAGATAACTCCCACTAAAATATACTCTAAGAGACTGTGAAATAGTCGAGATTTTGTCAGTAACAGATCAAAAAATTAACAAAATCTCTATTTTTCAAAGTTCTCTCTAATCATCAGAATTATCTATAGGTCAAAGTGCTGGCGTAGAGTTCTAAAAATTGTTGTGAAATTAGTTTTAAATCAAAATCTTTGGCCTTCTTTAATCCAGATAAAATTAATTGTTCATTCTTTTTAGTTAAGACGCCGATAATCGCCTCTGCCAATGCTGAACTGTTCCGTGGAGGAACAAAAATAGCGCAGTCAAAAAAAACTTCTTGTAATTCTGGAAGTTGAGTGGTTATGACTGGTGTGCCGCAGGCTAGAGATTCAAGTAAACAGGATGGATTCCCTTCCGTGCCTTCCAAATGAGGATAAGGGAGAACAACCGCATCAGCTAATGCAACATACTCAGCAATAGGAATATTTTCAGCAATGAACTTAACATTTCTTTCTATATTTAATGCTTTAATGAGGGGTTTGTACATCTGAAGAGCCTGCTCATAATTCCTAGGGGCAAAAACAAAAAGAGCTGAAGGTAATTTCCTAAGAACCTGAGGGATGGATTTAATCAGGTATTCCGTACCCTTAATTTCCCACATCGCTCCATAATTAAAAACGATTAGCTTATTTTGATAACCATATTTCAGCTTAAGGCTGTCTCTGTTTTGAGGATAAAAAGTTTCCAAATTGATATGTGATCTAACGACCCTTATTTTCTCGGCATTAACTTTATTTCTAATCAAATCCCGGGCATGGCACTTTGTTTGAACTGTTACCAAGTCAGCATAATTCAATAGGCGGTAAGATATAGCGCAGAGGAAACTAAGGAATGAATTCCAGTTCTTCTTATCTAAATCTTTTCGAATAGGGTACGATCGCAAAGTATGAATTACTTTTACTTTTGGCGAAAATAACCATTTGGCCAGCAGGCTCCTTAGCACCAATCCTGGCGAAGAGCTAAATCCATGAATAATGTTGATCTTAATTTGTTTCCTTCTCTGTAGTTTATAAAAACCCAACGGAAAAGCCAGCAATTTATTATATAATGGCAGAAATTGGAAATTCCTTAATTTAACAAAAGGTATTTCATTAATTTCATTAATCTGTGGAATTTCATTAATCTGTTGATTCCCCTTATTCCTGGTGACAATAGCCACAAAATTCTCATTATGTTGCAATTGCCGAGCAAAACTCATTGTGGTAATAGTCAGAGATTCTTTTCCTGACGGCAGCATTCCTGAAACCAATAGCGCGATGTTCATTGTTAAACTAAATTTGTTTTAGCAATAATTCTTTAATACGCAGCTTATCCAAAATAAGATCCGAATCTAGGGAAGAAAAAGTTGCTCGTGTTGTTGGTATAAACATCTTTTCCTTAAATTGCCTGGTCAAGGCGGTAAGATCTTCAGCATAGGGAAGGCGTACAAATAACAAATCATTTTCCAGTAATATATCTCGTTCATCATTGAAAATTAAATCCTCATGTATTTTTTCTCCATGTTTTCGGCCGATTATTTCGTAAAAGTCTGTCGGCTTATGGTTTAGTTCTAAAAACACTTCAGCTAAATCCTGGATTACTACTGAATTCATTTTAAGAATGAATGTTTCTCCCTCTTCGGCCAAAAAAGTAGCATAGAATATCAAGGCAACACTATCTGGAATACTCATTAAAAATCTGGTCATTGCCAGATCGGTGATGGTAATTTTTTTATTCTGGGAAAGTTGTTGGTTCCAAATTTCTAGAACTGAACCGCGTGAAGATAATACATTTCCAAAACGAACTGAAGCAAACTTGGTTTGACTTCGGCCACGATGGTAATACATCGATGAAAGCAAACGTTCGGCAAGAAGCTTAGTGGTGCCCATTACATTACTTGGATTCACCGCTTTATCAGTGGAAATCAGAATCACTTTATCCACTTTGTTAACCATTGCTGATTCTAAAATATTGTAGGTGCCTAGGACATTAGTTTTAATGGCCTCATAAGGATCGTATTCGCACAAAGACACATGTTTTAAGGCTGCGGCGTGGAAAATTATATCTATTCCTTGCGAAGCTTTTAGCAATCTTTCTTTATCTCTAACGTCTCCATATAAAAATCGAATTGACTTTTCATGCCTATACTCTTGCCGGCAATGAAATAGTTCTGTTTCGCGATTATCCAGAATTCTAATTTGTTTTGGTTTAAAAGGGAGAAGATTCTTAAGGATTTCACGGCCAATTGATCCAAGGCCGCCAGTGATTAAAATGCTTTTTTCATGAAAAATATGTAGCGGTATGTTCACAATCATTTCCACCTCGTTTTTGGATAAAAAATCTTTTGATGGCAGATACTACATATTGAAGCTCATAAAAATTAAAAGTAGCTGACATAGGAAGCGTCAAAACTCTTTTGCTTAGCTCTTCTGTAATCGGCAGGTCTCCAGGTTTATATCCATATTTTTTCCTGTAAGCCAACTTTAAATGAACGGGATTAAAATAAACTTTGCTCTGGATGCCGTAGTCAGACAAATAGCGTTGCAACTGATTTCGCATTTCCTCGCTTTGTAATGTAATGGTATACATCTGGTATAAATGTTCAAAATCTGGGAGAGGCCAAGGACAATTAATTTCAGGAAAATCTGAGAGCCCTTTATTATAAAAAGAGGCATTTCTTTTTCTTTGGTTGATAATCGATTCTAATTTTTCTAATTGAGAAATTCCTAAAGCGGCATTAATACTAGATAAACGAAAATTATGGCCAAAGTCGCTATACTCATTATCCGCAGTTGATGCGAAATAACCTTGTTGTCCATCTTCTACTCTCCCATGAGAGCGCAGCAGCTTAAGACGCTCATAAAGAACTCTGGAATTAGTTACCACTGCGCCGCCTTCCCCGGTGGTTATAATCTTATTTTGACAGAAACTAAGGATGGCTGCCGTTCCAATAGACCCAGCTATTTTTAAACCAATCTTAGATCCAAAAGATTCGGCAGCATCTTCAAGGAATAAAATTCCCTTGTGTTCACAAAGTTCTCGAATTCTTTCACTATCTCTGGCGCCACTGCCCCCATAGTGGACAATAATTATAGCTTTAGTGCGCGTGGTCATTTTCCTGACTACATCTTCAAAATCTAATCCAAAAGTCATTGGCTCAATTTCAGCAAAAATTGGAGTTGCTCCAGCCAAAATGACCGTACTGGCAGTAGCAATAAAGGTAAATGAAGGAACAATCACTTCACTTCCTTCAAGATTACTGGCTAGCAGCAGAGCATAAAGAGCAGAAGTTCCTGAATTAAAACAAAGGGCGTTGGTCACGCCAATACTGCCAGCTATCTTTTGCTCGAGGATTCTAATTTCTGGCCCATCAGTCCAAAAGGAACCACGCCGTACAACAGAGCATACTGCAGCTTGATCTTGCAGATCATTATAAATTGAAAACAGCGGTATACGCCAAACTCTCTCCTCTGCACCTTCGTTAGCTTCTCTCTTCTGCCGGGTTCTTTCTTTGTAAAGAAGCATCATTTCGGCCAATCCATCCTTTAAAGGATAACAGCAGTTATAACCAAGTTTCTGAATTTTGCCGCAGTCCAGATACGATCCTTCAGAAATCTTTAGAAGGCAGTCTTGTGGTAGAGAAAGCCCTAGAAGATCGTAGGCGATCTTAAAAACTGCCAGATTAGAAGTGAAAGCTCCGGATCCAAGATTATAGATTTCAAACGGACTGGACTGGAGCTGATTGCCAATAAGAACTATTCCTCGAGCTGCGTCTTTAACATAAAGATAGTCATTTCCTTGTTCATCTGGGCGCATTTTTGGGTCGTTATTACCTAACAGGATCTCCTTAATTAGCTTAGGAAACAGCCTGTGATCAGGTTGGCCAATACCATAAGTATAGCTTAACCTGACTACGGTGATGGCTAAGTTATTCTGAACAGAAAACTTAAAACAATAATCTTCAGCAAGAACCTTGGTTAGAGCATAGTTATTACTGGGTCTTGTCGGCTCGTCCTCCGTGATTTTGCCAAAGAGCGTATTGCCATAAACTTCCATAGTTGAAATAAACACAATCCGGCGGATTCCATTCAAAGAACAAGCAGTTAAAAGATTATAGGTAGATAATGCATTCCCGCAGTAATGCTGTCCGTAAGAGTCACTGTACGGAGCCCTAATATTTCCAGCAATATGGTAAACTAGATCAAAATTAGAAACTAATTTTTTAGTTTCTTCTATATTATTGAGATTTAGAGATATGGTCTTTATAGAGGAGCGCTGATAGCGCGGATTTCTTGAAAGAGCGGTAACTGAATTGCGCTTATCCAGTAATAATTCTGACACAACGCAACTCCCAATAAATCCGCTACCGCCAGTAACTAATATGTTCATATTATCATTTTTTTTTCCCTGGTTAAAAAAACTTATTAATTTCTGATCTACTTTGTTGCAAAAATCCATTTAGGCTAATCTCTTGAATTTCACTGAAAGGCACGAATACTTCATTAAAATAACGTAAGACTACGCCATGAAGGGGAATCAATGGCTTAATCTGTTCATTCAGTAAAATTTTACGTATGCAAGCTTCCACATTATTAAAATTAACCAGAGAACAGAGAGCTGTAGTTCCAGAAAACCGGCAATTTATCTCAAAAACATAGGGTACATTATTTATGACCTTTGACTGAAAGTTACACGGACCAAAAGGGTTGAGAGTTTCTGCTATTCTGCTGATAAATGAATTGATCTCATAATTATCTTTTATTATAGCTTTAGTGGTGTGGCCGCCAAAACGCATTTCCCGATTCATTGATATAATGCCGTAAGCCTTATTATCAAAAACAATTGTTGAAGAAGTATACTCGTTATGTTCAGAGCCAACTAATTTTTGAATGATCGGCTCAACTTTCTGCTGCAGGTAGATATTTTTAGCTGTGGTCTTGAAATAAATTAATTTTTGATTTAATTCTTCTGTAGTATTGATAATGAATGTATCTTTGGATGAATCTCCAGTCCGCGGCTTAATAATTAAGGGGAAACCCTGCAGTTTAGCAAAGTTCGAGGCTTCAGATAACAGCGCAGAAGGAATTACAGGGAAATTATTTTCTTTAAGAAAAAGGTGGGTAAGCCATTTATCATTAGCTATCTTAATTACTTTTAGATTACTTACAAAAACTATAGCCCCGGTTTCTTGTTTGATCCTGCCGATATTTTCAGAAAAGGCAATTAATTCATAGTCTGTGCCAACAAAAATTCCATCAACTTTTTCTCGTTTGCAGATAGATATTATTTCAGAGATGAAGGAGGGGGCATTTCCTAATGAAACTAGATAGGCTTTATCCCCGCGATATAAACCCGCGGCGTACGGCTGATTATCTGTTGCAATTATAACACAATCAAGACCTGATCGCCTAATTGATTTGATTATTCCCTGAGCTACGCTACTACCGGCAGCAGTAACAAGTAATTTAATGGTCATTGCCCAGCCTCCAGATATACTCGAAGCATTAACTGATCGAACAAGCAATACTTCTCGTAATTGTAAAAATGCATTATTAATGTATCAACTATTTTTAACCTGGAGAAAATTCTTTTTAATTTTCTCCTGTTCGAATATTTGGCGCTTTTACTATATCAATGTTTATTAAATTTTGCAATATCAATGTTTATTAAATTTTACTATATCAATGTTTATTAAATTTTGCAATATCAATGTTTATTAAATTTTGCAATAAAGACTCTTAGTTCCACGAAGTCATTAGCGATATCGCTCCTATTATGGGCATCGGATCCAAAGGAAATATAGGGGTTAGTTTCTTTAAGTAAAGGAAACAGCTTTTCCCAGTCCAATCTGTACTTGGTGCTAATTTCAAAGGCGACATCTGTTTTAGCTAATTCTGTCATCAATAAGCGGAGATGTTTTTCTGGAAAGGTTTGAAAAACTCTGGAGTAGACTCCAAAAGGGTGGCCTAAGATAGTTACAGAACTGTTTTTTAGCAGGCCTAAAGCCAATTTCAATTCTATTTCTGCAGCCTTATCCTCGCCTAGATCTTTAATCAAATCGAGAGAAATTAGTCCTTGTTCACCAGGATAACGATGGACGCTACCGATAACGAGATCAGCTTGTTTTAAAACTTCTAAAGGAGCATCAAGTGTGCCATTATAATCTAATGGTTTAGTTTCAATACCGACCAAAACTACCACTTCGCTGTTTCTGCGCCAGAGGGCTACATCTCGCTTATACCAGGGAAACCAATTACTGGAACTCCTAACATGTTCTGTTATTGCAATAGAGTTAAGTCCTTTTTGGACAGCAGAAGCAATTATTTGTTTAGCATCATGAACTCCATCAGTTTGACTAGTATGTATTTGATAATCGAAAGCCACGTCCTCAGCTAGAAGTTCATTAAAGCGCTTAAATCTTGGTTTAAATATGGAATGCGAGCTTTGCTTATTCAATAGAGAAGTTGGGTTAATTAATTGTAAAATCCGATAAATACGTTGCGCTGCAGTGCCATTTCCATATGGCGAATCGGGAGCCTTGCACTGATTAATGAATGGTTGGTCATACAGAGCTTTATTAATAGCCTGCCTGATAGCTTCTCGATCAAAAGGCGCGTCTAGTACATTATTCCCTCTGAATCGGCCACTCTGCCGCGTACCGAGGTTTATGGCTGGAATATTAAAAGCAGAAGACTCAATAATGCCGCTGCTTGAATTTCCAATTATAAATTTAGCACCTTTAAACAAGGCTAAAAAATCATCATATGGTATATGGGGGAAAGCATAAATCCATGGTTCTGAAGTATAAGAATTAATAACTTCAATTATTTCTCTTCCCCCGGCATCAGCATTAGGATAAATGATTACTGTAGGCAGATTAAATGAGGAGATTGCTTCCAGCGTTAACTTCATATGATTTCCAGCTAAATTACACTCGGATAAAATTGGATGCTCAATTAATAAGCAATATTTTCTAGGAAGCTGATATTTGCCAATAACTGCCGTTAAATTAAACTGGTGGCTGAAAATATTATCCAATGAAGTAGAACCAACTGTAAAAATCCGCTGCGGCGATTCGCCCAAACAAATAAGATTATCAGCGCTATCTTCACAAATAGGAAAATGCACATGGGCAAGCTTACTAATGGCATGCCTGACAGAATCATCTACATGACCAGACCGATCGCCGCCGGAGATGTGGGCTACAGGGATATTTAGGTACTGACAGACGATGGCGCAGCCTAGCGCTTCAGATCTATCCCCCAATAAAACAACAAGATCGGGCTTTAACAATTCTAATTCTTTAGTCAGCAGAGGCAGTAATTTACTGATAAAGTTAAGTGTAGAAGATTTATCATCGTTCTCAAACAGGGCTTTAATAATTTTAATAGTATAAGAATTTTTTTTAATCTCATTAATAGTCCCACCAAACAGGGGATCCAAATGCATTCCAGTTACTATAACTATTAGCTCAAATGCAGAATGCAATATCTTCAGCACTGAACTCATTAGGCCATAATCAGCCCTGGTACCAGTAAAGTAGACAATTTTTAGTGTCATTTAATCGAGGCGTGTTACATTTAAAAGAGTATTTTTAGTGTCATTTAATCGAGGCGTGTTACATTTAAAAGAGTATTTTTAGTGTCATTTAATCAAGGCAAGTTACATCTAAAAGAGTATTTTTGCTAATGTCGCAGCGAGATATTCTGCCAATTATCGAAGGAAGATATTTAGATGGCAACCCCCAGCCGGGGCGTTTTATAATCAACATCTCTTCTGTAATAACTGTTCCTTTAGGAATATCCTGGTTAGCAACAATACTTTTGCGCGCTACTAAGGCTATCTTTAATTCAACTAGAGACGGGATTTTATGCCTCGAGCCTAAGGCCGCCTCTTCATTAATGGCCACATTATAATCCCGATTGCGGATAGCGCGAATCATAGCTGTTAATTCCTGGGGATTTAGAGATGATTTGTGGTCTGGCCCAGGCAAATCTTTATCCAGGGTGAAATGCTTTTCAATGACAGCAGCGCCATGCTTTGCCGCTAAAACAGCCACTTCTATTCCGGGAGTATGATCAGAAAACCCAATTGCGCAATCAGGAAACTGTTTTTTATAAGTCTCCATGACCCGGAGATTGGCCATACTGCAATCCGCAGGATAATTAGTAGTACACTGTAAAATAGCAATCTTTTTATTGCCTGTTTCCTTAATGACTCTAACAGCTTCATTTATTTCATCGATTGTGGCCATGCCTGTTGATAATATCATTAATTTATTTTTACTAGCAAGATGCATCAAAAATGGAAGATTTGTTAAGTCGCCAGAACCTATCTTATGAAACGGAACTAATGGATCAATGACATCAACTAGATCTGGAGAATGAATAGTCGTAGCAAAGATAATCCCTTTAGCATTGCAATAATTTTTGAGCTGATAAAAATCTTCTAAACATAACTCTAACTTTTTGATCATCTCTAATTGCGATTCGACTGTACCTGTATTTTCAACCTGATAATCAGCCATATCTCCATCTGGTGTAACCACATTTTCAGAAGTAAAAGTTTGAAATTTAACTGCATCAGCCCCCGATTCTATAGCTGCATCAATCAACCGCTTCGCTGTAACCAGGCTGCCATTATGGTTAACCCCAGCTTCAGCAATAATAAATGGACTTTTCCGGCTTTGCCATTCATCTAAAATTGTTGCGCTCATGTTTGTAATAGTCACAGCAATTTCTCTTGTTCATGAAAGGCCGGAGGATGCAGGCCTTGCTGAGGGAATTGAATCCTTTCTGGGGAAATCTCGCCAAAGACAACATCTTTGTTTGAAACAATTCGTCTTAATCTCCATTTCCCCTTGATAAATTCCCAGACATTTAGTCTTCGATAATGATCCATTACTTTCCAGAAATGATCCTCTGTAATATCTAAATAATCTAAAAATTCTGGAAACATATCTTCTGGAAATTCGTGATCGTAACGATGAACTAGGGCAACTCCTTCTTCTCGAGTAATATGGCCGCATCGAATATCGGTGCAGGCTTCTCTGGTTGCTCGCCCATAACCAAATTTCATATAAGCAGTAATCCAGTGGAAAGGGTCTAGCCGATCATCAAGGCTGACAAATTTAGTATATGTGCCCTGTGTTCTTTCCACATTAGCTTCAAAACCAGTATGTTTTGCCGCATAGTAAAAATGCTCTTGGGGAACCCATAATTTATAGTAACTAAACCAATGCATTTGCAGTTTTAATTCTTGGATCTCTTTTAATGGGGGAGCCTGATAAAATTCAAAATTAGCTTGCTTTAATTCTTCTTCAGTAAAGATGCCCATCTTTAATCCCTCTTGTAATAAAACTTGGAGCCCTGTCCCTTTGTAATACAACTCTTCCCAGTCGGAAGGATCTTCAAAAGCTTTATTTACATTCTTAAATGATCCGCCGTACTCCACTTCACCATTTTCCCCATAGAATACTAAAGGTATGCGAAACTTGGCTGCTAATTGCATAGCAAAAGCCTTTTGGCCAAATGCAAACGGTTCCCAAGGATCACCCTTCAACTCGAAGGCGATGCGAGCCAGCTTTCGGTGAAGAATACCGTTGGGATAAGCAATGACTCCATCAAAACCGCTTTGGATGAAATTAAAGTAATTCTGATATCCTGCTGCTGAATAAATAAAAGGGGCCCAAGTAACAGCTAATGGGCGCATCCCATACTTATATTTTAATTGGTGCGTTACGATAGAACTATCTTTGCCGGCACTGCCAGGGACGATACAATCAAAACTATTATCCTTAGAACGATACTTGTTACAGAGATCTTGCAGTTCTTGTTCTCTTTTTTTCCAATCAATTTTTCCAAAAAACTTCCATTGAGCGTAGACACAGGCATTACATATACCTTCTTCATTAAACTCTGTTCTTGGTCGTTGGTTGGAGATAACGCACTTTTTACAAAAAACTATTTTCTGGGGGATATTGTCTAACTGAAGATCCTTTGTTTTAAAAGACTTCACGTATTCTTGATATTTTATTTTATTTATATTTAGTTTACAGAATTTATAGTTAATGTTCATCCTATTCATGCTAAACCCCCCCCTGTTGATTACAAAAAGATTGTAGGATTTTCAATCCAATCTCTCCGCTTTTTTCTGGATGGAACTGAGTGCCAAAAACGTTCTTTTTCTGAACAATGGAAGCGAACTCTTGCCCGCCATAAGCGCTAGTTGCAATAACGTATTCCCTCTCAGTTTGCGGATAGTACGAATGAACAAAATAAACCGTACTCTCCGGTGAGAGAGTAGAAAATATATCTTTGGACCAAGGTGCGGAAGATCTTGCTGGTTGGCGCAACTTGTTCCAGCCAATATGCGGGACAGAATAACCTGCAATCTTTACTTCCTTTGGTGATTTGAAAGGGACAACTCTGCCAGGAATCAGGTTTAGGCCTTTATGAATGCCAAATTCTTCACTCTCGGTAAAGAACAATTGCATTCCCAAACAAATTCCAAGGATCGGTATTCCTTCAGCTACTCTCTTTAACAAAGGATAAATTAAGCCATTTTCCTCCAGGGCTTTCATTCCCTCTCGAAATGCCCCCACGCCAGGAAGCACGAGCGCGCGAGCTTTAAGCAATTCTTCCGGGTGAATTATTCGCTTTACTTTCTGATTTAATTTTTCCAGAGACTTGACTACGCTTTTTACATTATTAATGCCATAGTCAATAACGCCAATTTCCCAATCTGCGGCAGCAGATAAGTTAAGATAATTCTCGGGAATATCAGATTTACGAATACCTACATCTACATATTCTTCCTCAATCTGTTTGGTGGTATATTTATTATAATCATCTAAATTGTATTTGGCGGTATATTTATTATAATCATCTGAATTGTATTCTTCACCGTGATTGCTTTCTATTCTTTTTGCGTTAGGTACTAATCTAACCGGTATCATCTCTCGATGAAGATAATCCTTGATTTCCACAATTCCATAATTTTTATAATGCAATAATGAAGCTGTGGCTACAGCATCAGCTCTGGTCTTTTTAAAACACTGAAAGAAATCTTCTAATGCGCCAGCGCCTCCAGCAGCAATAACTGGCACGGAAACTGCCTCGGAAACAGCCTTGATTAAACCGATGTCCAATCCACGTTTAGTTCCTTCGCGATCAACAGAAGTGATAATAATTTCTCCAGCGCCCAGAGCTTCGGCCCTTCTTGCCCAGGTTACAGCGTCTAATCCCGTTTTCTGGCGGCCATTATCAATATAGGGCTCCCAGGTTTCATCGAATTTTTTCTTAGCCTCTATTGAAACAACGATACATTGAGAACCAAAAATTCTAGAAGCTTTGCTGATGATCGAAGGGTTCTGCACCGCCGCTGTATTAATTGCCACTCTCTCCGCTCCCCCTAATAACAAAGCTTTAATATCCTCGATCGTTCTAATGCCGCCGCCTACCGTAAAGGGAATAAATATATTCTCGGAAGCCTGATGCACAATAGTTAGAAGATTATCTCTGCGGTAAAGGTTAGCAACCGTGTCCAAGTAGAGCAGCTCATCTGCTCCTTGCAAATAATACTCTTCCGCTAACTGCGCTGGCTTGCCCATAACTCGCAAACATTCAAACTGGACTCCTTTCACTACATTTGGGCCTTTAATATCCAAGCGTGCAATAATTCTTTTCTTTTTCATAGTATTTTTTGACAATAGCTGCATAACTATAAATAATTCATATGCAAGTCCAGCCCCCGTCAACCATAACTGTCGCTCCAGTGATATAAGATGATGCATCAGAGGCTAAAAATAGAGTTGCCATTGCTACTTCTTCGGGTCTTCCTAATCTGCGGAGCGGCGTTCTTCGTTCATAGTTAGCAATAAAAACCGGGTTTTGCGAATCCAAAATTCCGCCTGGACAAAGACAATTAATGCGAATGCCATATTTTCCATAATAAGAGGCCGAATGGCGGCAAAAAGCAATAATTCCGCCCTTAATAGCCGCGTAGGTAGGATCAGAGGTCATGCTCGTGCCAGAATATACTTCAAAATCCGGACCGACTACTCCATAAATGGAAGCAAAATTGATAATGGTTCCTAAGATTTCTTTTTTCTTCATTAATTCAGCTACTTCTCTAGTTAATAAACAGTAAGAATTAAGATGCATATCAACATTTTTTTGCCAGGAATTGATATTCACATCAGTTAGTGATTTACCCCAGTCCTTAGTCCGCGGATAAGCAAGATTAACCCAAATTTGAATCGAACCTTTTTCAGAAAACAAGGCCTGTACATTATTATTAATATTGTAAATATCGGTTATATCAAAAGAAATAATTTCAGTAACTAAATTCTGTCTGGAAAGATCCATCTGGAACTTTTTCCCTTCATCTTCATTGATGTCTAGAATTATTACTTGCGCTCCTGCCTGAGCGAAAGCCTTTGAAACTTCTTTTCCTAATAATCCCAGTCCTCCGCAGACAACTGCGGTCTTTCCAGTTAACTTGAAGGAATCAAGATAATCTTTCACCAAGAGATCACCTTCTGCTTAACCAGGTATTCAATAAAATGCCAATCCAATTCGCTATCTATGTCAATTGCTGAAATATCATTCATAACATGGATAGCCACATTAGAAGTTGATAGTGGCGATATGGCTGTCAGGTCTAAAAGGAAATTCCGGTTATAAAAATAAATGGAAGCATTCATGTCGTATACTTTTGGAGCGTCCTGGCGGCGCAAAATCAGCTTACTGGCCTCTTTACAAACTGACACAGAACCATTACTCTTGAGTTCAACCATATTAAAATAAGGATTACGGCGAGCCTCAACTACAGAAAAAAGAACATCCGGTTTTTTCTCCTCAAAGATTTGAAAACACGTTTCAAGATCTTGCAGAGAACGTACAGGACTAGTGGCATCAAGATCTACAACAACGTCATAGGTTTGATTGAAGATGCGTTCACATTCATTAAGAGCATGACGCACGACCACTAATTTGCCAACCGTATCAGTAGCTAATTCGGCAGGACGTAAAAAGGGGACTTTAATGCCTTTAGACAAGGCAATTTTAGCAATAGCTGTTGAATCTGTGGAGCAAACGATATTTCTAGCTCTATTCCACTTCTTAGCTAATTCTAAAGTATAGGCAATCAGCGGCTTGCCAGCTAACTCTCTAATGTTTTTATTTTTAACGCCTTTAGAGCCGCCCCTTGCACAAACCGTTACTAAAATATTCACGATACTGCCTCTTGTTTTAGGGAAATTATATCCTTAAATAATAGCCTTGCCTCATCTAAACCGTTCATAAAACCAGGATTATTAAGGTTATTAAAAAAATAATGCAACTGGCATAGATAGATTTCGTCTAGCTCTATAGGGAAACAATATTCTTTTTTTTGATTATCTCGATATTCAGTGATTACGCTAGCAATTAAATCCGCTTTAATACAGTGATCTGCAAAATCAATAATGATTCTCCGTTGAGTAAAGTAGCTGCAAAAATTTAAATGAACTGTAATTGCAAGGCCGTTTACTTTAAGAAGTAAGTCAACATAATCTTCTGCGTTATGAGTAACATTGCTAATTCGGCCAGCTTGAATAGCTGTTAAACTGAATGGGCCAAAAAGATATCTGATATAATCAAATTCATGTGACTGATCTAGAATAATCCCCCCCCCTTTTTCTCTATAAGCGCTATAGTTCGACCGGGGGTTAACAGCTTTTCTCCATTGGGAAAGGTGTGATGAATTATAGATCGCTGCATGAAGTGGACGGTATTGCTGGAGATGATTCTTAAGCCAGAGGATCACCGGATGAAAGCGAAGACAATAAGCCACATAAACAGTTTTGCGTAAATTTTCTGTCAAATAAGATAATCTCTCCAGAGATTCAAGATTATTGGACAATGGTTTTTCAATAAACAAGTGCATTCCCTTCTCTAGGCAAGCAATGGCTGTAGAAACATGTTCAGCCGTTGGATTGGTGATGAATGCAACATCTGGAGAAAGAGAAATTACCTCATCCCAGCAATGCAGTTCGAGAATGCCCAAATTATTTCGAGCAGTTCGATTCGAGCGAAAAGCAGACAAATAATGTTGAGGGAAATGTTGCTGCAGTAAACGAGCATGGCGTTGCCCAATAGATCCTAGGCCAAAAATAATAATTTTCATATAAACAGCAATGTTAATCAATTAAAACACATTTAAAGCTTTTGAATTATAGGTTCAAATGGCAATCCTAGCTAAGTCCAGTATTAAATGAAATGAGCAGAAATTCCCACGATTTATAGTGGGGGATATCCACAGCAAAGCAGCGGCTTTGCTGGGATGCCAGAAAGATCGTTGTCTTTCTGCGCGAATGCAGTTAATGATTTCGCCGCATTTCATTCAAGAAATGCTAAAACTACTTTATTTCTGAACAGAAAAGAAATTGTTGTTCGTTTTCGTTTACAGAAATACAGTCTTGCTGTATTTCTTGTAGCTGCTTTTCAGGATTTTCTTTAATTAAAGTTAAGAGGATAAAGCTTTCCTTGAAAATATAAATGGTCTAGCTGAAGCAATTCCTGATATAATTTCGGGTTAGCAACGGCCTTTAATTCCCTTAATCTTCTTTCTTTTTCTTCAAGATGACTAAGATTTGGCAACTGTTCATGACTAAGTATTTGATGTATGGTTACTGAGATCTCTTTTTGTAAAAATTCGCCAATGCGCGTAATTTCAGGCAAGGGGTTTCTCATCAGATGCTCGAATGAGGTAATTAATATTCTTCTTTGCAAAGATAAAGAGAGTGATCTATACTTTTCAACAGCCAATCGGTGTAATCTAATGATAGAAAATATAGCTCTGTCGACTTCAGATAGAGATAAATAATCCTCAGCTAAAGGATATATAAACCAAGGCACGGGGACAGTTTTATAAGAAAAAGTAATCTGAAATAATTTTGGGTCTTTTCCCCAGCGACATCCCAGTCCTCGTTTATACCAAGAATAAGCTAGATCAGCTGGACTCCGCACAATACTAATAATTTTAGCCTTATGGAAAGCAGACAAATAAAATTCAATGTGATGCATTGATTCATGAAGGATGAATTGAGCAAACCTTTGTTCTTTCCAAAATTTTTGTATTGGGGCATCACCATCAATGTGGTTGCAGCGCTCTAAATAAAGATCAACATCCGGGTAGTTAAAAATTGACGATTTATCACTCTTACGATGATTAAGATTCCTACCTATAAGCAATTCGTAACAATGGAGATCTAATTCGCATCTGGCTATTTCCTTAGCTGTTTCATCCTCAATCAGCCCCCTTGAGTTAAGAACGGGAATTTGTTCTAACAGCCAAAGATATTGGACTGGTTCTACTTCGCTAATACCTGCTAACAAATTAGAAACCAAAAACTTGCCTGACCGACTGATTCCCTCTACAAATAGGATATTTTCAGCCAGCGGAGGTTTGATACAAACGGTAGTATCCATGGTAGTTTAAACTATATAAAGGACATGTAACCTCCTTTAGAATTGGTATATAAAAGTTATCAAACTGTGGCGTTATTCTATTGTCCCGTAACTACTACACAACTCGAAACTGCTGCACATTTGTTAATTCATCCAATACTTCCTTAGGTGTTTTATACCAAAAGACTCAAAATTCCAAACAGAATTTTGTGCCTTTTGTATACACAAAGGGCTTAAATTTTTACGAAAATTTATGTCCTTTGGTATAAATCCTCTGGCAAAAAGGGAGTTACAGTAGTTATCTTTGAAAAAGCTATTTCAAAGTAACTTTGATAATTAATTTTAATTATCATTAGGAATTTTTGCCTTTGTCGTAATTTAATACAGCCTGGCTGATGGCTATCGAGCCTAGGGCGAAGGACTTTTCAATAACGCCCAAACTGTTAAATGAAATGAGGCAGTTTCCGTATTTCTTGCGGAGGCGGGGTAGTTGGAAACTGTACTTAACACAAACTAAAAAGATTCTGCAAAAATCAGTAGCAACATTATTGCTAAAGGTTGCGTTACTGTTGCCAGAGTGGAGCATACCAAACGAGGTTAAAGGCCTTATGACTCCCGAATGGCGTTGGTTTTATGTATTTCACAGATTCTGTTTCGCAAGACCTACAATCAAGTAGTTTCAACCAGTTATATGTATTTCACAGATTCTGTTTTGCAAGACCTACAATCAAGTAGTTTCAACCAGTTATTGGCGGGTGGTGATCGCCAGCCAAGAGAAAACTATTTATATTAAGATATGAGCGCTAAACTGGTGAACCTAAAAATTAATGAAATTGGGCGAGAAGTTCGTTTGTTTTATAATAAAACTCCATTCCCGGATTATGATTTACAACGGTTTAATACTAAGGAGGATCTACGCTTAGCAGCTTATCCTTTTGCTAAAATTTTAGATCAGAGTATTCCTGAAATAGCTTCAGTTATTGATGTCGGTACAGGTACGGGACAACTTTCGGCTTTCTTGTCATTAAGAAGAAAAGAAGTGTGGGGAATAGATTTTTCTGAGGGGCAACTTAATAAAGCTGATTCTCTGAAACAAAAGCTAGGGCTAAAAAGTTGGACTATTCAGAAAGTGGATATTTTGGACCATGAACAAGTTCAATCCATAGGTAAACAATTTGACTACCTTCTTTGTCTTGGCGTTTTACACCATACTGGCAATCCTTACGATGCTTTTAAGAATATTATTAAATTGCTAAAACCAAATGGTTATATTGCTTTGGGCCTTTACAATACTTTTGGCAGAATCCCTCTGAATATTAGGCAGTTTTTAGCTAGAACTGTTTTTAAAAACAACCAAGCGGTTAAAGATATGTTTATACGAATGCAAATTGGAGATGTGGAAGATAAAGATCGCGCCAGAGGGTGGTGGAATGATCAATATTGTCATCCTCACGAAAGTACGCATACTGTAGGCGAAGCATTAAGCTGGTTCAAGAAGAATAAGATTAGATTTTTGGAATGTGTTCCTTCGCTAATGTTCTTTGATAATAGTATTATGGAAGTAAAGGGGATTTGGAATACTTCAGAAAAAACACCTTCTTTGTTTACACGCACTGTTAAGCAGCTTCAATGGATATCTGCAACCAACCGCGAAGGGGGCTACTACATTTTATTTGGTCGAAGAATGGAGTAGTTTTAGCATTTCTTGAATGAAATGCGGCGAAATCTCCGGGCTTATTCACAAGCATTCATCTTCAATGATGGATCAAAGAGATTTCTGCTTATTTGATTTAACAAATTAATAAAATTTATATACAATTATCTATAGCTCCCCGTTTATGCTCTTATTTAAAGAAAATGAATCCTGGAATAAAGCAAACTTGATTGGCCAAAGAGCTGGGTTAATTATAAGTTATGCATTGTTTACAACAGTTTTATATGGCATTATGAATTTAACCAAGAAAATACCTGAATCCTGGAACTTTTTTCACATAGCAACTATTACTGTAGTTATTGCTGCTTCTGGATGGGCATTAAAACAGCTATTAAAATGACCGCAACAAAAGAATTTGGCCGAGGATTTCAGTCAGGAACTAAGGAGTTTGGCGGTTATATAACGACACTTATTAATGTTATGCTGTTATCTATGGCCTACTTTTTAAGCGTAGGAATTATGGCTATAGCTGGGAGAGTAAAGAAAAAGAGATTTCTGATGCTTAAGCCAACTACAGAGGAATCATATTGGGTTGAGTTAAATCTTAAGAAAAATAAAACTGAAGAATACTATCATCAATTTTGAGGATAATTATGTATATTTTGGGGATAAGTTGTTACTACCACGATTCGGCGGCTGCGCTTCTTAAGGACGGAAAAATTGTCGCCGCAGCCGAAGAAGAGAGGTTTACCAGAAAAAAACACGATAATTCTTTTCCCATTAATGCCGTCGCCTTTTGCCTAGAAAACCAAAAGATAACTATTAAGGATATTACCTGCATCGGCTTTTACGAAAAGCCCTTATTGAAATTTGAAAGAGTATTATTTCAGCATTTGCAGATGTTTCCTTTTAGTTATAAAACGTTTCTAAGCTCATTGCCATCTTGGATTAACGAGAAACTGCGCGTGCCTAAAATCATTCGTAAAAAATTAAACTATACAGGAGATATCTTCTTTATACATCATCATATGGCTCATGCGGCCAGCTCTTTTTTGGTTAGCCCTTTCGAGAAGGCGGCCATTTTAACCGTTGACGGAGTAGGAGAATGGACCACTACAGCTTATGGAATTGGCGAAGGCAATAACATTCATCTTCTTAAAGAAATTCGCTTCCCTACTTCTTTAGGATTGCTATACTCTGCTATTACCGGATACTTGGGATTCAGCATTAATAATTCTGAATATAAAGTTATGGGCCTTAGCGCACACGGGTTAATGAATAAGGATAAAAATGAGTATTATCATAAAATAAAAAAACTAATTGATATAAAGGAAGATGGCAGCTATCAATTGGACATGGATTATTTTGTTTACCATTATAAAGACAGAATGCCTTCCAGAAAATTATGCTGCCTGCTTGGCGGCCCTGTCCGTCATCCAGAATCAGAGATTAACCAACGGCATAAAGACATTGCTGCAGCGCTGCAGATGATCACTGAAGAGGTTATGCAGAGCATGCTAAGGCATATTTATAAAGTTACTAACTGCGAAAATCTCGTTCTGGGGGGGGGAGTAGCGCTAAATAGCGTTGGCAATGGTAAAATATTAAAGGCTACCCCTTTTAAAAATATCTGGATCCCTCCTAACGCTACCGATGGCGGAAATAGCATCGGTGCAGCGGCATATGTTTACAATGCTATATTAGGACACCCGCGACAATTTATATTAGATAGCCCTTTCCTCGGCCCGTCATATACTTCAGAAGAAATTAAGTCTTTCATGGTAAAAAACAAAATAGCATTTATTGAATTAAAAGAAACTGGGATTGCTAGGAAGATAGCTGAACTTATTAGCAAAAATTTTGTAGTGGGATGGTTTCAAGGCCGAATGGAATGGGGCCCTCGGGCTCTAGGAGCGCGCAGTATTTTATCCAACCCCTGTAATCCAGAAATGCAACAGATACTTAATCTAAAGGTGAAGCATCGAGAAAAATTCCGTCCTTTTGCTCCGGTAGTTTGCGCTGACGATGCATTAACTTATTTTGAATGCGACACCCCTATTCCCAAATCAACAGATTTTATGTTAATGGTTTATCCAATTAAAGAACAGTGGAGAAAAAAGATCCCCGCGGTAACTCACATTGATGGCAGCGGCAGATTACAGACCATTAAGCGAGAGGACAATAATCTGTATTATGATGTAATCAAAGAATTTGGAAAGCTTTCGGGAATTCCGATACTAATAAACACTTCATTCAATATTCGAGGAGAACCAATTGTTTGCAGTCCTTTCGATGCTTATAAGTGTATGATGGGAACAAGAATCGACTGCTTGGTAATAGATAAGTATCTGGTGTGGAGAAAAGACAATCTAGATGATGTTTGGGATAGTGAAACAGATGCCAGTGATTAGGCCTAAATTAATCGTTGAGCTTCTGTCAATTGAGCCTCTACTTTGTAGGTATTCCCTTTTCCGTTGAATCTAGCCATTCCACTGGCGTTTTCACCAGTGGTTCAACACTAGTTCCATTCGCGCAAACTCACAATGTTCGCAACTTGCTTGTCAGCAAGAGTCAAAAAATAATCGAACTTATTGGACTGCACTCCATATCTTTCTTGCTTTTAAGCAGTAGTTCTGAACTAAAGGCTCGCCAATAACAATCTTTAAAAATTTGTAATTTATCGTGAAGATTAATTTAATGAAGATGCCATTTATAAAAAAATACGGGGAAATGAAAGGAGTGAATAAATATAGAGAAATGAATGACGGTAGGCTGAGAAAAGGCCTGGTGGTTCTTCAGAGAGAGGGGTTTATAGTTTTTTTCTATCGTACTGGCCATTATTTGAAAAGGCTGTTCTTACGGCAAATAAGCCCAATCGTAATCAAATATGGGCCTAAGGGTTATTTTATGTTTCAAAATAAACGACTACCTTATTTTCTCCATACCAAAAGTTTAACTTGGACCAATGAGAGAGCTATAGAAGTGCCGATTGCCCATAGTTATATTTCAGAAGATAAACGTATTTTAGAGGTTGGGGCCGTTCTTTATCACTATTATCCGGATTTAAAAAAAGATGTCTTAGATAAATTTGAGAAAGGGCAGGGTATTATTAATGAAGATGTAATTGTCTATCAGCCAACCCTAAAATATGATTTAATTATTAGTATTTCGACATTAGAACATGTTGGCTATGATGATGATGTAAAAGATCAAGAAGGCACCCTTAAAGCTATTCAAAATTTAAAAACCAATTGCTTGAATAAGAATGGCCAAATGATCATTACTCTGCCGATTTCATATAATAAAGACGTTGACAAAATGCTATTTGCAGGAAAACTAGAGTTCGATGAGGAGTACTATTTCAAAAAAACAAATCTTTTTAATCAATGGAGAGAAATAACTAGAGAAGAGGCCAAAACAGCTCAATATAAGCATCACGCTGAAACTATTGTGGTAGGAATAATTAGAAGTGGCAGGGATAATTAGAAGTGGCAGGGATAATTAGAATTTAATAGGCTATGAAAAAAAAATTAAATTGTCGGTTTTGTGGAAGTGATTCATATTTAGAAAGAGCTGATTATAAAGGAACCACAGAAAGGTATAAAGAGGATATGTTTTGTTATGCTCGCTGTGGTCAATGTGATTCTCTTAACAATCTTTCTCTTAGTAATCCGGATTATGGCCGTTACACTACCGGAACCAGCATTTCTAAGTTGAAAGTGAATCGATTGATTAGGCTATTAAGAAATCTGAAGGTGTCAAAAAATGATGCTATTCTAGATTATGGCTGCGGAAATGGCGCATTGGTTAAAGCCATGATAAGAAAAGGATACCTAAAATCATACGGCTATGAACCTTTTAATCCAGACTACAGGGCTCTTACATTTGGTGAAAGATTCAAGGCAATTATTCTAACGCATGTTTTTGAACATATCCCCGAATATAGCGTCTTTTTTTCTAATCTTAAAAGAATAACAACAGCAAATTCTCTAATTATAACCATTCATCCATCATCAAGCAGAATAAAGCGCCTTGACAGCAATTGTCCGTTTCAAACTTATGCGCTTCATGCTCCCTTTCATACGGTCATTCCTTCAGATAAAGCTACAATTAGTTTATTTCAACAGCAGGGTTATAAGTTAAAACTACATTATCATTACGACTTTCAAAGAAGTGGTTTCAGAGATAATAATCTTGTAACATCTCTATTAGCTCAAGCTTTAGGCGGCACTAAAGAAAGCTGGCTTAATGCTTCAAAACATAAAAAAATGAAAGCATTTATATCCTCACCGATAGCTTTCTTGGATAAAATGTTTATACATACTAAAGACCGTTATTCTAGCACATTTGTGTTTGAAGCAAATAGTCATTAGCAAGGCAGCGTTGATAGCGCTAACCTGTCTTTTTAAACTGCTGTGTTGCATAATTCAGGCGTAGCTGTGGCTACGCCTCGCCATATCGCTTCATCTTCTGATAACCCCAAAATTTAATTTTTGCTTCCTGAATAATTCCCAGTTCTGATCTTGCGTG
>Ga0209542_10004645_pt1 | contig 28033 bp, 32 predicted proteins | sample RifCSPhighO2_01_FD_184028 | JGI IMG/M metagenome (GOLD analysis project Ga0209542, IMG submission 184028) | Soil microbial communities from Rifle, Colorado - Rifle CSP2_plank highO2_0.1 (SPAdes) (version 2) | ecosystem: Environmental > Terrestrial > Deep subsurface > Rock core/Sediment ...
CGAGCGAAATTCCTTGTCGTGTAAGTTACGACCCGCACGAATGGCATAACGAGTAGGGGACTGTCTTAAGGATTAACCCGATGAATTTACATTGACGGTAAAGATGCCGTCTACCCGCAACAAGACGGAAAGACCCTATGAAGCTTTACTATAGCGTGTCATTGATGCACGAATTTTTTTGTTTAGCATAGGTGGGAGCCTTTGAATCGCAGGCGCAAGCATGCGTGGAGGCGACAAGTGAAATACCACCCTAAAAGACTTTTGTTTCTAACCCGGATTTAACCAGTCCAGGGACAGTGGCTCGTGGGTAGTTTAACTGGGGCGGTTGCCTTAAGGGAGATATCAATTCCCGTTACATCTTTGACGAGTAATCAAAGATCGATATCTCCGTGGGGCGGTTTTGTAGCAATACAGAACGCAATATTGAGCTATATGCTGGAACATCTGGAGTATCCGACTGTACTTTGATATACTAAGCTTAACAATTAAGATAGTGTATCGAGTGAAAATCAGCTCGGTGCAGACAATCAGCAGGGAAGAAAGGTTAATAAATATGAATAATAATGAAGTACCTAGTCCGGAAAATGTACACTCTCCTGAAAAGAAAAGTTATCGATATGAAATAGAGAGGAACGGTGGTGTCAATGCTACAACTATTCAAGCGAATTCGTTTGAACAAGCAGAAGCAATGGCAAATGCTGATTTGCAAGAACGAAAATTTGCAGATCCGGATGCAGATTATAAATTGCATCATGCACCTTACGAAACTGATCTGGAATAAACAGTACTAGATATATTTATACCTTAACCCTCAACGACTACACGCTCAACATCCTATAAACGGATGAAGATATAGTCTGAACTGTATGGCGACATACAGAGTCCTGCAATAGGACACTTAATCTCATGAACACAAGAGAGATTAGAGTTTTGGCGGCGTCGATCAAACTAACTGATCAGCAAGGAGAAATCCTCGTTGGTTTGCTGTTAGGTGATGGACACCTCGAAACTCAAAATCAAGGTAGAACTTTTCGTCTTAAAGTAGAACACGCCATAAGCCAGAAAGAGTACACGGATTGGTTGTACGGATATTTCAAAAATATCTCGTTGACCAAGCCGCAACTCAAATTACAAATGGTGGCAGGTAAAATGCGAGAAAAGTACTGGTTTTCAACAATCAGTACTGGTACGCTTAGATTTTACGGGCAATTATTTTATGTTAATCGTAAAAAAGTTGTGCCGAAAATGATCGCGAAACTCGCAAGCCCGCTTTCCTTAGCAGTATGGTTTATGGACGACGGATCTTTGAAATCTAAACATCACAAAGCTAGGATTATAAATACCCAATGTTTTGATGATATTAGTTTACAAAGACTCCAAGATATGTTGAAATCAAAATTCAACATTGTAACTACTTTGAGACAGCAGAAAGAAGGTAAGCAGATTTATATTCCTTCAACTGAAATAGAAAAGTTTATTGCTCTCATAAAACCGTATATCCATCCGACGATGGAATACAAGATTAAGTTAACATAATTGCCTAAATGGTAACGGAGGCGTTTATTAAGGTAGGCTTAGCTCCGATGGAAACGGAGCTGGACGCGCAAACGCACAAGCCTGCTTGACTGCAAGACTGGCAAGTCGCGCAGATACGAAAGTAGAAGTTAGTGATCCGACCATCCTTCGTGGAAGGGTGGAAGCTCAACGGATAAAAGTTACTCTAGGGATAACAGGCTGATCTAGTCCAAGAGTCCATATCGACGACTAGGTTTGGCACCTCGATGTCGGCTCATCGCATCCTGGAGCTGGAGAAGGTTCCAAGGGTTCGGCTGTTCGCCGATTAAAGCGATACGCGAGCTGGGTTCAAAACGTCGTGAGACAGTAGAGATCATGCTGTCTATAAATTTAGCTATATCGGTGAAACTCTGCAGTAGAAAATGCAGACAATACCGAGGGAAGACTTGTAGCGCGCTGATTTATCAGCTCGAGCCCATAAATGGGCACTACATAGAACCCGTAGAGACTATACGCTAGACATTCGTTTGCAAAAACGATAAAGATATAGTCCGAACTCTTATGGTGACATAGAGAGCATGGCAGAAATGTCCATGTCACGTAGTTTGGAATTTAGAATTTTGAATTTCGATATTATTTAGATATTAGAAATTTGAAATTAGAAATTCTTTGTTACGAAGTAACAAAGTGTTGGTCCTTATCTGTTGTGGGTGTTCGAAACTTGAGTGGGCGCATCCTTAGTACGAGAGGACCAGGATGCATAGACCTCTGGTGTACCGGTTGTCCCGTCTGGGGCATAGCCGGGTAGCTAGGTCTAGTTTAGATAAACGCTGAATGCATATAAGCGTGAAGCTGTCCACAAAACTAGGTTTCGTTGTCGTGCCTCACTATCGTTCGGCACGGTAGCGATACTAATCTACGAATACATACTAATTATACGAATAGCCAACCCCCGGGTTAGTTATTAGTATCATTAGTAAAATTAGTATATTAGCATCGATACTCGTGGTGAGCGGCAGCGAGGCACGATGAGAGGTTCGGGGAAGACTACCCCGCATATAGGCAGCAGGTGTAAGTGTGGTAACACATTGAGCCGAGCTGTACTAATCAACCGAAAGTTTAATTCAAATTGAAATTTTCCTCAGAAAATTTTATCCCGAGCACAGCGCAAAAGCGCCGTCGCGAGGGATCTGTTTTTCGGAAGATTTTAGTTCATTTGACTGGCAGTTAGTGATTACTAATAATAAGATGCCTACGTTGACGAGTGCCGATATTTTTGCTATAATGTTAGACATGCAGAAATATAAGGCTTCGTTGAAATTGGTGGGTTTGTTATTAGTGCTTACCGCGATTGGAGTGATAGTGTTTGCAGTTACCTCCAATACGCTTTAACAATATTTAGTTTAATTTCCGCGTGTTTCAAGGGCTGTGGCACGACCTGATCCCATCCCGAACTCAGAAGTCAAACGCAGCACCGCTGATGATACTCCAGTGTAAGACTGGTGGGAAAGTAAGCAATGCGCGGTTTTTATATTGCTTTTTTGAGGGAAGAACCTGCGGTTCTCCCCTCAACGCGCCGTCGGCGGAGCCGATTTTGCTTCGCAAAACGAGCGGCGCTACTTCTCTCTCCCTTTAGTTAGGGCTCTTTTTTAATCCTTGACATTATATTGGAGTAGGGGTAGAATCTCTCTTGTATGTTATTAAAGTATAAATAAAAAGATGAGAGAAACAGGAAGGCACGCTGAAGAAGAAGACTCAGAAGATTCTGGACCGGAGGTAGAAGCCATAGATGATGTGATTATAACCCAGGTCCAAGAAAGCTACGTGGAAAACGCAGCCTATATCAGCGCTGATGCTGGAGAAAAAGTCAACGCGATAATCGAAGACGCGGAAGAATACTTAGAGTTTCAGCCCAAAGAATGGACCTTATTACTTAGACGACTTGAACAAATTATTGATGATTATAAAAGCGGGTTTGGGCAGGAAGCTGATAATGATTTAGATCAACTTGCCATGGATACAGACCAGCTGAAGAAATCAATCACTGTACATTAATGCGCATCATCGCCGACCTTCAGATCCATAGTCGTTACTCCCGCGCTTGTTCCCAGGATTTAATTCCTGGGAATATTGCTTTATGGGCGGACAAAAAAGGGATTGGGGTTATCGGAACCGGGGATATCACACATCCGAAATGGTTGGCCGAACTAAAAGAAGCTTTAGTGGAATCTAAGCCCGGCCTCTATCAGCTGAAAGCTAAAAGCTCGAAAGCTTTTTTTATGCTAACGGCCGAAGTTTCCTCGATCTACAAACAAGGCGAGAAAGTCCGGCGGATCCATAATATGATTCTGGCGCCCAACTTTGCCGCGGTCGACAAAATTATTTCCGGTTTAGAAAAAAGAGGTTGTAATTTGAAGGCCGATGGCCGGCCGATTATTGGGGTTCATTGTGACGAGTTGGTTAGGATTGTTTTAGATGCTGATCCGAAATGTATCATTATCCCAGCCCATGCCTGGACACCCCACTTTGGGTTGTTTGGCAGCTTGTCTGGTTTTGACAGCATTGAAGAAGCCTTTGGTGATCAAGCCAAGAATATTTTTGCCATTGAGACCGGACTATCGAGTGATCCCAAAATGAACTGGCAGGTCTCGGCCCTGGATAAATATTCGTTGGTTTCTAATTCCGATGCGCATAGTTTGAGAAAAATCGGCAGGGAAGCGAATGTTTTTGAAATACCGGAAGATAAACTTCAATACTCTAGTGTAATAGACCGTATTAAAAATAAAGACCCAAAGAGTTTTTTGTATACTATTGAATTCTTTCCGGAAGAAGGCAAGTATCATCTGGATGGTCATGCCGACTGCAAGTTTTCTTGTCTGCCAGAAGAGACAAGAAGGCTTAAGGGTATTTGTCCAGTTTGTGGAAAAAAACTATTGGCAGGGGTTTTAAGCAGAATACATGATTTATCCGATCGGACAAATCATGTACAACAGCCAGCAGGGGCAATTCCCTATAAAAGCGTGATTCCGCTGGAAGAAGTGATAGCGGAGACCTATGGCACAGGGATTGGGAAAAAAGTTTTAGGGACTTATGAGCGAATGGTTGCCAAACACACAGAATTTGAAATCTTATTGGATTTACCAAAAGATGAAATTACCAAAATCTCCGATCCCATGATCGCGGAATCCATAATCCGTGTCCGGGAAGGGAAAGTGAAAGTTGAAGGCGGCTACGACGGCATCTTTGGCAAGATTCATATTCACCCCCACACCAAAAAACCGAAAATACCCGTTTTGTTTTAAATCAATCAGCTTTATGTTAATTAACAACGTTTTTACTATAACCGTTTGGTGTGGGGGTGAACTCGGACGAGGAACGGAAGAAGCTGTTTAAGAAGACCGAACAGCAAGGATTGTTTTAGTCCTTTCTGTCTTTGCGAGCGGCCGATTTCGTAAGCGCTAGTTTAAGCGGTCGCGAAGCAATCTCATCTCAAGAAACGAGATTGCTTCGTCGGTGCCAAGGTTTACCCTTGGATCTAAAGCACCTCCTCGCAAAGACAAGAGAAGCGGTATAGGGATAACTCATGAGCCCGCCCGACACGCTTCGCTGTCGAAGCGGACGGGTTAATTACTGAGCAGGGTCATGAGCAAATTGACATTCAGAGAGAGAGAGAGTAATATAAGGTTAATTATTAACCAAATAAAATATGCCCGAAACAAAGGCCCCATGGGGTAGTGAAGATAGACTGCATCAAGACGTTGAAGAAATAAAAAAACCTGAAAAATACAAGGAAAGATTTAAGGTTCCGGAAATCGGGAACATTCAGCAAGCTATCGATCTTTTGAATAGGATAAAGAACCACGTATTAACAGTTGACAATAGTCAAACTGGATTCGATAAACTGCTCCATGCTCAAACATACCTCGAGGATCTTATGAGAAAAGAATTAGAAAAAGATAAATAAAAAATAACAAGATCTTGACCATGTCGCCCAAATTTTATTTGAGGGAACCCCGTCCTTTACAGGGACGGGGTTTTTTGATATGATGTTTTGTCTCTGAAGGAGGGACAACGCATGAGATTTTGGCTAGTCATACTGGTTCTGGCACTGGCATTAGTCGGCATCTGTTACGGTATCTGGTCGTTGACGCTGCCGGGGCCGTCGTCGACGAAAGAACTGGCGATGTACTCGACGCCCGAGCATTTGGCGGCGGTCGCGAAGGCTAAGGCCGTGGCGCAGGAGATCGCCGCTGGCAATTGCAAGATCGTCAGTGGCGAAGACAAGTTGAAGGTGATGACGATCACGTTTCAGTGCGGGAGTGCGACTGAGACGTTGAGTCTCGGGTTCCAGCATCTGCGCTATCCCGTCTGGCGCCGATTGTTCGAGCTCCAACCCGGCGCTTTGGTCAAGTTTGTCTACGAACCGACTGGCTGGAACGAAGCGGACGTCTCGGCGCCTGAAAACGACGAATTGCCGGCTTACTACCTGACGCCGGTTCTCAAGATGGCCGAACCCACACGGGGTTCGGTCGTTTCTCTTTTTTCTGATATAATAAGTTTATGCAGAAGTATATTGCGGTCATAAATCCGAGAATGGATCAAGACGAAATTGCGCGCGTGATTACGAAAGACATCGCGGGGGCATTGTTTAGTATTTCCCATCAAAACTACCCCATGGCGGCGAAGTTGATGGCGCAAGTAAAAGCTTTAAGCAAAAAACAGAATCGGCCGATTAGTCTGATCCAGGATGTCTCGGGCATGACCGATCCCCTGGATATGGAATTTGGATTAAAATCCGGCGTGGACTGGCTGGTGGTGGCGAATCCCGAACAGGCCAAGATGGCGAAAAAACTAAATAAAAATATTCCGATTATCTGGAAGGCTGGCAAGTTTCCGAAAGATGCGGGAGTTGATAGTATTTTGCATGCTAAACTTGAAGACCCTGATGCGGAAGTTGCCGGCATCGGGCATATCAAGCACCGGGTCAGTCTCCACGTTAAGCAAAAGATTTTGGAATCTATCAAACACATGGCACAGCATACTAACGCTTCCGCGATTGCGGTTTCTGATTTAGGAGAAGCCAAGGCTCTTTCTGCTATGCGGCCAGTTCAAAAGATCATTCTTCATCCCAAAAATGAATTTCACGCGCATCAAGCCTCGATTTATTGGGGCGTCCATCCGATTTTTCCCCAAAGCAATTTGCAAGCCACTCTTAAAAACCGGCAGTTAGTTACTAAGGGAAAAAGATTTATCGATGCCACAAAAATAAAACACGTGACGATTAATTCTGTTTAGCTTATAACCATCTCGACCCCGGATTTGATCCGGGGGAGAGATCTCGGTGTTTAAAATATGTTTTACGTTTATATAATGCAAGTAAAACAGGAGTTATTTATATAGGTTTTACATCAGATCTGGTGAAGAGGGTTTGGGAGCATAAGAAAGATTTTGTTCAAGGGTTTACGAAGAAATATAAATGCCACAAATTGGTTTACTATGAGGTGGGTGAAGATTACGATGGAACATTGGCACGGGAAAAGCAAATTAAGAAATGGCGTCGAGCAAAGAAAACATCTTTAATTAGTGGCCAGAACCTCAAATGGCAAGATTGTATAACAATATTATTTAATTGCGAGATTTCTCGCTACGCTCGAAATGGTTAAGTCAAAGCCTAAGATTAAATCAATTATTTTCGACCTTGGCGGGGTGATAAGTCACGGCGGGTATTTGGATTTTATCAAACATTATTGTGCGGAATGTTTAACCCCGATTGGCAAAAAAAAGATTTTGTCATTGGAACGACAAGTCAATTTAGGCAAGATTACCCAGCAAGAATTTTATAACCGAATTAGAAAAGTTTTTTACGTGCATTTAACCCCGAAGCAAATGCACAATTTGATTGTCAAACACATGCAGGTCAACAAAAGCTTGGTGCATTTGATCCCGAAACTTAAGAAAACAAGGATTGCTTTATTTACTAATTCTTTAGGATCAATGGCTTACGAAGTTATGAAGCGTGATCGTCTAAGTAGTAAAAAATTATTTGATCGAATATTTGTTTCGACCAAAATGCATCAGGTCAAGCCTGATCGAAAGGCTTATGAATATGTGGTCAGGCAATTAAAAATTAAGCCATCCCAAGCGTTGTTCGTCGATGATCGGCTGGAGAATATTCGACCGCTTAAAAATTTGGGCATGCATGGAATTGTGTTTAAAGATACCAGGCAGTTTGCTAAAGAATTGAAGAAGTATGAGCTTGTCTGACCATTTCGAGTGAAGTCGAGAAATCGCTTTTCAGAGGGATCCCTCGGCTCCGCTTCGCTCCGCTCGGGATGACACTTCGTGTCAGATTGCTTCGTCGGCCGCTAAACTAATCCTTAAGGTTAAATACCGGCCTTCTCGCAATGGTTATAAGCGTTTGATTTTTAGGTTAATTTAGGCTAGAATAAAGCGCAATTAAGCGCTTTATTAATTTGTCGCGGAGGCGTCGCATAGCGGTCGAGTGCGCTTGCTTGTCCCGCCACTAACATTAATATTAAATTGTCGGCGGGGGATGCCGCCAGAGGCGGCAGAAAGAGTGTGGTATGTATTGCACTTACGTATTACAAAGTGAAACCAGCAAAAGATACTATATCGGTTCGTGTGAGGATATCGACATAAGACTATTCAAGCATAATACAGGCCAAGTGAAAGTTACTAAAGTTGAATTACCATGGGTTATAGTACATAAAGAAGAATTTTCGACCAGATCCGAGGCCGTTAGAAGAGTTAGAAGAGAAAGGAAAATTAAGAGCTATAAAGGCGGCGAGGCGTTTAAAAGATTAATTAATAAGAAATAATTATTGGCACGCCATTTGGCGCTGGAAGGATCGCATAGCGGTCGAGTGCGCTTGCTTGGAAAGCAAGTAGGTCCGCAAGGGCCTCGAGGGTTCGAATCCCTCTCCTTCCGCCAGAGAATTTTATGACTAGTCCTGACGAAAAAGATGCAAGAGAAATTGAAGCGCTACGACATAATTTTGAGCAAGAATTAGTGCGTCGTAATCACCTTCGCGCCCAAATTCTAGTATCCGAAGGATTTACCAAAGGAGCTACTGAGCAAGAGGTTTTCGATTTTTTGACAGTGGGCGATGAATACATAAGCAGATTAGTTAAGAGTCCGGAAATCGATGTCTTAGCGGCAAATTTTCATTTTTCCCTACCGGTTGAAGAAGGGGAGGAGCTACAAGAATATTATAAAATTCTCTTACTTGATTATATAGACGAAGAAGAGGCTTATCGAAACATTCCCGAGCATGATCCTTTAGTAATTCAGGATATCCTGGCAGCTAGCAGAACAACCGCCTTAATTTATCGGAAAATTTTAGGGGAAAATCCGGTTAATGAGTTTGTCCATCAGACTGCCGTAAGCCTAATCAATGATTTTATATCGCACGATATCCTCATACCGGATTCGATTAAAAGATTGTTTTCTAAAGATGAATTGGAAGACTTGGTGCGATCCATCAAATTATACTTACCCCTGGATGATGAACAGCTTGCCGAGGGCCGACGTAGAAGTGTTAGGAAAGAGTTGGGGATTGGAGATTTAAGCGACGAGCAGCGAGCAAGGAGTATAGAGCAAGACGAAAGAACTAAAGCTGTACTCGCGAATTTTGATAAATTTATACCCGATCTGAGAACTTTCACAGAACATGTTCTGAATGCTCGTCGTGGTAAATTACCAGTATGAAACAAGAACAGACTAAGTGGAAACGCGAAATCAGTGCCGGCGGGGTAGTTTTCAAAAAAGAAAATAGTGAGATTTATATTTTATTGATCCAAACTTCAGGCAAAACCGCAGAGACAAAAAAAGTTTGGACTTTTCCAAAAGGTCATTTAGATGATCAGAAACCCGAAGAAGCGGCTATCCGCGAAGTTAAAGAAGAGGCCGGAGTAGAAGCTAAAATAATTGAAAAACTAGGATCTGTTAAATACACTTTTGTTTGGGAAGAGGAGAATATTTTTAAAATTGTGACCTGGTATTTGATGGAGTATGTTTCGGGTGACCTTGCTAATCACGACCATGAAGTCGCTGATGCTGCCTGGTTTGAACTTTCGGAAATAGAGAAAATGTTGACTTACAAAACAGATAAAGAGGTGTTTGCTAAAGCGAAAGTCTTATTAAAAAATTGACCTAATTGCTCTAATTGACCTAATTTCTAAACATTGGTGCTTGGGATTTATTTAGATCAATTAGAAATTAGAATAATTAGAAATTCTTATATTATGCTCGATTCTCCAATTCAAGAAATAAAAGATAAAATCCCCATTCTGGATCTCATCCAGGATTTTGTGCAACTTAAAAAAGCGGGGACCAATTACAAAGGTTTGTGCCCTTTTCATTCGGAAAAAACTCCGTCATTTATGGTCAGCCCCAGCAAACAGATCTGGCATTGTTTCGGCTGCGGTTTGGGCGGTGATGTTTTCGAATTTATCAAGCAAACCGAAAACGTGGAATTCGGCGATGCTTTGAAGATTTTGGCAGACCGGGCCGGGGTGGAATTAAAAAAACCAACCCTGGAGCAGATCCAAACGGATAAGAAAAAAGATGTTTTTTATGAAATCAATGACCAAGCCGCCAAGTATTTTGTAAAAGTCTTATGGGAAAGCAACACCGGCTCTGAAGCTTTGGAGTATTTACGAAAAAGGGGGTTGAATGATCAGACAATTAAAAATTGGCAACTGGGCTTTGCCCCGGATGATTATCATTATCTAGAAAACTATCTGGCCAAAGGTTTTGACAAGAAGGACATTGAAGTCGCGGGTCTGATTATAAAAAGGGATGAGGGGAGAGGGGTGAGGGATGAGTATTTCGATCGTTTTCACGACCGCGTGATGTTCCCGATCCAAAATTTACACGGCCAAGTAGTGGGATTTACAGGCAGACTTTTGCATGACAAAGCTGATACTGGCAAATACGTGAACAGCCCGGAAACTCCCATTTACAATAAAAGCCGGGAAATTTACGGCTTGTATCAAGGTAAACAAGTAATCAAAAAAGAAAATCGGGCAATTTTGGTGGAGGGAAACATGGACGTCATCGCGGCTCATCAGGCGGGATTTACACAAGCAGTGGCGACGTCCGGCACAGCTTTGGCCGAGCAACAGCTCAATATTCTAAAAAGATTTTGTGAAAATTTAATCTTTGCTTTTGATTCTGACGCCGCCGGCTCCACCGCCACCAAGCGGGCCTTGGAACTGGCTTTAAACGCCTCCTTTAACGTCAAAATTGCCAATCTGGGAGGGGCGAAGGATCCAGATGAACTAATTAAGCGGGGGATAGGCCTTTGGCAAAAAGCAGTCGAAGGGGCGGGGAGTTTTTTGGACTTTTTCTTTGATCAGACTTTCCGACAATTTGACGCCAAGACCGTAGAAGGCAAGCGGGCTATCAGCAAAGAATTAGCCCCTTTGATTTTCCGGATAGCCGATCCCGTGACCAAGGCTCACTATATCCGAAAGCTTGCTGTTTCGATCAATGTTGCAGAAACTGCCATTTGGGATATAATTAGGAAGCTGACTGTTCCCAAAACGATTCGGGAAGCCAAACCGTTGTTTCATAAGAGTCGAAAAGAGATGCTAGAGGACCGACTTTTGGGATTGACGATTAATCTTGGAGATAAGCAATTTTTATCCCAATTTTCTCCTGCTGATTTCCGCGATGACAATCGCGAAATTTTTATAGGGTTAAACGAAGGAGAGCCAAACTCCACTTCGTCGAAATTCCAGTTGTTATCGTTTGCTGCCCAAACCCAGATGCAGGAACAACAACTAGACGCAAAACAGGAGTTGAATAAAATCGCAGCTGAACTTAAGAAGTTGATAATTAAAGAGCAAATGCAAGAGTTGGCGAATAAAATATCGGAGGCGGAGCAGGCCAAAAACAAAACAGCCGTTCAAGAGCTTTCGAAAGAATACGTATTATTAAGCAACCAGATTAAAAATTTTTAGAATATGAGTAAAAAACCTAAAGTAAGAAAACTTTCCGGTAAAGGCAGAAAAAAGCAGATCAAAAAGAGCACGAAGCCAAAAGCGACGAAACCCAAAATAGCAGAGCCTAAACAGGCCCCATTTGATTGGGATAAAAAAGTTCATGAGTTGGTCCGCCGCGCCATGGCCAGGGGTTTCTTGACAGAGGCTGAAGTCGTCCATGCCCTGCCAGAGTTGGAAAATAATATTCCGGCGATCGAGAGCCTTTTGGATATGCTGGATGCTAAAGGGATAGAATTGGTGGACCAAGAAGTGGCTTCGGTTTGGCAACAAGCGGTCGAGCTGGCTCGAGTTAAAACCAAGAAAGAAGAACAGATCGCGGAATCGTATAATTTAGGCGATATTTATGATGATTCCATTCAGATGTATTTGCGGGAAATTGGCAAAACTGCGCTGCTGAAAGGCGCGGAGGAAGTCGAACTGGCCAAGCGGATCGGCAGAGGGGATGTCGCCGCCCGCAAACGGCTGATTGAAGCGAATTTGCGGTTGGTGGTTTCGATTGCCAAAAAATACATGGGCCGGAATTTGGGGTTGTTGGATTTGATTCAAGAAGGAAATTTAGGATTATTTCGAGCAGTGGAAAAATTCGACTGGCGGAAAGGTTATAAGTTTTCGACCTACGCCACCTGGTGGATTCGACAGGCGATTACCAGGGCCTTGGCCGACCAATCGCGAACCATTCGAATCCCAGTGCACATGGTGGAAACTTTAAACAAATACGCGCAAGCCGAAAGACAATTGGTTCAGGATCTGGGCCGTGAACCGCTGCCGGAAGAAATCGCGTCGGAAATGGGAATTGAAGTTGAGAAGGTTTATCAGTTGAAGAAAATTTCTCAGGAGACAGTTTCGATCGACACCCCGGTGGGGGATTCGGATGAAGAGGATTCTTATCTGGGAGATTTTATAGAAGATCCGGATACGGTGACTCCTTCCGAAACTGCCGGTCGGCAAATTTTGCGTGAATACGTTCAGGGAATTTTGAAAGATTTGGATCCTCGGGAACAGAAAATTTTGAAAATGCGGTTTGGGTTGGAAGACGGCGTGACCCACACTCTGGAAGAAGTCGGCAAAGAGTTCGGCGTAACAAGAGAGCGGATTCGGCAAATCGAAGCCAAAGCCTTGGAACGGATCAAGGAACATTACAATATTAGCAAGCTTAGGGATTATTAAGTCCCAATTTTTCTTTTAGTCTGTCTTACTTTAGTCTTGAAATTATCCGAATTTTTTGATAAAATTACTTAGTCTGTCGAAGTTAGAAGTTATTCGGGCGTAGCCCCGACGACCGACTGAAAGTCGGTGTCGGGGTCCCGACAGAATCGTCGGGACTCAGCAATATGTCTTACGTTTATATTCTTCAAAGCAAAAGAGATAATAAGTATTATATCGGCAGTACTATTAACCTTGATCAAAGGTTTTTGCACCATAAGCAAGGATACACACCATCCACTAAAAGATTCGGAGATTTAAAACTTGTATTCAATCAAGAATATGCAACTTTGCGAGAGGCCAGATTAATCGAGAAAAGATTAAAAAAATTTAAACGAAAGGATTTTATCGAAAAAATAATTAAAGATGGTTTTATAAAAATAAAGGTATGGGCTCGTTCGGGCGTAGCTCAGCGGTAGAGCAGCTGACTGTTAATCAGCGGGTCGCTGGTTCGAATCCAGCCGCCCGAGCCAAAGAAGACAATACGAACTCAAATTTTGAAGACGAGAGGGTTCGCTCGCCCAGCCTCGCCAATGGCGGGGCTGGGCTTCGCTCCGCGAGGGCAACGCCCTCGCTTTGGCGGGAAATGAAGCGGATTTTAATGCTTTCGGGGGAATAAAAAATGTTTGAAAGAAATCTTTTAGTAAATAGATTTCTTTCAATTCCTTTAGTGGTTTTGAGTCCGGCAAGGAAAAATTTTAGAGTGTCCGAAATGCTTTCGGTGGAAAATTTAGAGCATCCATCTGTTAGTTCGTATCCAGCGCGGTGTCCAGCTTGTATGTCGTTATTCAAACGAAAAATGAGATTTTCAATATAGCTTTTATCAACCGAAACGCGCTCTAAATTTTCCAAACAAAAATCTTCCAATCGTTCGGCGGATACTTGCTTTAACCGTACTTAGCCCGACCAATTATGCCAAGATTTTTGCGGAAAGCGGCAAGCTGTCACAGACTGGGCAAATCTCTATGCTCACCGGAGCCATAGGTTTGATTACACTGCTTGTGATCTCAGTGACTTCTTTGCCTTCGGTCGCTACCAGTATGAGCCAAAAGAGTTGGTTAATGGTGCAAAGAGCAGGGCTGGTTGCCATCATTTTATCGGTTTTACATTTTGCGGTATTAAAGTGGAGTGGGTGGTTTGATGCTCGAAATTGGTACAATGGCATCCCACCGGGGACATTGGTGGTTACGGTTTTTGTGGTTTTTGTTTTTTTAATGCGTCCGGTCGCACGAATTTTTGGCAAGAGCTAAGGAGCAAAAAGAAAACGCCTCACTTTATACGGTGGGGCGGTTTCTTTTATAAATTAATATTTATTTACATTGGCATAACAGATTTTTTGACTCGCAGGGTCGGGGCGATAAGTACCAACACATAGCTAAACCAGAGGGTCCATTCGCCGAAAATATCCGGCGCAAATCGAGTGGTGATTATAAAATCTAAAATTAAACCAACCACCACGAAGGCAAACCCATAGCTTAGTGCCTGGCTGGAAGAGGTAGGTTTGATGAAACCCGCCAGAACATAAGAAATGATACCGCCGATGATGGCGAGGATAATATTCATAACCGTGCTTTCCCATTTCATCCCCGCAAACAACGAGGCGACGGCGAACAGAATCACCCAAAAAAGCAAGCCAAATCCAAGCGCTTTTTTCCAATTCATGTTTATCACCCCCTTTTACCGTTATGATATACTTAAAATATGGGATTGAAAAGAAGCCGAAGCTTTGGCTATACCATGATTGAATTATTGGTGGTAATTGCCATTATTGGAGTATTGGCAGCCATAGTGTTGGTAGCATTAGGAGGCGCGCGGGGTAAAGCGAGAGATGTCCGAAGAAAAACCGAACTTTCTCAAATCGCCAAATTTTTATCAGCGTCCACCTGTTATATTCCCGCCAGTGGAATTGGCGATTATGATTTAACTGATTTGATTCCGCAGTTGCAAGCCGCCTATCCGCAATACGCGCAATACTTAACGCAAGTTCCCGTTGATCCCAAAAGCGGCGATTTAGCCCAAACTAATTATCACTATTTAGTTTCCGAAGAGAGTCATTGTGTGTTTTACGCAAATTTAGAAAACGAAAACGAGCCGGTTACCCTGCCAAGTTTAAGCACACCAACAGCCGGCGGGGGAAGTGGGGTTTTGCAAGCCACGACCGATGGCCCCAATGGAACTCGAATTTATTATCAAGTAGGAAAATAACATGGGATTGATTATCAAATTTTTCGACAAATTGGAAGACCGAATGCGAGGGCGTTTAAGCAAGCGACCGATAATCTATGCTTTTTTAGGCGGGGTTGGCATAGTGCTGTTTTGGCGAGGCGTTTGGCATACGGCTGATTGGGTTATGGAGTATTATTTTTTGCAAAACCTTGACCAGACCAGCATGCATGTGCAAGGCCTTCCGTGGTGGGATGGGTTGGCGTCGTTTCTAATCGGGTCAGTATTTTTGCTCATCACCGGAGTGTTTGTCTCGAATTTTATCGGCAACGAGATTATTCTTTCTGGATTGCGGGGAGAAAAGAAGCTGGCTGAAAAAACCGTGGACGAAGTCAAAACCGAAACCGGAGCGATCGGCGAAATCAGAACAGAAGTCAAAAAAATTTCTGCTAAACTAGATCAATATGTCAGAAAATGAGGAAGAATTGAAGAAAAAATTAACCCCGGAGCAGTACCATATTTTGCGAGAGCAGGGGACCGAAGCGCCGTTTAGCGGCAAGTATCACGATTCGCACGAGCAAGGGATGTATGTGTGCGCGGTTTGTGGCAACCAGCTTTTTTTCTCTGACACGAAGTTTGATTCCGGTACTGGTTGGCCATCGTTTACTGATCCGGTAAATTTGAAAAACATCAAACTGAAAGAAGATTTAGCTCATGGCACCCGCCGCATTGAAGTAACTTGTAAAAATTGCGGCAGTCATTTAGGGCACGTCTTTGATGACGGTCCCCAAGATCGCGGGGGCAAACGTTATTGTATTAATTCCGCCTGTTTGCTCCTCCGACGCTCCGACTGAAAACGTCGGAGGTCGGAGTCCCGACCGCAAGCGTCGGGGTTGCAAAAATAATTATAGTTTGATATAATAAATTACGATGATTAATAAGCATTACCATGATTGGACACTAACACAAAAGTTATGAAAGTATTTAGGAAAATTTCTGCTGCGTTAATAGGAGCGTCATTGTTGGTGCCAGTTTTTATGGCAGCTGCCCAGAACACCACCAGACCAGACAGACCAGAACGCCCAGAAAACGCCCGTCTGGCCAGAATAGAAGCGATAAAAAAACTATGCCAAGCCCAGACTCGACGAGCAGAAAACGCCATCGATCGCATGGACAAACTGATCGATCGCATCGATGAATACATAGCCAAGCTGGAAGCAAGCGGAGTAGACACTACTTCGGTGGAAAATTTGATGGATCAGGCTACGGATCAGAAAAATACAGCTGATGATTTATTGATCGAGGCGGAAAATAAATGCTCGGCAATCGGTACCGCCGAACTGCCCAAGCAAGCCGTGAAAGAATACATGACGGCGTTTAATAATCTAAAAAAGCAAATGATCAGTCTACATAAAACCTTAAAAGAGATAGTGCGCAGCCTCAAAAGTTTAGAACGCGACGATAACGAGGAGGAAAACGAAAATGACTAGTAAATTTTGGGTTGGCCTGGTGGCGGTGGCGATTATTGTCGGTTTGGCCTTGGTATTTTGGATCGATAGCAACCGGGCAGATGATTTCGATCAAAATTATGATCAAACCACCGATGTTGATACTGATACGGATAATACAACTGCCAAAAGCGATTCCGCGGCTTTGTTGGAAACAGACCTAAATGCGATAAATCTTGACGGGTTGGATGCCGAAGCAGGGGAAATTGAGACCCAATCTGGTGGGTTATAGGTTTTAATAAAAAAATATTTTTTAAAGGCGGCCGAAAGGTCGCTTTTATGTTAGAAAACATTAACGAACCAGTTGATATAGCGTGCCGATTTACCTGCCCGCCATCGCTTCGCTCAGGCGATAGCAGGCGGGTCGGCTCTAAGTTGATCCCCACTAAGTTTCTTTGGCATGGCCGAGAGATTATCGTGAAAAAAGTAAATCTGGCCTATTCCAATCGCGAGGGCCGCGGGAAGTTTTATTATTTTGCGGTTTCGGATGGTGCGAATTACTTTAAGTTAAGATTTGATTCAGATAAATTAACTTGGATATTGTTAGAAACTTATGTTGATTAATTCAGGTATATCGCATTTGCGAGAAGGCCAGGTTTTTACTCAGAGGATTATCTTGGCTGGCCGACCCGCCCGACTGATCGTCGGATCGGGCGGGCGAAGCAATCTAACCACTAGACTAGACTGCCACGCGACTGCCGATATTTAATTCTTAGAGATTAAAGCAGTCGCTCGCAGTTGCAATAGTTGATAAATTTATGACACAGAATTTCCCAAGGATGATGCTCGTTGACATGAATTCCTTCTTTGCCTCAGTGGAACAGCAGGCGAATCCTTACTTGCGCGGCAAACCGGTGGGCGTGTGCGCTTCTTTGCACGAAACCAGCTGTATCATCGGGACATCGAAAGAACTAAAAGCCATGGGAATCAAAAACGGTTTCCCGACTTACCTTGCCAAAAAGATTTGTCCGGAGGTTGTTTTGGTGCAGTCCGAACCGGAGAAATACCGGGAAGTGAATCGGCAGATCGTCAGGATTTTTCAGGATTATACCGATCGGCTGGAAGTTTATAGTATTGATGAAGCATTTTTAGAAATTCCAAATAACAAAGTTCAAATTTTAAATAAATTTCAAAATTCAAAATTTAAAATTCAAAATCCTTTGCTGATTGGCGCGGAGATTAAAAAGCGCATCAGGGAAGAAGTCGGGGAGTGGTTGACGTGTTCAGTTGGCATCGGGCACAATAAGTTTTTATGCAAGCTGGCCGCGGATCTGGAAAAACCGGACGGACTTACTGTAATTTGGCGGGAAAATTTACCAGAGATTTATAAATCCAAAAAATTAACTGATTTGTGGGGCATTAATCACGGCTGGGCGAACCGTTTGGCGAAGTTGGGAATTTTTAATCCCGGACAACTGTTAGGTTACCCGGTTCAAAAATTAATCTCAGTTTTCGGCAAGCCTGGCTTCTATATTTGGCAGAGGGTGAATGGACTGGAGGAAGACGAAATCCCTAGCAGTTTTACGTTTGACGGTGACGCTGCGCGTGGCGATATGCGGTCGGCGTTAGGCGTTACGCAAACCGCTTTACGTCAGACGATACGCGCTGCGCCGCCGAATAACGACTTACCAAAGTCCTTTGGCCATTCATGGGTATTAAATTTTCGAACCACAGACAAAGACCGCTTGAAGATTGTGATTTTACGTTTGGCGGAAAAAGCCGCGCGGCGGATGCGCCAGGCCGGTTTTGTGGCTTCGGAAATTTATTTGTCCGTTCGATTGATCGATGGCAATGGAATGCACTGCTCGAAACGATTGGGATTTCAGCTCGAAACCGGCTGGCAACTTTATGAAGAGGCTTTGAAAATTTGGCAGAATTGGCAATTCCCAGCCGATGTGATGCATATCGCTGTCGGGTTTACGGGTTTGAAATTGAAAAGTAATCAGCTGTCGTTGTTTCCGGAAAAATTTGATAATTTAATCCCCACCCTAGATCAGATCAATGATCGATATGGAGAATTCACCATTCGACCGGGGTTGCTTACAGCGACCCAAGATTATGCCCCGGACGCGATTGCGTTTGGGAGGTAGTCAATTACTCGAAATCCTCGAGATTAAGTTTTGATTGCCGCATAATGGAATGAAATGTTCCAAGTGGTACTTGTTTTCTATCAGCAGGAATAATGACAGTTAAAGTAGGGTTCCCATATTTTCTGTATTTTATATGGCTTCCTCTTTGGGAAATAAAAATAAAGCCCTGACGCCGCAGGACTTTAATAATTTCGTTGGAAGAAAACAATCTAGGCATATTGGATAGAAAGTCTGGTGAGTTCTGGTTTTTCCACTGGAGCTAGTTTAGCTAATTTTGCATCCTCAAAATATAATTCTAAGGCTTCTTTTAAGTTTTTCAAGGCTTTTTTTTCTGTGGTTGCAAAACTCGAAACATCCACATTTAAACATTGGGCGACAAAATATCGTCCTTCTTTCCAAACTACACATTCTAGTTTAATTGAGTTCATAAATATATAATACTCTCTCTTGACAAAACTGTCAAAAAGGTATATAATATTAGACTAATAATTTGAGGCCAGAGCAAAGCACTGTGGCCTGAAATTGTGGGCCTACTGTATCCGGCAGAACCCGGATCCTTAGCCACAGGCAGTGGCTCGTTCTCTTCAGGCAAACAGTCTGAAGGAGGGAACAATGAGACACAATAGCAAGACCGTTGATGATGCGGTGTTGGCGTTTGATTGGCTGGAGCGTCAAGGTATCAGCCTCGTGCGGCCAGTTGATTTTCAGCCGGTGAAGTACGGCAGTCGGACCTTCGGCCAGTTCGAGGCGTTCGAGAATAAGCTGACCACGACCGGAGTCGACCAGATCCTCGCGGATCAGGCTACGATTGCACCGGTTCAGCCGCTCCAGACCCCGGAACCGCTGGCTTCGTTCTTCTCGGCGACGAAAGTCTCCGAGACTGCCACCGAAATGGTCTTCCACGTGAAGATCAAGCGGGGCAACCGGACTCCTCAGCAACTGCTGGACCTCACGGGTCGGCGTCCGTATACGAACCCGGACGTCGTCGAGACCATGCCGCTGGTTGTCGGCAACGGGCAGGAAGAAGACTTCGAATACGTCTTTTTCAAACCCGGTCGGCAGACCAGCGACGCGGCCGTCGAGACCGAACGAACGATGCGGGAGTTGATTCGTGACCTGGAAGTCCAGGCCCTGATCAACGCACTGATCCCAGCGTTTGCTGACCAGCACCCGAACGGCGACAGTTGGCAGGACGCCGAAGGCAACTGGTGTTTCGCCAGCTTCCGCCGGGCCGACCACGAGCGCTGCGTCCACGTCGACCGTTGCAGCGTCGGCTGGAGCTCCAGCGTCTGGTTCGGCGGTCGCAAGGTTTCCAAGTAGTTCTTGGATGCTAAGACCCTTCGTTCTCTTGGGCCTTGGAGCCTTCGGACGCTTGGTCCTTAGGGCCCTGATACATTTCACATCGCGTGATTGTATCGGGGCCTGTTCTTTTTTGTAAATCAATAAGGACTAGTGCCGGGCGGGCCGTAGAACCACTGGACTCGGTCGCCGCTATGGAGAATATATTGATCAGCACCTACTGAGGGCGCTGTGCCGTTGACGGCGTATTGCCAGCCAGAAGTTCCGGCAGGAGCGATTCCTCCAATCGAATAAACAAACGCGCCTAGTCCAGTCTGGTTGACTTGGGTTAAGATTTCGCTTTGTTGTAATGCTGCCAATACAGTTTGGCCAGTGTAGGGGACAGTATTGTTGAAAAGTGTACTAGAGTTGTAGCGGATGCCAAGGTTGATACTTGGAGAGTAATTAGTAATTAGTAATGAGTAATTAGCGGGAGTGCTTAAAGGGGTGTCGCTGCAGCCGGATTCATAAGTTTTGACGAAATAAAGTTTCTCATCGATGGTGGTGATGTTGCCTCCTTCCGGCGGAAAGGCAAAGTTGGTGTGATAAATCGGAACCAGGCAATGATCAAATAGTGAGTAATTAGTAATTAGTAATGAGTAATTAGCGGGAGTGCTTAAAGGGGTGTCGCTGCAGCCGGATTCATAAGTTTTGACGAAATAAAGTTTCCCATCGATGGTGGTGATGTTGCCTCCTTCCGGCGGAAAGGCAAAGTTGGTGTGATAAATCGGAACCAGGCAATGCTCGGGATAGGTTGTAGTTGGGGGAATGGGAGCTGGGGATAGGGGAACTGACGGAGGAAGAGTTGGGCTTGGAGTACTTATAGTCCGGATCGGGAGACCGTGGCCAGAAAGGGCAATTATTGCATAAGCCGTAACTAATCCAGATCCACTGGTATCGGTTGGTCGCCATTTGAATGAACCATCTGGGAGTTGTAAATTTTCCAAAAAACTTTTGGCATTAGCGGGGACTGATTGACCGGCTGAGATTAAGCCTGAAATGACCCAGGCTGTGGACGCGCCATCCGCCGCAAGGCCTGGTGAAAAACCGTAGCCCCCTGATGAATCTTGGGATTGTTGTAAATATGAAAAAGCATTCGAGGGCGCGCCGCCGGTTATGCCAAGCGCGGCAATGGCCATGGCAGTCGTGTTTGAATCCGAGCCGACACCCGGGGCAAAACCCCAGCCGCCATTCGAGTTTTGGTTATTTAAAATAAATTGTCGTGAAGCATTGATCGCCCTGTCACCAGCACTGGCTGATTTGAATGCTAGAATCCCGAAGATATCATCATTGAGCAAGCTTGGGTCGCCGATTTGCGAGCCATCGAACATGGATTCCAGTTTGGCAATAAAATTTTCACTGCCAAAATTAGTGGGATTTTCACCAATTGCGGTGATGGCCAAAATTCGTTTTTCATAATCCGTCGCGATATTTGAGTTTAGCGGTTGGGATAAAAACGATTGGCCGACGTTTTGGCCCAAAGCCGCATAAGCCATGATCGACCACTCTTCGTTTTGCGGAAGAGTGTTGACGGCTTGATTGAGATTTGCAGCCGTTACTAAATGTCCTGAAACTAAAACAGCAGCGGATATCCCTGCAACCATCGCGAGGAGGCCGTATGGCCGACGCGGCGATCTAAATCTTGAAAAAGATTGCTTCGCCCGCCCGATCCGACGATCAGTCGGGCGGGTCGTTTCCGCTCCTCGCAATGGTTTTAAAATAATTTTTCTATTCAACATGAAAAGTAATTAGTAAAGAGTAATAAGTAATAAGAAGACGAGAAGCGGAGGAGGGGACCCTCCGCTTCCGAATCAGAGACCGCGAACGATCAGACGGGCGTCGTTGGAGACTGGAATGGCTGAAACATCGATTGTCGGAGCAGTCACCGGTCCGATCGCGACTGGTTGGTCGTTGACGAAAAAATTCCAGTTGATGCCGCCTTGGATCGCAATCCGGGCGGCGCCGTCGCTGCCGAACGCAACTCGTTGGGCGCTGATAAAGCCCGCCGAGCGGACTCGCTCCAACAGACTGCTGAAGGTGACTACAGGCTCACTCGGTGTCGTGGGCAAGGGTTGAGCGCAGCCACCGACGAGAAGCAGCTCGACTCCGTTGATACAAACTAATCGCAAGGCTTGTCGTCGATTCACGATCATCCTCCTTGGATGTAGACTCCGACGCCGCTTCGCGGGTCGGAGTAATTTTTCGCTTTCGCGAAAAATTAAAAAACACCTCTTCCGAGGTGACGACCCCGACGTTTTCAGTCGGGGCAAGAAAAATCCTGCTCGGGAGATGGCTCTAATTAGCGATCTGACTACCCAGTTGCCTGGGATTACAGTTGCGGCACAGTGCCGGAATCTTACCGGACTTCCCTAAATAGAACTTTTAGAAATTGGCGAGGAACGTAAATCTATCTTAATCTTTGGGATAAAAAGTGTCAAGCAACTGCTCACCGTTCACTAGACAGATGCTGAAAAATCTGCTATAATATATGTAGAATAAAATTCTGTGATTCGGATACAAACACAAACAACAATCCAAATTTAGCACCACGGCTTCATCAGTACGCTTTTTAACTCATGTCTATTTCCGGCCTGGAACACAATCATTAGGCTTAACCACCGAAGATTTGCTCTGGACAGGGAATATAATAATTGGGAAGTTCGTTGGGCACAAGGGGGTTGCCAAAATCAGCGACTCACCCTGCCTAACCGGATTTTCCATCGCAAAAAGATTAGGTTCTCTCGCCTAATCTTTTTGTTTAACCCGTTAGAAATCAATTTCTAACGGGTTTTACAATCCCCTTACTTTGGGTTATAATAAAGCAGAATTTAACCCCTTAATCTTAAAAAGGAAATAAAATGCTAGAATTTATCAAGAGAAAGTCGGCTGTGGGGGAACAACATGTTATGACCGCTCAGACGACAGGGAGCAATAAGTCAGTAGTATCGGCTGTGGATATTTCTCGATTCGATAAAATTATTAATTGGTGTTTATACGCGCTTATTGTAATTGTGCCAATTTTGTTTTTACCGATAACCTCGGAATTGCGCGATTTTAACAAGCAGAATTTTATTTTCTTTTTAATGGTTGTAATGATCGGGGTTTGGATAATTAAAATTTTATCCACTCGTCGCACCACTTGGGTGAAAACTTCTTTGGATCTTATTTTCTTGATCTATTTGGTAATTTATTTTTTGGCCTGTTTGATTTCCATAGATCGGGTTTCATCCTTTTTGGGCTATTACGGTCGGTTTACCGGCAGTTTTATTTCGGTTTTTAGTTTAGTCATTTTGTATTTTATCGTCGTCAATAATGTTCGCAGTCAAAAAGTGTTCGAGAAAATTATTAATTGTTATTTAATCGGGTCGGGGTTGGCTTTAGTTTATAGCTTGTTGCAGCTGCTGGGAATTTATATTATACCGGTGGCGGCGACGCATACGAGGGGATTTAATCCCATCGGCGGTTTGGTCAGTCTGGCAATTTACGCGGCTTTAAGTTTGGCTTTTTTCCAATGGGTATTTTTTGCTCAACTGGCGAACAGCCGCTTAAAAAATATTATGCTTTGGCTGTTATCGTTATTGGCCTTGGCGATTTTATTTTTAATCAACGCCTTTGTCGCTTGGATTGTTTTAGCCATATCGTTGATAGGATTGCTCGCTCTTGCTATGGGAGCAGGAGCCGAATCATCACAAGGTGTGTCGAGTCGGCCCTGGCATTGGAAGCCAATGCTGTTTTTAATCGTCAGTGTCTTGTTTATCGCTTTTCAGTTCCTGCCCCCTGCTTTAAATCCTCGGAACATGATTAGTTTTAACTTGCCGACTGAAATTCAGTTGTCTAACTCGACCACTTGGAGTTTAGTTTCCAATTCTTTAAAAGGCAGTCTTAAAACCGCGGTTTTAGGCTCAGGTCCGGGCACCACGGGAATTGTATTTGGCGATATCAAGCCGGAAAGTCTGAATAAAACGATTGTTTGGAACTTGAACTTTGACCGGGCCAGTAGTGAGATTGCGAATATAATCATAGAAACCGGCGTTGTCGGGTTTTTGGCATTTGAGTTAGCCGCTGTATTATTTTTTTTCTTTGCCTTATTTTTCCTGCTTAAACAGTCCAGCCATCTTGGGTGGAAGTTCGCTTTAGGCGCATTTATCCTTTGGCTGGCGATGTACATTACCCACTTCTTCTATTTTTTTAATACCACATTCTATTTTATCTATTGGTTGTCCGTCGGGTTGTTTATGGCGGCGGCTCATATGAAAACAGCCCCCGAAGAACCAAACAGTTTTTCTTTAGCTCAATCACCACGGTCGGCCCTGTCTTGGATGTTTGTCAGTTTGTTGATCTTGGCTATGTTGTTAGTCGGAACGTTTTTTGAAGCCGCTGTTTACGGCGGCGAAGTTTCGTATGCCGCTGGCCAAAAAGAATTAAACCAAAGCAAACCAGATTACGCCAAAGTTTCAGTTGATTTTACTCGGGCGATTACTTTGAATCCTTACCGCGATGTCTATCTTTTAGGCTACGGGCAAAATTTATTTTTTCAAGCTTCACAGGAAGCGGCGAAGCCCAATCCTGATATCAAGCAAATTCAAACTTGGATGCGTAACCTGATCGCCGCGGGTAAAAAATCCACGGAGATTTCGTCGGCCAAAGCCAGCAACTGGTCAGCCCTCGCGCAATTTTATACGAACATTCGAGGTTTGGTTAGTGGCACCGATGCACATATTATAGATTCTTGGCAGAAAGCCATTGAACGAGACCCCAAAAACCCTGCGCTTTATGTCCGTTTAGGGCTGGCGTATTCTATCGCCTCAGATATTATTGACCCCTCGATCGCCGGCACTGGGGCGGACGCGGATCAGGATGGTTTGGCCGACACAGTGGAACAGCAGCTGGGCTCGGCCCCGAATAACTCTGACACGAACGCTAACGGCGTGTCTGATGGCGACGAAGTGAAAGCCGGATTCAATCCGGTGACCGGCCTGAAGCTGGCCGGCCAACAGCTCTCACAGTTTGTCCGCACGGACGGCGCGATGCTTAAAAAAGCCGAGGATGCCTTAAATAAAGCGATTGAATTAAAACCTAATCTGCCAGATTCCTATATTGCCCTGGCCCGTGTGCAGGAAAAAGGCGGCCAGCTTGCTGAGGCCAAAAAACAACTAGATGCCGCAGCCAAGCAGTTCCCGAACAACGCGGATATTTTGTTTGAGCAGGGCCGGATCACTTTTAACCAGAGAGATTATACTGCGGCGGAAAAAATCTTTAAGACCGTGATCAGTTTAGCGCCGAACCATGCGAACGCCCATTATTCTTTAGGACTGATTTACCAGCAAAGAGGTGATATCGCTAATGCTTTGGCGGAATTCGAGAAGGCTGAGGAGATTGCCGGCCCCAATGTGGAATTGGAAAAACTCATCAACCAGCTCAAGACTCCTCCTACGCCTTAATGATTATGGAAGGGAAGTCTTTGGGGATTTTGGAAAAAACCTTAGGCTGATTTAAGACTAGCACCATATCTTCAATCCGGACGCCAAATTTATTGGGCAGGTAAATTCCGGGCTCGACCGTTACGATCAAGTTTCGGGTGAGTTTATCATTGGTATTAGTTTTGAAGCTCGGCGGTTCGTGGATTTTTTTGCCTACGCCGTGCCCGGTGCCGTGGGTAAAGTATGGGCCGAAACCCGACCGGTTTATGATATGTCGCGCCGCAAAATCGATTTGATCGCTGAATGTTCCCGGAACAATTTTTTTAATCGCGGCCAGTTGGCTCTTCAGCACGATATTGTAAATTTTCTCATGAATTGTTTTGGGCCGGCCTAAAAATAACGTTCGGGTAAAATCGGAACAATATCCGTTGATTTTTACTCCATAATCGAGCATCAAAAAATTGTTTTTAGCGATTCTTGCGTTGGTAGGGAAGTGGTGGACCTGACCAGATCCTTTGCCAAAAGCGACAATCGGCGGAAAAGCCATGTCTTGGGCGCCCAGTTGTTTGGCTTGTCTTCTGATGTAGTGCGCCAGTTTTAATTCGGTTAAACCCTTCTGAGTTTTTAGGATTATTAAAAGCTCCCGAAAGATCTGATCAATGATCCGGGAGCCTTTAGTAATTGCTTTAAATTTTGAAATCATGGATTAGATTGCTTCGTCGCTGCTGCTCCTCGCAAATACGAGAAATTTATTGTATTCGCGAGTCCCGCCTACGGCGGGACGTGGCGATCTATTTCACAGAATTAACAACAGCCTCAAACGCTTTCGGGTTTCGGACTGCCAATTCGGCGAGTATTTTTTTATTCAGTAGGATTTTTTCTTTTCGCAGCGCGCCTAAGAGTTTGCTAAAGTTTGTGCCTTGCTCGCGAGCCGCAGCGTTTATGCGAATCGTCCATAGTTTTCTGAAATCTCTTTTCCGCAATCGTCGATGTGAGTAAGCGTAAGAATCAGCATGGAGCAATGCTTCTTTGGCCGCGATCGCATTTGTCCGGCGGCGGTTCGTAAAGCCCTTGGTTCGTTTTAGAAAATATTTTCGGCGTTTGGAGGCTCCAACGCCTCGCTTAATTCTAGTCATTTGTCGTATTTAGTAAATTGATTATTCAACCGCGGATAGCTAATTTAAGTTTTTGCTCGGTTTTCGCGACCGTCAGATCCCGGCGTTTGTTGGTGGTTGTATTGCCACGCTCGCGAGAATTAAAATGATTCTGACCCGCTCGACGACGCCTCAGTTTGCCGGATCCTGTCACCCAAAAAGTTTTTGCGATTCGTTTGTTAGTCTTGTTCATGACGGTTTGACTCGCGGACTGATAATAATTGTAATTGTGCCGCCCATTCTCGATGGGCCTGATTCTTTGACAAAAGGAGAAGTAATCAAAGTTTGGACTCTGTCCATGAGCGCAAACGCTAGTTCCGGGTGGGCCTGTTCACGTCCGCGCATAACCACATCCAGTTTGACCTTATCGCCTTGGGCAATGAACTCAGAGGCTTTCTTCGCTTTGAAATTCAGATCGTGTTCGCCAATCCGCACTGAAAGGCGGATACCCTTCACCGTGATTTTTTTGATTTTCTTCCGAGCTTCTTGGGCAGCTTTTTCTTGTTGATAGCGATATTTATCGAAATCCAAAAGTTTAACCACCGGGGGGTTGGCGTGAGGTGAAATTTCCACCAAATCAACCTCTTTGTTTTGAGCCAACGATAAAGCGTCGGAAAGTTTCATAATCCCTACCATTTTTCCTGCATCATCTATGACTCGCACTTCCGGCGCTTTGATTTGGTGATTGATTCGCGTTCTGATAGCTATAGATTTTTTTAATAATATTGAAACCCCGCACCAGTTTTGACTAACTGTCTTAAACCAATTGATTTATAATCGATGTGATCGTTATAAAATTATTTATTCACGATAATCTGACAAAACTGGTGCGGGGTGAATCACAAGAATTATATAGGATTTTTGTGCTTTGGTCAATTGGTGGAGCTGGGGAGATTTGCACTCCCGTCCAAAAATTTTCGATAAATATGCCTACAAGCTTAGACCGCTTTGAGATTTTCCTTATGACATAGAAGCAGACCAAAGCGCCATAAGGTGAGCCTTAAATTTCCTTTGGCTGTCAGGCGTCAGCTAAAGTGAGTCTGATAATATAACACCCGTGATCTGCGCACAGACATTGCAGGACGGATGGGCAATCGCTTATTAAGCAATAGCCAAAGCAGGCGAGAACGCAAAAGCGTTCTTGATTCTGCTTACCAACGAATTGGCATTTATGGTTTGCCTTACTTTTTTAACCGAGAAGTTAGGCTAATCGGACTTGCGATATTTATCAAAGAACTTCTGTCGATACTATGCAGCCCCAGGAAGGATATTATACCTCTGTTTTCATAACTCGGTCAACCTTTCTCTTTGCTTCTTTTCTTTTAATGGTTTCTCGCTTGTCGAACTGTTTTTTTCCTTTGGCTACTCCAACTTTTAGTTTGAGTCGTTTTTTAGAAGTGTAGATTTCGAGAGGGATTAGAGTTAGTCCCTTGCCTTTGGTTTGGTCCGTAAGGCGTATAATTTCATTTTTATTGAGAAGCAATTTGCGTTCACGCTGTTCATCGTATCCGTCGAGATTCGAAGCTTGTTTGTATTTTCCCACATACGCATTCCTAAGGTAAGCTTCGCCGGCGCGAATTGTCACATAAGCTCATTCCAGGGAAACTTGCCCG
>Ga0209542_10004646_pt1 | contig 28031 bp, 26 predicted proteins | sample RifCSPhighO2_01_FD_184028 | JGI IMG/M metagenome (GOLD analysis project Ga0209542, IMG submission 184028) | Soil microbial communities from Rifle, Colorado - Rifle CSP2_plank highO2_0.1 (SPAdes) (version 2) | ecosystem: Environmental > Terrestrial > Deep subsurface > Rock core/Sediment ...
GGCTCAGTAAGCTCCTTCACTGCAGCAAGTTCCGACGACCAGTTGATAGTTAACATGGATACAAGCGGTACATCCGCCCAATCCGGAGCAACAGTCACCGGTACACAGGCTACTGGTCAGACATTGACCGCAGCCACCGGTTCTATTGCCGAGTCAGCATCCGGCGCTGCTCCTGCTGACAAGATGGTTCTTGCCAACAGCACAGCAACCGTTCATGCAGTTGATTTCGCCGCAACCAGCGATGACTTCACCATCTATGAAATGGTCTTGGAAATGGAAAACGGAGCCAATGCTGCAGCAACAGTTGCCAATGTCATCATAAAATATGGCGGTGTAGCAGTTGCCAATGGTTCGCTTCCTTTGAGTGGTGCTTCAGCCAGCTTCACTGGTTTGAATATCTTAGTTCCGAAGGACACTACAAAGACATTGACCTTTGATTTGCAATTCGGCAATGTCGGTGTCGGTGCAGCTTCGTCTGCCATGGATGCCACATTGAATATGGAGTCATACAAGGCAAGAGATACAGTTGGAAATATTACCACTGACACCACGGAAAGACAAAGCAACAACATCTATGTCAGAAAGGCATATCCGTCAGTTGCTGCAATGACCCTTCCTACTTCCAGTTTAGTTGGAGGCGAACAGACATTATCTAAGTTCTCCTTGACAGCTAATGGCGGTACGATTGCTCTTGCATCACTCAGTTGGGATATTGCTAAAGACACAGCTACGAAGATTGCTTCTACCTCTACCAGTGCCAAGCTTTTCGTTGACGGAAACGATGTATCGTCACTTGGAACTTGGGTCCACACTACTGCTGATGGAACATGGACAACTGGTAAAATTAGCTTCTTGTTCACATCTGATTATGATGTTCCAGCAGGAACTGCTAAGACATTTGAGTTGAAAGATTCTATCACTGGAACAATCACTGATAAAATAGTGGTTACCGAGTTGAAACTTGGCAATGATACTTTCATGGCGCCTAACACTTCCGCATTGGCCGGTGTAGGCTCTAAACTCACATGGAGTGACAAGACATCTTCTAGTCATAGCAGAACAACTGCTGATTGGATGAACGACAACTTGCTTAAGGATTCCCTTTCACAGGTCCTTAACTAAGTAAAGTCATGATCTAAAAACGGAAACTGTGGCGATGACAGTTATCCGTAACCAAAAACCACCTTCGGGTGGTTTTTGGTTTGGAGAAAATTAGGTTAGAATATAGGGATGTTTGAATGGAAGAAAAATTTGGTTTGGTTGCTTCTCTTGTTTCTTATCGGTGTGGGGGTATACTCTTTCAACCTGAACAACCCCTTGTTTTGGGATGATGATGACTGGATAGTTAATAATCCTTATGTACATTCTCTTTCCGGAGAAAATCTCAAAAATATTTTTACGAAAGACATGCTGTCCGGATTCGGATTGAGCAGTAATTATTACAGACCTCTATTATTGGCCAGCTTCGCTTTCAACTGGGTTCTCCACGGCACAAACCCATTTGGCTATCATCTTATAAGCAACCTTTTCCACATCGTCAACGCCCTTCTAATATTCTTCCTGTTATCCACAATAACGACACTGAATGTCGTTATGACCAAAACTGTGGATAACTCGCTACTTTTTAGTAAGCGAGCGGCATTTATCGCCGCTTTACTCTGGCTGGTGCATCCATTGAATGTTGAGGCGGTTGCATATATATCAGGCAGGGGAGACCCCATGTCGGTGTTCTTTATCCTTCTGGCTTTGTGGTTATTTATTAAAAACAGGAAATGGTGGGCAATCGTGCCATTTGTACTGGCCATATTGAGCAGGGAGACGGCAATATTGATGCCGGCTTTGTTAATGGTTTATTATATTTCCTTTCTATCCAAACAAAGACTTTGGCCCGCTTTCAAGGAAGCATTCAAGAAAACGATTCCTTACTGGGCCATATCGGTATTCTATTTCATTCTCCGACTGACTATTTTAAATTTTAAGGACACCCTTAACTTCTATTCTCAAACCAACCTATATACGGAAAATATTTCATATAGACTCTATACTTTTGGCCATGTTCTTGTGGAATATTTAAAAATCTTATTTGTGCCATTGGGGTTGCATATGGAAAGGAATATTTTGGTAAACACTTCGTTTTACCAATGGCCCGTCTGGCTGGGATTTTTGATTGTTCTTGGCATTGTCTTGATTGGCTTTATTTTATTCAGAAATTTATTGAAAATTGAAAATTGGAAATTGAAAATTAAAGAACCAAATTCTAACTTCCGAATTTGGTTCTTTGGTTGGGGCTGGTTCTTTGTTGCCATAGCGCCAGTATCGGGAATCATTCCCATTAACGCCCTTATGTACGAGCATTGGCTTTATCTGCCCCTGGTAGGACTTTCTGCATTAGCTGGGTGGTACTTGGGTTTGTTATTGGACAAAACGCGTCCTAAGGCTCTTTTATATCGTTTGGTCGTTGTTTTGCTGGTGGTCTGGTTGGGTTTCTTTTCTGTGGCTTCGGCAAAACGGAATCTGGCATGGGGCAATCCCGCCAAATTCTACGAAGATATTCTAAAATACTCACCAATTTGGCGAATATTTATACGTCCAAACAGGAATATGAAAAAGCTATAGAAATGTATAAGCAGAGTATTGCTATTGGTGATGATTTGTTTGCTCAGCCTTATTATAATCTCGGAAATATTTATAGCCACCAAGATAAGCCAGAAGAAGCTGAAAAAATGTATGTAAAAGCTATTCAGGTTGATCCTAGTTTTCATTTTGCTTATAAAAATTTAGCAGTATTGTATGCCAAATACGGATTTTACTCACAAGCTGTTAATGTTTTGAGGGAATTTAAAAAAATTAGACCCGATGATCCGGATATAGACGAAGCCATAAAGCGACTCACGGAAGACATACAAAGCAATTGACCATTTAACATTTACCGTTTGCCATTGATTTGCCATTTAGACATTGAATTATTTTCTGAAAATGAACAAATGAAACAATGTTAATTTAATGGAAATTGGAAAATGATAAATGGAAAATCTCTATTTCTTTAAGAATATAACTACATATTCATCAAGATAAACCCTCTCCCAGTTTTTGTCCTGTGATATTCTTGCAAGAAAAGTTCTTGCCCAAGGAGTGATATCGCGGTGGTCAAAAAAGATATAGTTGATGCCATATTCTTTGGAATATTTTTCCCAGATTTTCTGATCCATTTGCATGGGTTTGTAAATATTCTCAAAAAATTCCTGACTATATGCTTCCGGTCTCCCATCAACAAAGACTTTTTGTTCAGGGTATGTTTTCCATATCAAAAAACTTCCAACATCAAAATTATTAAAAACAGGGCCTTTAATGTTATTGTTTTTGACGAATTCAATCGCTTTCTCTGCTCCCGTTGGAATACTAAGAGAAACTTTGTTTTTAATATTATAAGAAGTAGTAGAAATTAAAATAATACATACAGAGATAAGCACTGCCGTCTCTTTTTTTGTGCTCAATTTAATCCCAGATAAATTGAGGGTTGTGAGGGGTATAAATGCTAAGCCATATGGGCCAAAATTTCTTAGCATTTTCATGGCCATCATTGAAAAGAAAATCCCTGATAGTAATTCAAATATGGCAATACGCTTTCTGAATATAAAACTTAAAATAAGTACAGCAAAAGAAAGCTGAAATAGTTGAATACTTCTGACTGATACTCCGTAATCAGTAAGGAAAAAGATGTTTTGGTTTTCAACAATAGAATATCCGTAGTTCTTTAGTACAACGAGAGGATACAGAGCCCCAGAAATGAAGTTGGGATTTAAAAGTGTGGCCAAGCATGTCAGGATAAAAACTCGGGCCTCTTTTTTTAAATTGAAAATTTTAAACTTTAAATTTACTATTCTTTCAATAAGAAAGAATAGTAATAGTATTGGCCCCAGAGCAAAATATATGTGCATATTAGTCCAAAACATCTGGACTAACGGAAGGAAGGGCAGGTATTTATAATTATTTTCATTTTTTGCCTTAAAAATTGCAAAAATAAAAAAGGCGAGGAATAGGTAACTGAATATTTCTGGTCTGACATCCGTGCGTTCCGTCCACACTACTATTCCAGTCATGGCCGAAATCAAAAATATCCAATATTCAGCTTTGTTTTTGACAGCTAGAAATAAGAGCCACAAAGATAGCAGTAAAATCATAGCCTTAAGCAATATGAGCCCCTTTAATCCGATTGCATTATTTAAACCAAAGAATACAACTTCGCTTAGCCAGTGATGATTTATAAAAGAATGGTCGGGTTCGGTAAAGGAAAATAAGTTTGTTTTATATACGCTTTTTGTCTGCCAAATTATTTCTCCAGATTTTAAATGTCTGCCTATGTCCTGATTAATTGAGTAGAGAGGATGGATTAGAAAAGAAGCAAAGAAAACAAACAAAAGCACCAATGAAATTACACGCAGAGTTTTCATTTATTATAGTAATTCCTCAATTTGTTTGACCATTTTATCAAGTTCAAATTTGAAGAGTACTGTTTGGTGAGCTTGGATTCCGAGTTCGTTTTTGAGGAGGTCGTTTCCTAAAATTTCCTTAATTCCATCCGCCAACCCCATGGAATCTCTTGGTTCTACAAGTAAACCATTTTTGTGGTCATTGATTATTTCAGGTACAGCCCCAACATTAGTGGCAATAACTGGTAATTTAGCTGACATCGCCTCAATTAAGCTCCATGGAAAACCTTCTTTTACGGATGAAAGAACAAAAACATCAAAGGCTGGTAAGAATCTATATGCATCGGGAATTTGTCCCAAAAGGAAAATCTTTTTTTCTAACCCTTTTTCTATTATTGTTTTTTCAAGTTCTGGTCTCAATTCTCCGTCGCCGATGATAAAGAAAACAATATTTTCATCATTTCTAAGGATATCGGCGGCTCCGATGAGATATTCCAATCCCTTGGTTGGGTAAAAATTCGCGATTGTTCCGACTATATTCTTTGCCGTAATGTTTCTTCCGGACAATTTAGCAACTCTTTCAAGTAATTTTGCTCGCGCTTCTTCTTTTTGCAGAAAATCTAATTTATAAACCTCAATGCCGTTATGAATTAATTCTATTTGGCTTCGGGGTTTAATTTTAAGTTTTTTAGCTTGGTTAAGGTCGTGTTGATTATTAACAATTATTACATCTTTCCATTTTGCGCTAAGCCACTCTAAAATTATCCAAAACCATTTTTTCCATTTGGGCCATGGGTCATTAAATGACCAGCCACCAATTCGGTAAACAACCTTTAAGGCGTTTATTCTTGTCGGGAAGACGGTCGCCAAAGAGCCGATGAATCCCGCCTTAGAACTGTTTAAAAATAAAACATCAGGCCGGTAATTTTTGATTAATTTTCGGATTTCAAAAACGGCCCGTATGTCGCTTCCCGATGCCGGTTCCCGTTTTAGAAATTTCAAAGTTTGGAAAGAGATTCCTTCGGCTTTTAGCACTCTCAAAAAGTCGCCATTACCGCTTGAGCCAACAGCTACCAAGAACTCGTAAATGTCTCTGTCCAGATGAGAAACAAGATTTGATAAGAATTTTTGGGCTCCGCCTAATTCTGACTGTGTAATCACAAATAAAACCTTCTTTTTTAGGTTTCCGGTCGTGTTTATGTAGGCATTATGTGGCAAAATTAACACAAAATGATGCAAAAATCCACTCCAATACGAATTTTAATCCTAACTACGGCATATTTACCCCAAGTGGGCGGTTCTGAACTTGCCATAAAAAACATAACAGAAAGACTGCCTGAAATTAGTTTTGATTTAATCACTTCTCGTCCTTCAAAAAATCTTCCTGAATATGAAAAAATAGGGAATATAAATGTGTATCGTGTCGGTAATTTGATAGGTCTTTTTTCTTTTTTGTTACCTAAAAACTTTTTGCCGGTAGCAGTTTTTTTTAAGGCGAACCGGTTAATCCGCAAATATGGCCGGTATAATGCAATTCATGCTTATCAGGCGTCACAGGCGGCAGGCGGGGGCTGGTTATTAAAATGGATATACCCAAGCATCCCATTTGTTGTCACTGTACAGGAAGGCAAAGTTTTAAATCAGCAATCATTATTAACAAGACTTTTTAGGTATTTTATTTTTAGAAAAGCAGACTCTGTTACGGTGATTAGTAATTATCTCGCTCAATATGTTAAGTCTCAAAACCCCAAAGTGCCGGTGAGCATAATTCCGAATGGAGTAGATTTGGAAAAATTCAAACCGAGTGAAAATCACATTGATTCTAAGACAATCATTACAGCATCAAGATTGGTTGAAAAAAATGGTGTGGGGGATTTGATTGAAGCGATGGAGATGGTAAGTGCTAAGATTCCAGATGCACGATTAAAAATAATCGGCGACGGGCCCTTGCGCGAAAATTTTAAATTGAAAATTGAAAACAACCGTGCGAAGCCGAGCAGTGGCCTTTATGGCCATTTGAATTTAGAAAATAAGATTGAATTTTTAGGGGAAATTTCAAACGAATTACTGCCGAAATATTTGTCCGAAGCAGATATTTTTATCAGGCCGTCTCTTTCAGAGGGTTTAGGTACAGCGTTTTTGGAAGCGATGGCATCCGGATTGCCGATTATTGGCACTCCAGTAGGAGGAATTCCTGATTTTCTTAAAGATGGTGAAACGGGATTGTTTTGCAAGGTGGGAGACTCCACCGATATTGCTGATAAAATAATTAAACTTTTTGAAGATGGTGAATTGAGAAAAAGATTGACCGAAAATGGCAGAAAGCTTGTTGAAGAAAAATACAGCTGGGATATCATAGCTAATGAATTTGACAAAATTTATGGACGATTATAATCACAAATTGAAATTAAGCATTGTCATTCCTGTTTACAACGAAGAAAGAACCCTCCGGAAACTGATTGACGCTGTTGAGGCGGTTGAGCTACCATTAACAAGGGAAATTATTTTAATTGATGACGGATCAATAGACGGAACAAGAGAAATTTTGAAAACAATGACCGGACACTACAAGGTAATTTTTCAGAATAAAAATAGTGGTAAGGGTTCGGCTATCAGAAAAGGATTTCAAGTTGCAACCGGCGATATTGTTTTAATTCAAGATGCTGATTTAGAATACAATCCCCAGGATTATCCCACCCTGATTAAACCGATTATGGACGGGGTGGCGGATGTTGTTTATGGCTCTCGTTTTCTTAAATCGGGGAATAACAACACCATTATCTACAAACATGGCTATTTTGTCAGTCAGGCACTATGTTGGCTATCAAATGTTTTAAGTAGTGTTTGGTTATCTGATATGTATACCTGCTATAAAGTTTTTTCCAAAGACGCGATAAATAAAATCCACCCCCAGCTTAAGTCTAAAAGATTCGGTATTGATCCGGAATTGACAGCTTGGGTTGGAAAGATGAATCTTAGGGTTGTTGAAGTTCCTATTTCCTATAAAGGACGCACATATGCTGAAGGGAAAAAGATAACATGGAAAGACGGTCTTGCTGCGATTTGGCATATAATAAAATATAATATTTTTACCAGAAAATAATGGAAAATAATCAAAATAAAATCTTAATAGCAACGGGAATATTTTCGCCTGATATAGGTGGACCGGCTTCGTATTCTAAAACTCTTGCTTCTAGGCTGAATAATTCGGTAGTGCTGACCTATTCACCTGTTTTAAATTTTAAAGAAGATAATAGTCAGTCTTTTAAGGTTGTCCGAGTATGGTTAAAAATCCCAAAAGGATTTCGTCACGCGATCTATTTTTTTAAAGCGTTATTATTAGCAAAAAAGAGTGATGCTGTATTTGCGCTTAATGCTGTGAGCGCAGGAATTCCAGCAATGTACGCGGCAAAGATAGCCAAGAAAAAATTCTTTGTAAAAATTGTGGGTGACGCTGCGTGGGAGAAAGCTATCAATAGTGGCAAGACTAAGCTTCTTATAAATGATTTTCAGGGCTCTAAAAAGATGGGATTAATTAAGATTTTGCATAATCTTCAGTATAAAGTTTGTAAAAATGCCGATGAAATTATTGTGCCTTCTGAATATTTGGCAGATATCGTTCATGGTTGGGGAATTTCAAAAGATAAAATAAAGGTAATTTATAACGGAGTGGATTTTAAGCCTTCGGAATTGAGCAAAGAGGAAGCCAGAAGGAAGATAGGCATATTCGGCCACTTGGTTTTATCGGCTGGTCGTCTGGTGCCATGGAAAGGTTTTAGGATGCTGATAAAGATAATGCCTCAGGTGTTAGAAATAAACCAAGCATTCCGGTTGATAATTGTTGGCAGTGGTCCGGACAGAAAAGTACTTGAATCCATGGTCCGCAACTTGGGACTCAGTAATAAGGTATATATTATTGGTAGAAAGAGCCAAGAAGAACTTGCTGTTTATATGGCCGCAGCAGACATGTTTGTACTTAATACCGGTTATGAGGGATTTTCTCATCAAATATTAGAAACCATGTCTGCTGGGGTTCCGGTCATTACAACAGCTGTGGGTGGCAACAAGGAAGTCATAGAACAGGGCGAAAATGGTTTCCTTGTTAAATATAATGATGAATTTAATCTTATTGAGGCGATAAGGTCTTTATGGAACAGTCCGGAACTGGGGGAAGAATTTAAAGAGAAGAGTAAAAAAACTCTTGAAAAATTCAGTTCTGAAAAAATGTATGAAAAGACCATAAAAATACTGACAAAATAAAACAATAAAATGAGGACACTTTCTATAAGTTTTGATAAAAAATTGTTTGAAAAGGAATCGGAAAGCCAAAAACGTCAAATTATGTACGGAGATATTTTGGATTCAAGCGATATAATCGTTTTGGTTAAAAAATTCCACAATCGTCAATCTTTGTCAGATAAGGTAACAATTTGGCCCACTAATTCTTCCGGGAAAATTTCATATTTTTTTGATGCTATAAAATTAAGTATAGAAATATCAAAACAAAAGAAAATTGATGCGGTAATCAGCCAGGACCCCCTTTTCTCGGGCCTTACCTGTTTTATTGTTTCAAAAATTATCAAGGCAAAGCATTTGACCTCTGTGTTTGGTGACAATATCTATGATCCGCTTTGGCGCCACGAGTCATTGTTTCATTACCTACTTTATTTTGTTGGTTCTTTTGTTCTGCAAAAAGCCGATGCTATTCAAGCCGATGGCCTCAAAACGGTTGATGAGTTAGAAAAACGATTCCCTGGCAAGGTTTTTTGGAAACCAATAATACCGGCGGATATAAAATTATTTTCTAGGCCCAAGGAATCACATGAGGGAATAAATATTCTGTTTGTGAACAGATTAGTTCCTCAAAAAAATATCCCTATGCTAATTAGTGTTATAGAGGGAATTCATAAAAGAAATTTTTCAAGCCACCCAGTGTTTACTGTGGTGGGTGACGGTCCTCTCCGAGATGAATTTGCAAAAAATATAAAGAAGCGAGGGCTTGAATCCTGTGTAAGAATAATGGGCAGCGTTAGCAGGGAGGATTTGGCCGATATTATGGCCAAGCAAGATATTCTCATTTCAACTTCTAACTATGAAGGTTTTGGCAGGATTTTTGCCGATGCCGCAATTTCCGGAGTTCCTGTTATTACGACAGATGTAGGAGAAGCCAGAAATCTTGTAATAGATGGGGAGGGTGGCTTTATTGTTCCCAAATATGATGTAAATAATTTTATTTTGAAACTTTCTGAAGTAATTGACAAAGAAGACCTGCGCAACAGGATGTCTGAAAATATAAAGAGGAATTGGTTAAATAATTATAGTCCGGATTTGACCATAAACAGACAAAAAGCTGTTTTTAATTATTTAAAAAACAAAAACATACTTATTATCACTCAAAAATTAGATTCAGAGGATGTTTCTTTGGGATTTTTTTGTGACTGGATTGATGTGTTTTCAAGGAATTTTGGAAAAGTATATGTCATTACTCTGTCCATGGGTAAATATAAAGCACCCAACAATGTCGTTGTTTATTCTCTTGGCAGAGAAAAAGGCGCTTCCAAGTTGTTGCAGGTTCTCCGTTTTTATAAAAAATTATATCAGCTCACACCCAAGACGGATGGTGTTTTTGCCCACATGGCGCCGATATTTGTCATTGCGTCATGGCCCATTGTTAAAATTTTTAATAAAAAAATAATATTATGGTATACGCATAAGTCGGTTACTTTGAAATTAAAAATTGCCGAAAAATTATCGGACGAAATACTCACTGCCTCAAAAGAGAGTTTTCGTTTGTTGTCAAAAAAGGTTGTTATTACCGGTCATGGGATAGACACTGGCGTTTTTACGCCAGTAAATCACAAATCACAAACCACAAATCACAAACTTAAAATATTGAGTGTTGGGCGGATTGCCCCTGTAAAGAATTACGAAGTTTTAATTAGTGCCACCAGGATTTTAAAGAGTGAAGGATTAGATTTTTCGGTTTCCATTGTTGGTGAGCCGGTATTGGATAAAGATAAGGAGTATGATGTTAATATTAAAAAATTAGTTAACTCTAACGGGCTGGGCGATGTGTTTAATTTTTTGGGCAAAATAGAACACAAAAACCTTCCAGAAGTTTATCGTAATCATGATATTTTTATACATTTAAGCAGAACAGGAAGTTTGGACAAGGTAATTCTTGAAGCTATGGCCTGCGGTATGACCGTTTTAAGCTGTAATGAGGCTTCCCAGGCATTCCTCCCAGAAGATTATATATTTGGGCAAGATAATGGGGAAGAGCTTGCTCGCCGAATAAAATTTGCTACCCATAACCCCAAAAGCCTTAGAGAGTTTGTATTAAATAATCATAATCTGGAAAGTCTCATAAAAAAACTTCCATCCCATTTTCAATGACCAGAATCTGTTATTTCGGAATATATAACCCCAACTATGCCCGTAATGAGGTTAATATTAGGGGTTTGCGTGAAAATGGTATTGAAGTTATTGAATGCCGTACAGATAAAACCGGTTTTAAAAAATACCCGATTCTTTTTAAGAAGCTATGGTCTTTGAGGGGCAGATATGATGTGCTATTCGTTGCTTTTCATGGCCATGCTGTTATGCCCGTGGCCTGGATAGTAGGCAAAGTATTTCATAGAAAAAAGATTATTTTTGATGCCCTAATCTCTGTGTATGACACTAATATTTTTGACAGAAAAAAACATTCAGCAACAAGTTTGATGGCTTTGAAGTATTGGTTTATTGACTGGCTGTCTTGTGCATTGGCAGATCGGGTTTTGCTGGAGTCCGCTTCTCATTGTGAATATTTTCAAGACACCTTCCATGTAAGCTCAAGCAAGCTTAGAACCGTGTTGCTTGGTTGTAGTGATAAAGTAATGTATCCACGGCTTCAAAAAAAAGACAAGGAAGGTTTTCTGGTCCATTTCCATGGCACATATATTCCTCTTCAGGGTATACCATTTATTGTTAAAGCAGCTAAACTGTTGGAAAACGAAGGCATTGTTTTTAATATTATAGGCAGACTTAGTACCTATCGTGAGGCGATTGATTTGGCTAAAGACCTGGAAATCAAGAATATAAATTTTATTGATTATTTACCGTACAATAAACTGTCTGATTATATGGCTATGGCTGATGTATGTCTTGGTTTGTTCGGAGATACGGATAAGGCCAAAAGAACAGCAGCGTTTAAAATCGCAGAAGCGATGGCTATGGCTAAGCCCGTTATAACAGCAGAAACCCCAGCGGTAAAAGAATTTCTTTTTAACCGGGAAAATGTTTTATTTTGTAAAATAGCTGACGAAATAGATTTGGCTGATAAAATAAGGGAGCTTAAAGAAAATGAAGGATTAAGAGCCAAAATCGCCCAAAATGGATATAATACATATAAAGAACGGCTTTCTCCGAAAGCAATCGGCGGGGCATTAAAACATATAATAGAAAAATTAAATCAATGAAAATTGTTTATATTACTAACGCGCGAATTCCAACCGAAAAGGCCCATGGCCTTCAGATTATGAAATCTTGTGAAGCGTTTGCCAAAATGGGTATTGATGTTGAATTGGTAATCCCAAGAAGACTGAACGACATAAAAGAAGAAGTATTTTCTTATTATGGTGCGGAGCGAAATTTTAGAATTACGAAAATTCCTTGCTTAGATCTGCTGGGAGCTTCTTTTTTGCTCGGGAAATTATCTTTTTACATCTTATCGGTAACTTTTTCCATTTCAGCTATTTTTTATATAGCAATGAAAAAAGGGAAAAATACCTTAATCTATTGTCGGGATCCAATTATTTTATTTCCCCTTTGTTTGATTGGCTTTAATCCTATTGCGGAGCTACACGACTATAAGTCCGAAAAACCAAGAAGGACTGTAAGGTTTATTTTGGATAAGTCGTCAAAAATAGTAGTCAATTCTTCAGGAACACTAGGTAAGATTAAAAGGCATTATGATATCAATGATAAAAAGGTAATGGTAGCGCCCAATGGGGTTGATCCGGAATTTTTTAATATTGATGAATCAAAAGAAGAGGCCAGAAAGTTGTTGAATATACCGCAGGGTTCCAGAATTATTGCTTATGTGGGACGTATAGAAACAGCAGGAACAGACAAGGGGGTCGGTCTTCTTATTAAATCGTTTGCAACAATAAAAGACAGGGTTACAAATATGGTTTTGTATATTATTGGCGGACCAAATGAATTAGCTGAGAATTATAATAAACAAGCATTATCTCTTGGTATTGATTCGTCCGCGATAATGTTTACTGGTTTTGTTCCTTTTCGTAGGGTGCCTTTATATTTGAGAGCGATAGATGTGGTAATTGTGCCTTTGCCGAAGGGGAAACACGCTGAAACAACATCGCCGATAAAGATTTTTGAATTTATGGCGGCTGGCAAAGCTATTATTGCACCGGATTTTCCGTCTTTGAGAGAATATATAGACGAAGAAAATGCGATTTTCTTTTCGCCAGATAACCAAAACGACCTTGCTGAAAAGATTATGTATGCGTTGGACAATCCTGATTTAATTAAAAACAAGGGCCAAAAATCTCTGGAATTTGCCCAGAAATTCACATGGCAAAAAAGAGCCCGAAATATTATAGATTTTATTAATAGATGAAAAAATTTTTTAAAACAATAAAACTGGAATTTTTCTACTGGCGCAGAATGTTCAAGCGACGTTTTCCGTTACGATTTATGCTGAATTATACAAAGAATAGATATTTTGGGCTTTATATGCTGAAAAAATTAGAAACATGGCTGGATCCGGGACATCATGATGATTTTGAAATTCATGTGCTAGCTCCCAAATCCGGTCTCTGGATGTTGGCTTGGAATTTACGATCTTTTCTATACCACTCAAAGCTTTCGCCGACGATAGTTATTCATAGCGATGGTTCCATTGACTCTGTTATTGCTAGGATGTTTGAAAGTAAATTTCCAAATCTTCGGGTAATTTTACGTGAAGAAGCGGATCAAACCATTGATGCGATGCCGATGATTCCGGATAATATAAAAAAATATCGGTATGGAAAGAATATTCTCATTCTCTTGTTCACCGATGTCTACTTATTAAGTAAGTCAGAAACTGTGATGTTGCTTGATTTTGACTTTATGTTCTACGCTCCACCATCAGAGATTATTGACTTTGTTAAAAATAATTTGCCCTACGACACTCTTGCCACTCGATTCAGCAAAGATGACCAGAGACCGAGCTTGTATCTAAAAGATGACTATGTAAAAAAATACCAGTTACTTGAGAAGAGGGCAGATCAACTTATTTCTGGCATTATTGTTTTTAGAAAATCCTTATTTCCTCTTGAAAAATTCATTGAATATTTTGAAAATACCACAGATCCAGAAAACTTTTTCATAGAACAAGCGGGTTGGGCATCCATGGTATGCCAAACAAATTTCCAGTGGCTTGATGAAAAAAGATATCCGGTAAAAGGTCGACCTCCGGAAGCAGTATGCAAACATTTTACGGGTCCTCATCGTTTTGAACTTTATGCTCACGATTTGGACTTAGTTAGAAAAAATATTAGTAATAATTAAAAAATCATGACTATTTGTTATTTTGGCGATTTTGATAAGAGTTATTCGCGTAACCACATAATTATTAACGGTTTAGAGAAAAATGGGGTGAAGATTGTTTTTTGCCATACCTCACAGAAGGGGGTGGGAAAATATTTTGATTTGTGGATAAAATATGTAAATTTATCGGAAAATTTTAATGTCATTATTGTTGGGTATTCTAACTCTAGACTACTGGTTCCTTTTGCGCGTCTAATTTCTGGGAAAAAAGTTATTTGGGATGCTTTTTATTCTTTGTATGATTCTTATGTTTTTGATAGAAAACTGGTAGGATCACGGAGTATTAAAGCGGGTTTATATTGGTTTGCTGATTGGTTAGCTTGCAAATGTGCGCATGTTGTTGTTTTAGACACTGAGGAGCATATAAAGTATATGTCTAAAGAGTTTAGAACTAGAAAAAATAAATTTAGAAGAATTTGGATAGGCGCTCAAGATGATATTTTTAAACCCCTACCATTACAGACACATAAAAATTTCCAAGTTGTTTTCCATGGGTTTTTTATCCCTTTGCAGGGGATTGAATATATTTTAAAAGCAGCTAAGATTCTTGAGGGTCAAAATATTGATTTTATTATTATTGGAAGTGGACAGGAGAGTCCCAAGATGATAGATTTATCAAGAAAAATTGAACTTAAGAACACAATCTTTTTTGACCGTATTTCAAAAGAAGACCTAGCCACAAAAATAGCTTCAGCGGATGTTTGTCTGGGAATTTTCGGAAATACAGAGAAGGCAAAAAGAGTAATTCCCAATAAGGTTTATGAGTGTCTATCCATGCAAAAACCGGTAATTACTGGTGATACACCCGCCATAAGAGAACTATTTAATGAAAACGACCTTATCTTGGTTCCAATGGCAGATCCACAAGCAATTGCTAATGCTGTAATAAGACTGAGAGATAACCCTGACTTAAGGAACAGTATTGCGGAAAGCGGTTATAATAAACTAAAGAAAAATGCTATACCTGAAATTCTGGGAGCACAAATTAAACAAATAATTTATGAATTCAAAAAAGAATAAGATACTTATTACCGGTTCAGCTGGATTTATGGGGAGTCATTTATATGACACCCTTTTTGCTATGGGGCATAAGGTTTATGGCGTAGATGATTTGTCGGGTGGATATACCAGAAATATTTCGCAGAAAAAGTATTTTACTAAACTTGACTTAAGAGACAGAAAGAAAGTTGCAAAGTATGTTGATAAAATTAAACCCGAGGTAATCTTTCATCTTGCGGCTGATGCAACAGAGGGAAGGAGTCAGTTTACTCCATTGAGCGCAATGGACAGAAATTTAGTGGCCTATTTGAATCTTTTAGTTCCGGCTATAAAAAACGGGGTTCAAAAGGTGGTTTTAACTAGCTCTATGAGTGTGTATGGTGGACAGCAAGTGCCATTTAATGAAGGTATGGAGCCGATGCCAGAAGATATTTATGGCATCTCCAAGGCCGCCATGGAAAAAGCCACTAAGGTTTTATCTCAAGTCCATGGTTTTAGATATGTAATTATAAGACCTCATAATGTCTATGGACCAAGACAGAATCTGGCTGATCCCTATAGAAACGTTATTGGTATATTTATAAATCGTCTTATGCAGAGAAAGAATTTTTATATTTATGGTAATGGTAAACAAAAGAGAGCCTTTTCTTATATAGGAGATGTGGTTCCAGCAATGATTAAGGCCGCCTCTACTTCTAGCTGTAATGGTCAAGTAATAAATATTGGTTCAGATACTCCCATTACCTTGGGAAAGTTGGCGAACACTGTATTAGAGGAGTTTTTTGGAATAAAAAAAATACCGACTAAATTCCGACCGGTAAATCTACCTGATAGGCCTCAAGAGGTTAAAAACGCGTATTGCAGTCATGATGTAGCGAAAAGACTAATAGATTTTAAACCAAAAACTGATTTGAGGACGGGATTAAGGGAAATGATTAAGTGGGCCAAAGAACTTGGTCCTCAAGAATTTGTTTATCTAGAATCTCTTGAGATAGACAATTTTCGTACGCCTAAAACTTGGAAATCTAAATTGATCTAAGAGATATACTGTTTGTAACAAAAGTGATTTTAAAGATAAGTTGATTAAATTATTATTTATGGATAGGCAAAGTTTTTATAATCAAAGAGAAAATTACCAGATGGGCGGGACGAGAAAGGAGTATGTTCTTAGTTTGGTCCCAGAAGGCACAAAGACCGTGTTAGACATAGGTTGTGGCAACGGAGAATTAGCCGAAGCTTTGCGTGACAAAGGGTGCAGGGTTACCGGTGTAGATATTTCAGAAAAAGCCGTAGAAGAAGCTAAGAAATTTCTTGATGACAGTTTTTGTTTTGACATAGAAAAAGAAAATTGGCCCGAGGAATTACTAAGCAAGAAGTTTGATCTAGTTATTGCTTCCGAAGTTGTTGAACATATTTTTGATCCGGTTATTTTTATGAAAAAAATAAAACACCTGCTTAAAACCGATGGGAAGGTGATAATTACCACACCAAACATCCTTTTTTGGAAGAACAGATTTAAAATATTATTCGGGAAGTTTCAATATGAGAATAAAGGAATTATGGATTATGGCCATATCAGATTTTTTACTGCCAGCACCATCATGGCTTTTTTCAAAAAAAGCGGATTTCGTGTTGTTAAAGAAAAGAACTTTTATCCGAATTTATATAAACGAGGCCTCAATTTTATTGGCCGTATTTTTCCTGGATTTTTTGCTTATCAATTAATCTTCCTCTTGTCTAATGAATAAAATCGTTATTTATACAGCCATTTTTGGCGGAAAAGATAAGCTTTTGGAACCGGAGTTTGTGCCGGAAGGGTGCGATTTTGTCTGTTTTACAGACACCACCAACTTAAAATCATCAATTTGGCAGATAAGGCAAGAAAAAGCTTCTTCTGATGATCCGGTCAGGAGCGCTAAACTATTTAAAATCTTACCGCATAGATTTTTGGGCGAATATGAATACAGTGTTTGGGTTGATGGAAATATTTTGGTCAGGGGAGAAGTCAATAAATTGATACATAAATATCTTACTGATGCGAATATCGCTTTTTTTGATCATGCTAAAACCAAGTTTGATCCCCGCGATTCTGTATATGAAGAAGCTGACATTCTTATAGAGATGGCTACAAAGGGCAAGTTTAAGGACGACCCAGAATTGATAAAAAAACAGATTGATCGCTACAAAGCAGAAGGATATCCGGATAACAATGGCCTTATCGTGGGCATGGAAATACTGCGCAGACACAATATGCCTGATGTGGTTAAGGCGATGGAAGATTGGTGGACCGAAATACAGAACAACAGTCGAAGGGATCAATTAAGTTTTAATTATATTGCCTGGAAAAATGATTTGCGCTTTGCTTACATAGATGATGATTCTAGGGATAATAAATTTTTTCTCTGGAAACCCCACCAAGAATGAATAAAGATTTTGAAAAAGAATACTTTGAGTTGGATGCTCAAGATGAGCATTGGTGGCTTGTGGTGAGGAGAAAAATCGTAAAAGATTTACTCGGTCGGTTTATTCCCCATAAAAATGATTCAAAAATCCTTGATTTCGGCTGTAGTTCCGGAGAGTTTGTTCGTTATATTCAGAATCTAAATTATAATGTATCCGGTTGTGATGTTTCTATAGAAGCAATAGAAAAAGGACAGCAGAAAGGCATATCTAATTTAAGTGTTGTTCAAAATAACCACCTAGATTATTCATCTGAGTCTTTTGATGTTGTTTTAGCCTTAGATGTAATTGAACATTTGGAAGAAGAGGGTCCAGCCATAAAAGAAATACACCGAGTGCTTAAAAGGGGTGGATTATTTATAATTTTTGTGCCGGCGTATCAGTTTTTGTGGGGAATAGAAGACGAAACGTCCCATCATTATCGGAGATACTCATCTCGCTCTTTATTAAAAGTTATACAAAATTCGGCCAATTTTGTTGTTGTAAAAAAGTCATACTTCAACACTTTTTTATTTCTACCTATAGCATTCGTCAAGATTTTGGGCAGAATGATAAAAACCAGCAATCGTAAGTCAGACCTCGAACTAAATAATAGTTTCTTAAATTACTTATTTTTTCACATTTTTAATTTTGAGAGGAAACTACTTGGAAGGTTATCCTTTCCGTTCGGAGCATCATTGTTGTTGGTTCTGAGAAAACAAGATGAGCGAATCTTCCCATTGATTGGGTAAGTGAATTTTGTTAGCATAAACGGGAGTTAAATGAAACAACACATAAAACAACTACTTAAGCCATTCGTTCATCTGGCGGCACTGGTTTTATCTTTTGCCGGCGTTGCTAAGTTTCTTCCAAGGAAATTTTCTTTTCCGATTGTGATTAGAATTCCTCGAAAATACAGGGAATTTGACACTGTCATTAAATTCAGAGGAATTAACTTAAAAATAAATGTAGGCTCAAGCACGGGTCAGGTTTTATATTTTATGGATGAATATAAACCTATCCAATTTTAAAACCGAACACTCTTTTCTTTGATTTCGGAGCTAATCTGGGCACCCTTACAGCTTTAGCCATAAAACACAATGTTAAAACTATTGCTTTTGAACCCGATCCGTCATTGTGCCAATATTATATTCGGCCCACAATCGCACTAAATAAAGGCAATGAATTAACAAAAGTTGTTTGTGAGGCTGTCGCTGACAAAAAAGGCATTGCTACTTTTTGGTTGCATAGATTAAACCACCTGGGTTCGGGCAGACTCTATAAGGCAGAATGGTGGGAAGAAAGTCCAACAATCACAATTCCAACAGATACACTTGATAACTATGTTCAACGTTTTGGTAAACCCGATCTGATTAAAATGCACATAGAAGGCGCTGAGGTTTTGGCTATTCGGGGTTCAAAAAAGATTTTTGAAGACCCCGATGCCCCAACGCTTATTGTTGAATTTCATACTGTAGATATCCAAGCTATTTCACCAAACACTTCCGCAGATGATTTAATAAACGAGCTCAAGGGTTACGGTTATGAAATGAAAATATTAACAGAGCCAAAATACAAGGAATCAACTTGGCATGTTTTCTTTAAGAAACCCTTATCGGAAAAAACCTTAAAATACTTTAATTCAGAAACGGGACGATTGGGGGGATATTTTTCAAAGTACCATTAAAGAAAATAAGCCTATGCCTACAGTATCGGTAATTATTCCAACATATAATCGTCCGGAGCTGCTTGAAAAAGCGGTTCTTTCTGTTTTGGGGCAAACTTATAGAGATTTGGAGGTTATTGTTGTTGATGACGGACTGATACAGAGAGCTGAAACTATAATTAGTAAGCTTGGTGACCCAAGAATAAGATATATCCAGCACAACAAATCAATTGGTGGAGCAGCTGCAAGAAATACCGGAATAAAAAACTCTACTGGTAGGTTTGTGGCATTTCTAGACGATGATGATGAGTGGGTGTCGGAAAAACTGGCAATCCAGATGAGTGAATTTGAGAATACTTCCGATGAGGTCGGTTTTTGTTTCTCGGCAGTTAAAAACATTAAAGACAATGGCGAAGAAACAACTCAGGTTCCCGAAGGGATAAATGATTACCATGAACTTGCCTTAGAGTGGTTCAAGGGCTTTCTAACCGTAACGCTTATTATTAAAAGAACCGTGTTTGAAGATGTTGGATATTTTGATGAGAATTTCCCCAGCCACCAAGAATCAGAACTAATGCTAAGGATTTCTAAAAAATATAAAGGTCTTGGGATCAACAAGCCGTTGACATTGGTGAACATGAAAAGAGGTCATGGCCATGTGGGAGGGAATTTGGGAAAAAGGATAGCGGGAAGGGAGATGATCCTGAAAAAACATTTAGAGGAATTTAAAAAACATCCTAAATTTTTATCCAATCACTATTTTGGACTTGGTCTGTTGTACAGGGATAATGGGCAATATAATCCAGCTCAAAATTGTTTCAAAAAGGCTTTTGAACATAGTTTTTCTTTTCGATATGTGATGCATTATGTATCCATGATGTTTGGCGGTACGATTTATAAATTATTTCGATGAGCAATATATCCAAATCTATTATTCCAGAGAAATCGCAGGAACGTTATTATGAACTCGCCAAAATAAAAAACAGGTGGGGTACCGGTCTTTTGAAACTGACCCCCGATTTTATAACCGAAAAATTTAATAATGGAGAAGTGGGCAAGATGCTTGAAGTGGGCTGTGGTTTGGCTGAAATACTAAAGTATATTCCGGAAGACATTGAATACTGTGGAATTGATCCGGTGGAATATGCTATTGAAAAATGTAAAAAAGAATATCCGCAACGCAATTTTTTAATCGGCCGGGCTGAAAAGTTACCTTTCGGTGATAATGTGTTTGATCTAGTTCTCTCTATTCGAGCTCTTGAAATGTTAGAGGACCCCAGAGCAGGATTATCGGAGATGGCACGAGTGGTTAGGCCTGGGGGATTTGTAATCTTAGAGGCTCCAAATTTTGAGTTGCCTTGGTCAAGGGTTAGGTCATTTAGGCATTATGGTAAAATTGATAAGGTTGCCTTAAGGATAAAAAGATTTTGGGATTTATTCTTAAGAAATTTCGGAATTCTCTCTTTCAGAACTATTCCTCAAAATTTTTCGGAGGCGACCGGGAAATGGGAGACCGGTGATGATGACGCCAAATACTTAACGAGCGCTTATGAAGTTGCTCAATTTTACAAAAAAGCGAATTTCAAGATTATATATTATTACCGACGCCAATTTCCTAATAATTCTTTTAAAAATTTAATAAAAAATTTAGTGCTTAAAATTCCGTCTTTAAAATATGCCGGGAATAATATCTTTTTTATTTTCCAAAAATATGATAAATAAGAGTAGAATCGTAATATAATGATTAAAACTAAAATAAAAAACATCTCTCTGATAAACCTGCGCTCTTTTTCTGATGTCCGGGGCAGTTTATCGGTGGCTGAAATTAAAAAAGAACTACCTTTTGCAGTAAAAAGGGTGTTTTTTATTCATAATGTTAAGAAGAGCGCTGAACGGGCGTGCCACGCCTCTAAAGTCCAAAGGGAGGTCCTGTTTTGTCTAAATGGATCATTCAAGGTAGATATTGACGACGGTTTTAATAAGCAGATGATTGTTCTTGCTGGTCCGGCTCGAGGATTATATATTGGAAAAAATTTATGGCGGAGGCTATATGATTTTTCCAAGGACTGTATAATTCTTGCACTTTGTGATACGGAATACATAGCGAATGACCACATAACTGATTATAAGGAGTTTTTAAAAATTGCTAGAAAGAAAAATAAACAATGAAGACTAAAATTCCTTTTATTGATTTCAAGCGGAATTATAAAATTCACAAAGGTGAAATTCTTAGAATCTTGAAAAGATTTTTTGAAAATGGGCAATATATTCTTGGCCCAGAGGTTGATAAGTTCGAAAAAAATTTCGCGAAGTATCTGAGGGCAAAATACGCCGTTGGTGTTAATTCAGGAACGGATGCCTTGTTTTTGGCATTGAAAGCCACGGGGGTCGGTAATGGAGATGAGGTTATTACTGTAGCAAACACATTTACCGCCACCGTAAGCGCTATTAGGATGGCCGGAGCGATACCTGTCTTCGCTGAAGTAAATGAGCATGACTTAACGATTGATGTGTCAAAGATAAAGTCAAAGATAACAAAAAAAACCAAAGCCATTATTCCTGTCCATCTTTTTGGCTATCCGGCCGACATGGTTGGGATAATGAAGATTGCAAAGAGACATAAGCTTCTTGTGGTTGAAGATTGTTGCCAAGCGCATGGAGCTGAACTTAATGGTAGAAAAGTCGGCACATTTGGAGATGTGGGATGTTTCAGTTTTTACCCTACCAAAAATTTAGGTGGTTTTGGAGATGGCGGAATGGTTGTAACCAATGATAAAAAACTAGCAGACAAAATAAGGGCCCTGAAAGGATATGGTGAAATTGTTCGGTATAATTCCGAATATGAAGGGGTTAATAGTCGGCTGGATGAAGTGCAAGCGGGGTATTTGGATTGGAAGTTGAAAGGATTGGATTCTGCTAACAACAAAAGAAACGCTCTTGCCCGGACCTATATAAAAGAATTGAAAGGACTACCGATTATTCTTCCGCCACAGTCTGATAGTTTTATAAATAGGGTTTGGCATTTATTTGTTATTAGAACTCAACGGAGAGACGAGCTAAAGGATTTTCTTTATAAGAATGGAGTCGGCACTCTTATTCATTACCCGTACCCGATATTTAAAATGAATGCATATCGATTTTTGAAAGTATCTGGTCGTGGTTTGGAAATCACTGAAAGATCTGCAAAAGAAGTCTTATCTTTGCCATTGTATACCGAGATGAAAATTAGCGAAGTTAAAGAGGTGTGCAGGTTGATTAAGTCATTTTTTGCAACTTGAGTATGGTGGGAAAATATGCTAAGGTGTGTCTTTGTAATGATGAAACCTAAAAACTCAAAAATAAGCCCCAAGAGAACCAATTCTCGGGAGGCGGGAAAGGTTGTTGCGCAACTGGCAAGCGTTCTTACTGGTGATGATTCAGCTCATCGTTTTTTTGTTAGCACAGCATATCTTGGGCCGACTTTTACAAACAAAAAGTTTAAACCCGGGATAGATAAAATTTACTACTCAATAGCTGTTTATGGTGATGAGGAGAAGAGGGCGGTGGCAGAGGCTCTGGATAAGGGCTGGCTTGGTATGGGCAACTATTCTGCAGAGTTTTCTAGGGGTGTCGCTAATATTTTAGGAAAGAAGGCCGGAGTTTTTGTAAATTCAGGCTCTTCGGGTACCCTCTTGGCCTTAAAGATTCTTGATCTTCCCCCTGGATCCGAAGTCATAACTTCGGCTTGTACTTTTGCGACCACTCTGGCCTCAATTTTACACAACAACCTTGTTCCCGTTATGGCCGACAGTGAAATTGGTACTTACAATCTTGACCTAAGGAACTTGCCTGAAATGCTATCCAAAAAGACAAAGGCAATTATCCTGCCTCATACCCTGGGTAGTTTAAATGACATGAAGGCTCTGCGGACATTTTGCACAAAACATAAGTTGTATTTAATTGAAGACACTTGCGATACTCTTGGGGGTAAAATATATGGAAAACCAACAGGATCCTTTGCTGATATTTCGGTTTGTAGTTTTTATGCCTCTCATCACATAACTGCCGCCGGAGGTGGGGGAATGATATGTATGGACAATGATAAGTTGTTAGCAAAAGCTCTTGCTTACAGGGACTGGGGAAGATTTGGTGATGACAATGAAGATGTAAACGAAAGATTTAATGTCCATATTGATGGCATACCCTATGACAGGAAGTTCCTTTATTCTGTGGTTGGTTACAATTTAAAGCCTACGGAAATTCAAGCAGCGTTTGGATTGGCCCAACTTAAAAAATTAAAATCGTTTAACGAAATACGAAAGAGAAACTTTGATAGATTAAAAACATCGCTGGCAAAATATAATAAATATTTTGTATTGCCGTCTGATTTGCCCAAAGCAGAAGCTTATTGGCTTGCGTTTCCTATTACCCTCAAAGATGGAGTACCGTTTAGTCGGCTTGATCTTTTGAAGCATCTTGAAACAAATCATATTCAAACTAGGTTATTATTTGCTGGGAATATTTTACGCCAACCGGCCTTCAGGAATATTCCCCATAGAGTTGTTGGCAAGCTTACAAATGCCGATAAGATTATGAAAGATACTTTTGTAATAGGGTGTCACCATGGTCTTACTGATGAGATGATAGACTATATCGGTAAAGTTTTTGATGATTTTTTGGCCCCTCACATCAATAGAAAATGAAATTAGTAGCATTAATACGCACCAAAAACTCGGTTCTGTATTTAGAGGAATGTCTAATCAAGTTGTCTTCTCTGGTTGATGAGATAATTCTCATGGACAACGGGTCTACCGATGGGACTCTTGAGGTGTGTAAACGCTTTCCTAAAATAGTGCAGATAATTCAACGGGATGATACTGGCGATTTTAATGAGGGAAGAGATATGAATATTTTACTTGAGGAAGGTAAAAAGAGAAATCCAGATTGGATGACAATGGCTTGGCCAGATGAAGTTTTTGAAAAACATCTGACGAGAGATATTCTTGATAAATATATGGAAAGTGAATATGAGATGGTCGGTTTCAGAATGTGTCATTTTTGGTTGAGTATGAAATATTGCCGTTTTGACCGAAGATGGTTTAAGTATACTCTAACACCCCAACGATTTATGTGGCGAAATCTTGAAAGTACTTATTTTGACAATGTGGTAATTCACCCAGGAATGATTAAGGGCATTCATTCTAAGCCGTACATTTCTCCATATAGAATAAAGCATTATGGTTATGTTAATAAGGAGGAGGTTGTTTCAAAAATGAAAGTCTTCAAAAAGGCTGATCCAGATGGAGAGGAAAAATATAGGCCCAGCGATATGGAACATAAAGAAAGCACAGAACAGATTCTGTATTATCCTTTTATGGAATTGGATAACAAGATTCTCAACCATCTTTATATTATTTTTTACGACCTGTGCTGTGATGTGTTATTAACTCTGGTTAAAATAAAAAGGAGATATCTGGGCAGGTTAAGAGTTTTTAGATAGAGTATTTTTTATAAATGATTGATGCTTTGAGATTGTGTTTTTGGGTAATTGTTTAAAAAACTTTATCTCTTCGGCCTGATCACTTCCGCGAAGTTTACCAGAAACAATGGAACACATAAACAAGAGGCCAACAGTGGTTCCAAAGTTTTTTTCTCGTTTTTCTTCACTCAAATATTCAATATAACCAAGAAATTTTTTCATCTTTACTTTTACACCAAGTTCATCTCGGGCCACTCTATTGATACAAGACAGGATAGATTCGCTATGATACAGAGTACTTCCTGGTAGGTGCCACATTCCATTCCAATCTCGTGTCTTTCGTAAAGTAAGAAGAACCCCATTAGGGGTTTTTATGAGGAGTTCAATGCCTATGCGTGGTACTTTGGAATAGATTTTTTTAAACTCACTGTAGGAAAAGGGGTATTTAATTTTTTTGATTGGTTTTTTAATCATAGATAATAGACTTTGTGTAAATAGGAATTTTCATCGGCAAGAAGTTTTTCGGGTTGGCCTGATTCTGCCAGCTTACCATTGTCTAAGACAAGGACCATATCGGCTCTCATGACGGTATTAATACGATGGGCTATTACGATGACCGTAACATGGCCCTTCAGGTTGGCAATAGATTCTTGAATAAGTGACTCCGATTCATTATCAAGAGAGCTTGTTGCTTCATCAAGGATTAGAATTTTAGGTTTTCGAGCCAGTGTTCGTGCTAGCGCGATACGTTGTCGCTGTCCGCCGGACAGTTTCACCCCTCTTTCACCAACCTCGGTTTTGAATCCATCGGGCAAGTTGTTGATTGTGTCATAAATATTTGCGAGTTTTGCCGCAGCAACAACTTCTTCGTGAGGTATAGAGTTATCATGGAATTTTATATTGCTTTCTACTGTGCTGTTTAGTAGAAATACTTCTTGTGGAACATAGCCGATAGTGCTTCGCCATTCCTTAAGTTTTATATCCCGAATATCAGTATTATCGAGCATGATTTGACCTTCTTTTGGTTGTAATAATCTAAGCAATAAATCGGCAATAGTCGTCTTGCCGGCTCCTGATGGTCCGATTATGCCAATCATGGCACCTTTTTCTATTTCAAAAGACAGTCCGGACAAGACATCTTTTTCTTTGTTTGGATATTTAAATGAGACGTCTTTGAATCGGATTAAATGTTCAAAGGAGGATGGCGCTTTGCCATTATCAATTTCTTGGTTATTTTCTGCTGTTTGTTGATAAGCCGAAACAGATTGAACATAGGGAACCAATTGATTAACGTCTTGGCCTAGGCCTTGTAGTGCTTGGATTAATGAGAAAATTCTCTGGATTAAATAAACCGCCACCGCAAAAGAAGCGATATTGAACGACGGGGTGTTATAGTTCAGCACGAATAATCCGGCAATGAACAAGAAACCGATTGGTTCAAATGTCGACCTAATACTTGCATTGTAAAATCCGCTCTTAATTTGGGCTGATTTTAATTCTTCAAAATAACCCAATACCTCAAAGCTGACCTGTTTTTCCATGGAATTTGCTTTGATTATTTTAGATCCCACCATTGCTTGATTGATATGGTGGCTTACTTCTTTGAAAACATTGGCCACATTCGCGGCTATTTTTCGGGTTGTATAAAAAATTGGTTTCATCGCAAAGAACAGCATGACTCCGAATGTTGCCATAGCGATTGTAATGATGATTGAGATATTGAGAGCGATAATTCCGTAGGTGATGAGGGTTGTGAGTGTGAGAATCAATGTTCCAGCACCACTAAGAAGCGATGCGCTTTTCTGGACATCATAGGATAGCACTCGTTCCAGAAATCCAAGCTTGTATTCAAGGAGATTTGGCCAAGTGGTGGTCAGTGTTTTTTGGAAGAGGCGTGTTCGAGTTTCTTTCTCATATTGAGCCATAACCTTTGTGTTATAGTACTGAGCGCAAAATGCTACTAACCCTTTTAGGGCAAATAATAATACCATGAATATAAGGAGCGACGGCACAGTAATGGGGAGATGAATAATTTGAAAAACAGAATGGATTGACCGAGTAATGAAATCGGTGCTTGGTGCAATTTGATTTGAGAGAAGAGCGAAAAGGGGAATGATAATACTGATACCAATACCGCCAAAAAGTCCGCTGGCAAAACCCAAAACAGCCATCAAGACGATTTCTTTTCGAAACTCACGAAATGCCGACCATAGATAGAGAGCGGTGGCTAGTGCTTTTTTGAGGGTATTTAGCATGTTTAGGGCGTGTTAATAATACTGATTTTTGTGTTTTTTGGCAAGTGGTTCGGAGTTTACATAATCTGTTAAATTGGGTAGAATAAATGAAATATGAAGGTATCGCCCCTTAGAGCTTTTGTTAAACATGTTGACCGGGAATACCTCGGTAATTTTTTAAGTCGTTTTTTTAAGAGGAAGTCGGTTTCTCGCAAAGAGTTGAACCCTGAAGAGAAAGAAGTTGTCCGTAGGGATATAATTCATCAGGTTCATTTGCCTGTTCCCAGCGATAAGGATCTAAGGCGAGTGGATATTATAATCCTTAAATATAAAGAGCCGGAAGTGGAAGTGCGATGTGCCAAAGAGATTATTGAAAACACGGAGTGGCCGTATAAATTGACTTTTTATGATAATCGTCAGGGAACTAAAAATCTTGCCAAAATTTGGAATAAATTAATCAGAGAATCAACATGCGATTATATACTTCTCTTGAATACTGATGCTTTCGTGCCCAAACTTAATCCTTGCTGGCTGACACGAATGATGGAGACCTTTCATATTGATGGCTGTGCTGTGGTTTTGCCAAGAGTTACTAAAACATCGTGTGCTCAACAGAGGGCGTATGTAGCTGAAGATAAAAGTCCGGAGAAGATGACCATGATATTTGCTGCACAGTGCGTACTATTTAAAAAGGAGATATTTGAGCAGGTTGGTTATCTTGACGAAGAATTTTTGCTTCGTGGTCAAGATTCAGAATGGGCCCACCGACTCCTACGGTCCCAGTACAATGCTTATCTGCGACCAGATGTTTTAGTGGAGCACATCGGACATTATTCCATAAATAATGCAGAAAAAAACGAGGAGATATTCGGCGCCGTTGAAGCCCAATATGCTATTGATGTTTTTAATAAAAAAATAAAATAACCTACAAAAAATGAATGAGCGTATCAAATCGGTTCTTATTAAGGCCAACATTATTCGAAAAACTGTTCGTAGTTATTTTACGAACAGGTCTTTGGTTGTTACGTTTTTTCATAAAATGTATTATCGTCAAGGCGAAAAAACGCTTTGGCATACATCATGGCTGGGCACAAAGGTGCTTAAATGCCCCCTTGATCTGTGGGTGTATCAGGAAATTTTATATGAGACAAAACCTGATGTTATTATTGAATGCGGAACTAAGGTGGGTGGCAGTGCTTCATATTTGG
>Ga0209542_10004650_pt1 | contig 27999 bp, 23 predicted proteins | sample RifCSPhighO2_01_FD_184028 | JGI IMG/M metagenome (GOLD analysis project Ga0209542, IMG submission 184028) | Soil microbial communities from Rifle, Colorado - Rifle CSP2_plank highO2_0.1 (SPAdes) (version 2) | ecosystem: Environmental > Terrestrial > Deep subsurface > Rock core/Sediment ...
AGTAAGCAAGACTTTCGGATCAATCGAGCTGATACGCTCGGACCAATACCCGGCGTCAAAGCCTAGAGCTGTAAAAACCGCAGAGTTACTCATATGCTTTGCAAATAACGCTTCATACTCTTCTTCTAAATCAGGAGTAATCGGCTTCCCCATGACCGATGCATATGTCTCATAACGCAACTTGTCATGCAGGTCCTTATTCGGAGATGCGATTGTCTCGCTGAAATCGAACCAGATATGTTTGATTAATTGGTTCATATTGGCGTTATGGTACGACGTTGGAACTTTAATTTGTAGTTAAGTAACGGAAATAGACGCTGAACGTCTTTCTCGAAAAGCAAAAATCACCGCCAACAGGGTAACGGTTATATTAAATTCGATTCTGAAAGACCTCTTTCTTTCCTCGATTTTTTGTTCAAGTTCATATTTATTCCCAATATTCCTTACCTTACACATGGGAAAATGGAGTGATTGAAGCGGCCGCCTCGGACAAGATCCCAAAACTGCTGGGGAAAAGTCAGTTCCAAGAATTAACTGTTTACTACTTGTGCCAGTCATATAACGAGACAGCTCATCTAAATCAGGCGGCATATTTACATAAGGTGCATTTTTTATAGCCATTCTCAATATGAATGTAGGAACAAGGTCCGAAGTCATATCACCGTTTGAATACACGAGCATAGCAAGGCTCGCAAATTCTCTCGAGCTTGTGGCGGATTCAATAAAGAGGCCATTTTGAAGTCCAGGGTCAGAACTATAAAGCATTCCAACTGCGGAATTTAAACGTGACGTGCCTGTTATAGCATCATATAGATGTGTAATTTCTAAATAGTCATATCCAACTGTTACAAACGGTATGACGATGGCAGCAAGAAACCAAATCTTATTTTGTTTAACCCAACTAAAAGAACGAGGTATTTTAAAATTATTCAACATTTTGGTTGGCCGTCTCGAGCTCGAACCATGATCGGTTATACCCCACTTGACGGAATGGTCTTATTTTACACCTACCGAACAAAGGGTCCTGAGCACTCTGGGATATCATCTATTCCAAGCAAGTTCGTATTTCTTGCCCGGATTTGATTCTCGACCATCAAACAAGTAGAAACTCTTTACCGATATTTTATAAAAAGCGTGCCCGTCTGGAGCTTTTGCCTCCTCAAGAATTTCCTCGTTTCGGTCAAAGCGTTTGCAATACTCTAAATAAGCAGGGTTCGTTTCATCAATGTCGCTGAGCTTTTCAGCGATGCCCTCAAAATAAACCCCTCTTACTTTCTCCCCTATTTCATGCTGCGTAATAATATTCCCTGCTACTTGAGGGTTGCTCTCTATCTCAATACTGTGCCTGCGACTTGGCTTTGAGCGGAAGTAGAGATTCAAATCTTGATCAAATGCAAAATGAACCTCACAAACCCACGACTTATTATCCTTACAAGTGGCGAGCGAGAGATGGATTACTTGTGGTAGATATTCTCTGACTACTTGCTCTACGTCCATATGCTCATTATATCGCTTCAAAAGTCCTTGCTAAGCGACGCGTCCTGAGCGAGTTTCCTGCGCTCAACTTGGTTGGCCATCTCGAGCTCGAACCAACGAAGGCCAAGCCCACCTTGACGGAAGAGTCCTATTTTACACTACCCAATCGACGCGTCCTGAGCGCCTCAAAAAGTGACAAAAGTGACACAGGAATGGGATCCGTGGCTGTCACTTTTTGTATGTGTATGAAACACGCATCGGGCCACCTTTCTTTGGTTTTTCCTTTTCGGCCTCCTCCCCTTCAGTGACCTTCAGGCGATCCATGATCTTGTACCCTTTTAAATGCTTATGCGGATCGACAAACCTGTACCACGGCTCAGAATGATACCAATCCTCTCCATCTTTCGTTTCCTTCACGGTTCCTGATTCCGTCAATTTCTTTGGCGGCAAAAAATCCTTGTTATCCGTCAGGAGAAATATTTGTGTATGTATGCCTTGACCGTCTCGCGTAATCGTCCGGGCCTTGATGATTCCCTCTTTAATCCAACGTCTCAACACGGGGGCTTTCACGTTGAATCTGCTTTCGAGATCGTATTTGGAATACCAACCATTCTTATGCTCCGCGACCCATGCCGGAACTTCACCTCGATCAACCGCTCCTTGGCAAATCAGACATTTAATTCCCCACTTGTCATACCAGTTTCCCGCTGTTTGAGTGCCGCTACCGCAGATAAAACAGGTATACCCAACTCCATCTAACTGAAAACCTTTCGGTGACTCTTTTAGTCTTTTCTTTCTTTTCTGATCTTCAACCCAGCTGTCGTAAAGAATTCCGGCAAGCTGGTGTAATCGGTAAGCCGCATCGGACGCCTCTTCGTATGAGAGCTCTTTGCCATACTCTTTCTTGTAAATCTCCTGAAACTCCCTAATCGCTTCCTCGGAAAGAGACATATATTATCTCGATATAAACTTGTAAATATTTACCCTCAATATATAAACACGGAAGTTCTCGATAATGGGAAATACTCTAGAATTTCCGTATTCCTATTTTGTGCAGAATTATGCCAGTCACAAAATAACAGATCGGATAAAGAATAAGCGCACAGGCAATTTCAAAATATTCACTAACAAACACCTCCGGTCCATTTATAAGGCCCATCGCGAACAGGATTCCGAAATAAAGATAATGATAGAGTACGCTCCCCAACATCCCCCAATATCCCGCTAGGGCTTGGATGAGTGCGAAAAGAAAGACAATTATCAAAACGGCAACGATTGCGAGCCAATGCTCCATTACGAATGACAACAAGCCGTCCCAGAACATGTGGTACGTCTTTTTCGTTGCTTCGTCAAAAGTTTGAAGCATCCAAGGAATCAGGTCTACCACAAAGTCCGGTCCGAATTGTGTCGTTGTGGAGTTCATTTGTTGTATCTATCTTCCTTCGTCGTACCATTGAAATTCGGTCTGCCGCTCTTTCCGGCAAGTACCCGAAGTTGGATACACCACATTGATCACATCAAATTTGTTTTCTTCGTTGTACGAGACAAGAACTTCCATTTCGGACTTGATGCCGGTGCCGATAATCCTTTTGTTCAGTTCCTCAAAGTCAATATCGCCAACGTCTCCTCCTTCCGATTGAAGAAGCACTAACAGATTTGTGTTCCCGAGATCCTTGCCGTAGTGATTTAACTTCTTTTCGATAAACGCAAACAGATCGTCTGTGGTTAGCTTATTCCTGTACTGCTTTAACTGAAACTGCCTCAAGCCATCGTCCGACATGATCCCAAAGTCTGTTATAGAACCCTCTTTGACGGATGATTTCACGTCGTCCAAAGTGCTGATTGGCGTTTTACGAGGATCGATAGCGTCTTTCAAGATAAAACATACTTTGCTGCCTTTGGGATACATTCCCAGATGCCCGAACAGCGCGACAAAAATCTCGATTTCCTCCTTGTTTTTGATCAGTTCCGCACGAACGGAATCAACAACTTCTTGCATTTTACCCATGTCTGCCTTTAACTCTTCAAATGAGTAGCCTTTCTCGATAATGGCGGCAAAAAGCTCCTTTTGCTTTGCCTGTTTGTAGATCCCTTCAAACTCCACGCGACTTATGCAGAGCATGTGCATTTTCTTTAGGTACTCCATGTTATTTCTTTTCGATCCAAGGCACTCGTAGAATTGCCTCCCAGTCGTATTGGATTACTGGCATCAGGTCAGGCATACCGCTCTGATTGAGAAGCAATTGATATTTGATAATTAAATTTTTTAGAAAGGTGAGCGCGTCATCCACCTCTCGGAAACTGAGATTTATTCGCAGGCTATGATCCTTATTCTTATGAGCGATCCGCGTATGCCTGAATTTCTCTACATTCGCGGTAATTAAGGAGAAGTCGGTGATATCTTTCCTCATAATAGCGGGGTCGAGCGATTCGCCTGATCCGAAATTCTCTGCGAAATCTCGCTCACCTATCTGGCGCGGAAGCGTGGCTTCGTATCTATCAGCAAACCACTGTTTGGTGATAATACTCGCGTTTCTCTCAATGTCTTTCAATAATCGCATGAGGCTGATCACGTCCCTGCGTTCGTCGACTTGGCGCGCGATACCTACTACCATCGCTGCACCGTAATTTGCCCTTAAGTGATCCCAAAAGAAATTGTCTTGACTGATCTTCGGATTCGCAGCGATAATCTCGCCGATTCGATGATATATGTGCTGATTCTCAACAAGATCGATGACGTCATCTGTCAATTCCTTCAACTCGTTTCTCCAGCGTTCGATTTGAGGTTGCATAAATTAAAGCGCGTTGGCAATCGGAACAGTGAGACGGTCCTTTGCGACGCAAACGCCATCAATAATCGCGTAGCATTCGACGTAATGCGAACCCGTGTACTTTGTATGTTCGATCTTATTCAGAAATCCACGATCGTCTACAATATCCCCCCTGAGATCTTCGGCGTCTTTCGCCTCCGTGTCGAAGTTTTTGACTTTCCATTTTATGGAAGAATTGGGAGGAAAGTTCCCCGTTATGGTAAAAGTCAATTTGCGTTTCTTCTTTAATGGAAATCCCGACCCGCGCAAAAAGAACGGACGATAGCCGTCTTGTTCCACTTTGGCGTCAACCTGCAATGAAGAGCTTAAATTTTCTGAAATTCCAAAGTCAGAAAGGAATTGCTCTCCGGGATCGCGGGATAACGCGCGGCCTACCAATCCCTGTACACCTGTCGGAACAGTAAAGGCGTCGCCGAAGATCTTCTTCCATTTCTTAAGGGATTTTGCTTCATCGAGCTCATGGTATGCCTCTCCTGCCGCTTGTGCATATTCATGGATCTTCTCCCTGAATTTTGAATACTGCGCCTGGTTCCACTTTCTGTTGAAATCTTCCGATGGCAGCACCGGATTGACTACGATGGGCATGTTGGGGTTTGCCTGGAGATACTGATCCAATCGCGTGATAATCGTGAGGAAAGCGGTGGGTAAATCCGGATAGTCGCGCGACTGTACGTCCGTGGACAGGATTCGACCGCCAACTACTGTCGTGAGCAACACGGACTTCACCTCAAAGGAACCTTGCGAATCGCGGATGTACTTCAACAGGCGCACTACTTTCGTGAGGTGTTTCTTGCCGGTAATGGCATTCTGACGGTCAAACCACTTCGCATATCCATCTCCGTCCGTTGCCTCGTAGGCGTTGGTGGTCTTGTTCATAATCACTTGCTGTCCACCGGCGAGCGTGATCGCCGGGACCATATCGATGTGAAAATCGCTTTCGTAGTCGATAGTCACGCAACGCGTCTTCCCACGCGTGTCTACTTTGTCTTTATACCTTTCGAGTTTCCTGAATTCGTTTGCCAACTTCAGAGGGTAATCTGCGGGCTCCCATCCCTCCACGGGCTTCATTTCAAAAAGGAGATCCACGTCGAAGTCGAGATCCGAGTCCACTGGCTTGATGATCGTTCCCTGCCTGAATGAGCCTTGCGGCTTTATATCAATGAACTTGCCCCCAAATAGCTCGTTATTTTTGATGATACCCTTCATCGTATCGATTCCCGTTTCCGCAGTGGCATAACGCGTCGGATTCAAGTTAACGACATTCTCAAGGAAGTCCTTGAATGCTGATTCGAATTTCATACGGTGAGCGCGTGATACGGCGTGAATGTTTCCACCTTTTCATTGAAGAAGTCGCGCACAGCGGGCAACGCCTTACGTGCTTCGGTACTCCCCAGCCCTTTGAGAGAGGTTATTTCCAGAATTCCGTCGAGGGAGAATCTGTTCGTCGGCATACTCGGGTTAATCCGCACGATATTCGCATGTCCCGCGAGAAGTTGGGCTGTGCCGTGTGATGAAAACGACTGAGTGGACATGAATAGACTTACCATCTTAGGAGCCCAATACCCGCTCCCAAGCGAATGGTTCCGCGCCATGCCGATGTCCAGCGGCTCTGTCGTACATCCGATACTCAAAACTTTGATTGAGTCGCGCGGCCATTCTAAGACGCCGATGGCCTCCACAACTGCCATGCCAGTGGGATTGTTCGCCCAAATGCCGCCGTCGACAAGCGGAGTGCCCGCGTCGGACCTGTGTGTCGGAAAGTACGTGGGGGCCGCGGAAGTGGCTAGCGCGACGTCAACGATACGCTCGTGGAGATCTCTCTCGAACCTCGGGTGGTGTGAGGTTTTGTAAACATGAACTTCCCCCGTCTCGAGATTAACGCTTGGGATTACCAACCGGTTTGTACTCTCACCTAGTTTCCGATCTCCGAACTTCGCCACAAGCGCTTTCTTCAGCGGGGCACTATCGTATTTAGCGATGCCCAACTGCCGGATGGCTCGTATAAAGCGATTGCCTTTGAATATTCCGGGTCCGAACTCTTCGTAGAACTGGAGAATTTCTTTCGCGGACAATCCCATGCCGAGCCCGAGCGCGATAATGCCTCCGGTCGAGGTACCGACGATGAGATCGAAATGCTCGGTGATACGCTTGCCGGTAGATTCTTCAAGTGTCGAAAGAAAGGACGCCGGGAAGACACCTTTGATGCCGCCTCCATCAATCGAAAGGATTTTCCTTACCATATCCTTAATCAAGATTATTGCCTTCGCTTCTATCCGGATTCGACACAGGTGTATTCAATCCATTAATCTTGCGAACATGGTAGTCAGGAAACTTACCCTGCTCGATCTGGTTTACAAACTCTGCGCGAGACATGTTCTTGCCCGACTTATCGTCGTGGAATTTCTGATTGCGGCCAGAATCGTCTTCCGCAGTCACCTTTACGCTTTTTGCCATATGCCATATGTGATTAACGACATCGCCGGGACGATGCCGCGATAATAAGATTTTCCGAAAAGAACTGAATCGATACAGTGACAGTAGTGAATCCTAGTTTCCCTTTTAGGAGGCGCACGCCTCGTGAGGACCATTTTCCCAGTATCGCTCGAGGTGGTCAATGAAGATTGCATTCTGCGAAACTAAAAACCTCTCCTGGCAATGGGTATATAATCGATATATGGAAAAAGAGCGCGTTTATCTCACCGATATCACCCTCCATGTGCGGGGATACCGTCAGACGGCAAATTTCTCGAAAGTGGCTCAAAAGGGCCGCATGTATTCGCCGCTCCCCGTTGATTACGCCCAAAAAGACCCTGATACGGATTCCGCGACCGCACGGTTCTCATTCGAGCTTCCACAGGACCTGAAAGAGAGGGTGGCACGTGGTGAAATCGAATTAATGATTCCGGAGGGTGGCCTGCCAGTCTATGCGGGACGGGATGTGTACGAAAAAATCAAGCAAATGAGCCAATCTATGCGTCGCCAGCTCATTCACAAGAGCAGAAGCTGGTTCCCCAAAAAAGAGGGTGTATAATGCATAGTACAACTGAATATTCGTAGTGGTGCCCCGCACTTATTGCCACGCCCACTTCGTAGAGAAAGCCTGAGTGAATCACACGTTGGTTCCCTGAGACTTCCCTAGCGAAGTGGGCTTTCTCGTTATTAATCTAATAACGCGAAATATGAAGAAAAAAGAAGACATTAGCGTAGTGTACGTCCCCATCGGCTCTCTCAAGGCCGCAACATACAACCCGAGGAAGATCTCGAAAGAAGCACTGGAGCAGTTAAAGGAAAGCATCTCCCGCTTTCGCTTGGTCGATCCATTAGTCGTAAATAGCGCGCCGAAACGCAAGAACGTGGTCATCGGCGGACACATGCGTCTGCGTGCGGCCAAAGCGCTCGGACACAAAACTGTACCGGTCGTGTACCTGAACATTCCGAGCCTTGAGAGGGAAAAGGAACTCAATCTCCGCCTCAACCGCAATACGGGCGAATGGGACTTCGAGAAGTTGAAATTCTTCGAGGCCGACTTTCTCTCCGACATCGGCTTCAGCAACACTGACCTCACGAACATATGGGCAGAGAATCTCGAGACGGAAGACGATGATTTCCCTGTCGAAGAAGAACTAGCGAAGATCAAAAACCCGAAGACGCGGCTGGGTGATGTCATCGAACTCGGCTCCCACCGCCTCATCTGCGGCGACTCCACTGATCCGCTTGTCCTCAAGAGGCTCCTCGGCAAGGAGCGTGCGTCGATGATCTACAGCGATCCGGTGTACAACATCAAGATCGACTACAACTCCGGTGTCAGCGGCACGCAGCAATACGGCGGGAGCGTGAACGACAACCGTACTCATACCGAGTACAAGGACTTCCTTAAGAAGAGCATCGTCGCAGCGCTCGCCGTCTCAAAGCCCGACATCCACGTCTTCTATTGGTCGGATCAGACGTATATCGGTCTTCTGCAGGAAATCTACCGCGAGCTCGGCATCGAGAACAAACGTGTCTGCCTCTGGCTCAAGAACTCGCAAAATCCCGTGCCCGGCGTCGCCTTCAACAAGTGCTACGAGCCGTGCACATACGGCATTCGCGGCACGCCGTACATCACGAAGAGCATCCAAAATCTCAACGAAGTGTTGAATAAGGAAATCACGACAGGCAACGCCCTTATCGAAGAAACGCTCGACCACCTCGATGTCTGGCTCGTAAAACGCCTCTCTGGCAAGGAATACGAACACGCGACCTCGAAGCCGCCAAAGCTTCACGAGAAAGCGATTCGCCGCTGCACGAAGCCTGGCGACATCATTCTCGACAGTTTCGCGGGATCGGCAAGCACGATGATCGCAGCGGAACAGCTGAAGCGCCGCGCCTACATGGTCGAACTGGAGCCGCGCTTCTGCGACTTGGCGATAAAGAGATATGAGAAATTAACGGGCACAAAGGCCCGCATCAAGCGGTATGAAAAAAGATAAGGTCAAAGACGAATTCCTGGCACAGCTGAAGAAAGTGCCCATTGTCCAAGTCGCGTGCGAGAAGGTCGGTGTCTCGCGTAATAGCGTATACCGTTGGCGCAACGAGGACGAGGCGTTCCGAAAGGATATGGAAACGGCGCTGGCGGAAGGCGAGGAGTTGGTGAACGACATGAGCGAGAGCCAACTCCTTAGCCTTATCCGCGAGAAGAACTGGAACGCAATCTCGTTCTGGCTGCGCAAGCGCAGTCCGAAATTCCGCGATCGCATCGAGGTGACGACCACAGCTCCCCAGGAGGAACTCTCACCCGAACAAGAAGCCATTGTGCAGAAAGCACTTCGACTTGCATCACCACCTATTGAAGAAACGAAGCCTGAGGCTTCGGTAGAAGACATCAACCATGGACAACCACCAACCACTTAATGCGTTGCCGGATGACCTCGCACAAAAGATGTACCACGACCGTAAGATCCGCACGGCTATAACGAAGCAGAGCCACTTCCTCTTCTTCCATTTCTATTTCGCGCACTACGTGAAATACCCGACCGCGCCGTTCCAACGCGAACTTTTCCACCTCTCGGAGCGAGAAGATGTGAAAAACCTCTTCGTCGTCGCATTTCGTGGCTCGGCGAAATCGACGATTTTCACGACCTCCTACCCCATCTGGGCGATCCTTGGAAACCAGCAAAAGAAGTTCGTGCTGATTCTCTGCCAGACCCAGGCTCAAGCAAAACAGCACATGATGAACCTGCGTCGCGAACTAGAGAACAATACGCTTCTCAAGAATGACCTTGGACCATTCCAAGAGGAACATAACGAATGGGGGTCATCATCGCTCGTCTTCTCGAATCTCAATGCCCGCATTACGGCAGTCTCGTCCGAGCAAAGTATCCGCGGCTTGCGCCACAATCAGTACCGTCCCGATCTCATAATCGGCGACGACCTTGAAGACATCGCCTCGACCAAAACGCGCGAGGGGCGCAATAAGACATACCAGTGGCTCACCGGCGAAGTAGTCCCTGCCGGTGATCGCACTACACGTCTCGTCATTATCGGCAATCTCTTGCACGAGGACTCTCTACTCATGCGCCTCAAAGAAGACATAGACCAGAGTCGCATCGACGGCGTGTTCAAATCGTATCCCCTCCTTGAGGGTCAAAATATTCTTTGGCCAGGCAAATATCCGACCATGAATGACGTCGAGGACGAACGCCGCAAAGCCGCGAACGAATACGCATGGCAGCGGGAATACCTACTGCATATCGTTCCCGCCGAAGATCAGGCCATTCATCGAGAGTGGATTCAGTATTACGATACGATTCCGCCACGAGTTGCGCTACATGATGGATATATGACTCATACCGAAATCCGCATCGGTATCGATCCCGCAATCTCAAAGAGAGATACGGCGGATTATACGGCCATGGTTCCGGGGCTGCTCTATGAGACCGAAAAAGGATACCGCATCTATATCCTGCCGAAAATAATAAACACGCGGATGAGTTTTCCCGAGACAATTGAAGTGTGCAGAGCGCTTGATAAAAGCTATAGCGATGAGGGCCATCGGCCAATGCTCGTTATCGAAGATATCGCGTATCAACGAGCGCTTGTCCAGCAACTCGAAAGTGAAGGGTTCTGGAATGTGAAAACGACACGATCTGGAAATCAAGATAAGCGCAGTCGGTTAATCCTCACCGCCAATCTCATCAAAAGCGGCAAAGTGCTTTTCCCAAGAGAAGGAGCCGAACAGCTCATACAGCAAATCGTACACTTCGGCGTCGAAAAACATGACGACCTCGCGGATGCGTTTGCGAATCTCGTACACAGCGTCGGCGAAGATCCGCCAAGCGTTCCTCGTATCTATTTTCTATAGCTATTCGGCTTACTTATCGGAACGCTTTGTTGGAATAGTGCCACCGAAGAATTCCTTGAATTCTATCTGGCATTTCGATGCAGCCGGATTGTCCGTGGACATGACCGTAAACGGAGATGTCTGGCCGGGAAGCATCGGATTGTACTCGACAAGCGCACTATCTGATTTTACGAACGTTCCATCGTCGGTGTAGATACTACCGACGGCCTGTACGTCTTTAAGTGGTTTGTCGGTAATATTCTTTACCTGACCTTTGATCGTAAAGTACCCATACTCCTTGTTGCAACTGTAGCTAACGAGTTCGAGGCGCTCCTTGTCAGTTGCAGTGTTATTATTTCCCGTAACCGTTTGTGTGCTTGGTGGGTTTGCGGTATTTACCGCTTTCTCAACCGCCGAGCTCGTCGATATGGCTATACCGATACCAACAAGTACAATTGCGATTAAGAAACGTACGCCGCCCGAGAGATTGACGTTATATTTCTTGTGCAGAAACTCGTTGAGCAACGGCACCATGATCAAACCTCCGAGCAGAATGAGAATACCGGCAATCGGATTCGACACCATGGCACCGATTCCTGCGAGAATAAAGAGAACGCCGACGATCCAACTAAGGATCAAACCGAGGGTGATGTTTTTAGTCGTACCCTCTGAAGACTGATTATCGCTGTTCATGACATATACGATTCCTCGAATAATGTCTGGTGGCGAAAACACAAAGCCCGCCACCAGGAGGGTTTTTAGGCCCCTATAGGAGTTTCCCCCTATAACGCGATGAACGTCCTGAATGACGGGTTGTCTATGTTCATCGCGATTCCTACGTCCATGCCGTTCTTACGAACGGTTTAGGTCGTCGCCCTCTCGGGCCAATATTGGTTGTGTAAAGAGCATAATAGCAACTTTTGCTATCGAGGGGAACGGTATCGCGGATCCGCTGTTTTGCTAAGCAAAGTTGCCAACACGTTGCCAACAGCCTCGCTTAGCAAACCCGATGGTTCTGTCATCAATGGTGGCGTATGAATATTCAAGCAAATACAGCCCAATTTAGCGCCCCAGTAGCCTTGCCAGCAGTAAGGATCAAGTACTGTCTCTATGCTCGAAAATCGACCGAACAGGACGAATTACAAGCACTCTCAATCGAATCGCAGGTGAAAGAGATGATTACTTTGGCTCAACGAGAAAACCTCGAGATTGCCGATATTCGGCGAGAAGCGCATTCGGCAAAGGCGTCTGGCCAGAGACCGATATTCAAAGAATTATTAGAAGACATACGGTCAGGAAAATTCAACGGCATTCTATCCTGGGCACCGGATCGATTAAGCCGTAATGCGGGTGACCTAGGATCGGTCGTCGATTTAATGGACGAGAAACAACTACTTGAAATTAGGACGTATGGCCAGCATTTTCGGAATTCGCCAAACGAGAAGTTTCTTCTGATGATTCTCTGTAGTCAGGCGAAACTAGAGAACGACAACAAAAGTGTTAACGTAAAACGTGGGCTTAGGACTCGATGTGAAATGGGGTTATGGCCAGCTCCCGCTCCGACTGGATACTTAAAAGAGAAGCGCATGGATAGAAAGTGCGAGACTTTAGTCGATCCTGAACGAGCGCCGATTATCAAGAAAATGTTCGAGAATGTCGCCTACGAAAAATGGAGTGGTCGCAAGCTCTATCAGTGGCTCAAATTTGAGCTTGACTTCAGATCGCCGCATCACAACAAAAGTCTGACACTGAGCAATATCTATATGATATTGCAAAACCATTTTTACTATGGCGTCTTTGAATACCCGAAGAACTCCGGCAATTGGTACAAAGGCCAGTACGAACCGATTATTTCCAAAGAACTATTCGATGCCGTTCAAGAGCAGGTTAATAGCCAGTTTGTCCGGTCGGAAGGTAAAGAATTCGCCTTTACCCGCCTCATGGAATGTGGCCTTTGTGGTTCCGGTATTACGGCAGATGAGAAATTCAAGAAGCAGAAAAACGGCAATGTTCACCGGCACGTCTACTATGGATGTACCAAAGCGAGAGATAAAGACTGCAAATGCGGATACATCAACGAAAACGACCTTGTTGAGCAATTTACAGGACTAATCGACAAAATCGACATAGACGAAATCGGTATCAAGGAAAAGATAAAAGCCGAGGTTGAGCGTATAAAGCGGTTTCAAATCAGCATGTTGGGAAAGAAGCAGAAGATTGAAATCAAGGATATGGATATCCGCCACTACGCCAAGTACATCTTGCGAGAAGGAAAAGATATCGAGAAACGGGAGTTGCTCGGATGTTTAAAGAGTAAAATTATACTAAGTCACAAACGTATCCAGCTAAACTCTCTGACAACGATTTTGTCCTAATCGTCTAATTTGTGTAGTAGACCTTAACCTGTATATGATCGATATTCATATTCCAATTCGTCGAAGGAGGGTCAACTTTCAGTCGGAATGTACCGTCAGCAAATTCCGTGTCACTCCAAGAATGCCCCCATGTATCCGAAGAACTGCCATACGTAAATACGGATTCGGTTGTTGTAATCGTATTGCTCTTTGTAGAGGTATAACTTGTACCATCATTCCAGGAAAGCGAGATCGGCAAGCCAGAGGAGAAGCTAGTAGTTTTACCTTCAACTTTTACTTCAACACCATTTATTGTCGCCCCAGAAGGGATTCCGAAATTGAAGTCGGAAATCTGCCCAACCGGATCAAATCCGAGAGAAGCAACTGAGTAGGAGTTATCGGAAGCTGCGAGTGTCGAAGTAGAGAAGGTTGACCAATTACTCGATGTCTCAATGGTACTCGCAACCTTAAACAAGGTACTTGTTGCAGCGCCACTAGCAAGGGAGAACGTGGAAGTAGTTGTACTATAGGATCCTTCCGTGTTTGATATGTCCCAGAACTTGATACGCCAGTAGTATGTGGTGCTCGAGGCTAAAGCACTGCCAGCATATGAGATATTAGGACTTCGACTTCCCTGACTGGTGGTTGCCATTCCAGTTTTTCCACTGTCCCAGTACGCGCTCGTGAACGCAGACGATGTTGCTACTTGAATCTGGTAGAAGTTTGCCGAGTCGCTAGCATTTGGATCAATGTAAAGCGCTGATAATTCTGGCGTTGGGTCGGAAACGCCGGTCGGATTCGTTGCCCCTTCAGCCTGTAACGCTGTTGGAGCGATAGGTGCGCTATTCCCGGCGGCCAGTGTAAACGTTGATGTAGTTGTGCTGTACGACCCCGCTAGACCACCATCGTCCCAGAGCTTGATGCGCCAGTAGTAGGTCGTACTCGACGCAAGAGCACTACCCGCATAGGAGATGTCAGCAATGCGCATTCCTGGAGGCGTAGAGCTGGCAAGTGAAGTCTGGCTGCTGTCCCAATAAGTTGAGGTGAAAGCAGAAGATGTTGATACTTGAATTTGATAGTGCGTGGCAGTACTCGTGGCCCCGGGATCTACGTAGATCGCCCAAAATTCGGGAGTGGCATCAGTTATGTTTGTAGGGTTTGTCTGACTCTCTGCCTGAAGCAATGTCGGAGCAATCGGGGCAGTATTCGATATGAGAGCAAGTGAGAACGAGGAGGTTGTTGTGCTCCAATCTCCCTCATTTGCACTATTATCCCAGAACTTGATGCGCCAGTAATAAGTGGTGCTTGAGGCCAGTGCTGTTCCACTATATGAGACATCTGCGATACGAGACCCATTCGTGGTGGTACTCGCAAGAGCCGTTTTCGCACTATTCCAATGAGTAGATGTGAATGCTGATGTTGTGGCTACTTGAATTTGGTAGTGTGTCGCTGTACTCGATGCATTTGGATCATTGAAGATCGCCGAGAACTCAGGTGTCGCATCCCCAATGTTAGTTGGGTTCGTCTGCCCTTCAGCAAGTAGCGCACTAGGAGCTGTTGGCGAATTATGACTGATTGTCACCGTTTGACCGGCAGTGACAATCAGATTGGAATTAACTCCATCTTCAACAATCGCTCTCACATAATATGTTCCTGCGCCTATCGCAGAAGTATTCCATTCGTATTGATTCAGAAAATCATCTTCACTGACAGTGGCGATGGAAACACTGTTACCGTTATTCACGAGTGCATCAGGATCGTAGAAAAGATATATATTTGCATCATCTTCGTCATCCTTATCAGTCCATTGAATAGTGTAGCTTGTTTCTGCTTCATTGGAAGACGAAATACTTGGTGCGATGAAAGTGAATTCAGGATCGGCATTGCCTTCGGTAATTTCGAATGGACCCCATTCCGCACGGGCAGACTCTTTTCCAGCGAAGTCTCGTGCAATTGCGCCGATCTTGTATCCCTCTCCAAGTAGGGTGTCGGGAATATACCAATTGTAGTTCTGGGTACTGAAAAGTGGTCCGTCTTTAGTTCCTATAAAATGCCACTCCTCATCATGGGGGTCGTAGTAATAGAAAGTGGCACTTTCAACGATGCCTGTGCTGATGCCAATATCGTCATCAACTCCGATATTGATAATCTCCATTTCTTTATTCCCCATTTCATAATCAGACTCATTAAAGATCGCTAGGTAGGTAACTGTTGGATCCTCGGTATCTGGTCGAAGGTTGGTATATGCTTTATGACCAACTACCGGGGTATCTTCTGTGGCAAAAAGCGTGACATATTCCTCGTACCGATAGTTACTCGCCGCTGTCCAATGTGTTCCCCATGTCACATTATTGAGAGAGATTTCGCCATCTTCATTAGTCGTACTAAAGTCACCTCCGCCGACCATGTCTAAGTTAGGAACAAGGCCTTTAGCAGATAGCATGGATCCCGTAAGACTACCGTCAGCATATTCTTCTTCGTCCGAACTCGTCTTCACCTCAACCGGATCATCGAAATGCACTACATAGCTCATTTCATCTAGCGTGACAGAGCCCATGGTTACTTCGTAGAGTGTATCTTCAGCAAATGCGCCGTAGACAAAGCCGCCATTCAGTTCATCACCTACCGGGTAGTAAGACCAGGTGGTTGTTGCGCCCGCCTCTCGCCACAAGAAGATGTAATTCGCTCGATTCGGATCGTCCTTTTTGTGCCAACGAACCTCAATTGCCGGTTGCCCATCGAAGACCCATTTATGGGCATAGAAGTACATCGGTAGCCCCGGCAAGTCCCCTGCGGCCTCTGCGAAAGTCAGAGTCTCTTGGTACCGAGAATCTGCATGGATAACATTTCCTGCTCCCTCGACGAATGCTGTAAATACGACATCACCGACAAATCCGGAAGTATTCGGTATAGAAAGTGTGATTTCTTCTGTCTCGCTTGGATTGACGACAATACTATGATCCCCGAAGTCGAAAGAGCCAATGACGTAACCGTCTGCTACAACGTGCAGAATGCCGCTATCTACTGTTCCTGCGCCGTTATTAGTTATATCAATTCTAATTGATGTTGAACTTGAGGTTTGGAGTGCAGTAAGTGGAGCAATATCGTCGACGACGAGGTTTCCTAATTCAGGAGTTGGGATAGCAAGTGCTTTGAGTACTTTCGCTGTCGTGTATATATCACCATTAGCAAAACTACCATCTACTTCCTGTTGACCCTGGAAGTATGAGACTGTTTGCGGTCCAAAGGTTGGAATGTTTCCTGCTACTTTCACCGCAGTAAATGCAAACGCTGTATCAAGTAAGTTATTCCCCCATGTACCGTTCGACATCTGGGTACTCGTAAGAGAAGAGAGTGCTGGTTCAAGCGTATCGTCAATATCGACATCTTCTGTCTCGAATCCGCTTAATGATTGGTGTTTATATGGAAGTAGTGCTTCAATTGCTTCAGCGGTAATAGCGATTGAGCTTACTCCTCCGTCAAATGCTGCCCATCGTTCATCGAACCGCTGTGTTTGAGTAAGGTTGTAGCTAGCTAGCGATGTCGTGAGGTCTGGATTGGTACCCGAATCTTGGTAACCTGCTGCGGTTAATGCTTGAAGTGTGCGTGCCGTAGTTGCTGGATCACTTTGATAACCTTCTTTGAAACGAAAACCGCCTGTCGATTCATCAAGAGCCGATACAAGAATTTCGGCGGTACTTGTAGCTTCGTCGGCTTGCATCAAAAGTTCAATTTTTTGTGCTAAATAATCGTTGTTCTCTGCAAAATAAGTAGACAGCCAAGCAATCCCACTTTCATAAGATGCCCCGGTCTCTCCGTAGGTATAAAGCGCATCAACTGCAGCAGCCGTTGAAAGGAATGTACTGGTCGCGTTACCCCAAGAACCATCTTCGTTTTGAACATCTATTAGAAAATCAAAAGCCGCTTGAGTGGTTGTGCTATTACCGCTTACTCCTGTCCCGATTACAAATGTTGATGTTGCGGTACTCCATGCCCCTACTAAACTTTCGTCATCGATAAACCTAATGCGCCAATAGTAAGTTGTACTCGTAGCAAGTGTGGACCCGGCATAAGTTATAACAGGACTCCTGCTTCCTGCGGTTGTCGTTGCCATCGTCGTCGTCCCAGAGTCCCAATAGACTGATGAGAATGTAGATCCTGTCGAAACTTGGAGACGATATTTATTAGCAAGATCACCAGTATTAGGATCATTATAAATGGCAGAAAATTCTGGCGTTGTGTCATCAATATCCGTCGGGTTAGTTAAACCTTCGGTTTTCATTGAGGATGGTGCGGTCGGTGCCACATCCCCTATCGGCGCTTCAAGACTGAATGTGGATGTTGCTGTGCTCCATGCACCTTCCGCATCCGCTGTATCCCAGAACTTGATACGCCAGTAATAAGTCGTGCTCGAAGCTAAAGTGGAGCCACCGTAAGAAACATCAGCGATGCGGGATCCTTTTGGAGTAGAACTGGCAAGCGAGGTTTTACCACTATTCCAGTATGTGCTTGTAAATGTTGAGGAAGTTGCTACTTGAATTTGATAGCTCAAAGCAACATCACTGGTGTCCGAATCATTATAGATTACTGAGAATTCAGGTGTTGGATCGCTTATGTCTGTCGGATTGGTCTGACCTTCAGCCAGGAGTGAGGACGGTGCAGTCGGTGCAGAGTTGCTGATAGTTTGTTTGTCGCCGACAATACATTTTCCATCGCTCGAATCATCAACATCAGAGAAACATGCCACAAACTTATCATTCCCGAGATACGTAATATCAAGGCCATAATCGCTAGTGCTCACACCGCTTGCATCGAGAGTCTCACTGGTACCAGGCGTGATCGTTCTGGTACCGAAATTGACGGAACTGTAGTTCGATATTCCCCTAAGAGAGCTGGCGATATCATCGGCCCAAACTCCTAAAAAGTGAGTCGAATCGTGCCCGATGAAAGCTATATTGACGTTTGCATCCAACGTCAAATCTGCACGATTTCCTTTAGTAAGGGTAGTGCCTGATATGGTGGCAGCGTATCCCCACCCTTCTTCAGTCCCAAAACCATCTCCGATTCCAATGACTACGTTATCTGTAGCAAGTGCCGCCACACTCACATAGGGGACATTCGTCGCCGTATTGTCTACGGTACTTACAGTCCCGTGCGTAATCGTTGTTCCCGAGACAGACCCAACGACGCATACGCTCGTACCCGTATCAATACCCGCCGTGCAACCAATAAATTTGTCCGTATCTGCTCGAGCGATACTGGTATACGCAGGGAAATAGTCGGTACTAGACCAATCATCTTCCGATCCGCATGTGGCTGTCGTACCTGAAGCAGTGCAAACTATCGAATTTGCTTCGTCTGAAGTCCCCTCGTTGTTGTAGATGATAGCTACCTTATCCGTATTGATATCAACGCAATCAAAATCCTCAAGATCGTTTGTGCTGGCGAGCTGCTGCGCAGTTCCCCATGTTCCAATAGTCGTCCCAGAAACTGTCGCAAAACGAATATATCCTTCGTCTGTACTAGTGTCGTCAGCGTAAACTACGGCAATCTTGTTTGTCGTGGCACGACACGCGCTCATCTGATAGCCGGAGTAAGCCGTAATGTCTGACGCAAATTGCGATGGTGAACCATAAGAAATAGTCGAGCCGGAAACAGTTCCAACAACGCATTTACCTTCTGCTGTTGCATCTGACCCATCTGTCCAACACACAGCAAATTTGTCGGTGTCGAGTGGCAACACCCTTACCCCCTCAAGAAAACCTGTGTCGAATTCATATTGGGATCCATAAGATATATCGACATCGGTATAAATGGGGTATTGTGCGGACTTCAGCCATTCAACAGGCACGTATTTTATAAATGTATACCCATTATCTTCTTTCTTAAACTCCCATTGGATATCGGCTCTGTTTCTTCTCAAGTCCTGTTCTATATCTCCATTGGTGTCTCGTAACTCCTTTGGATTAGGGATATATGAATCCCACACTTCCGGTGTCAGCATTTTGCTGTATTTGCCAAGGTCATACTTGCCCGTATGTTTTCCTTGCGGGACTTCATAATCTGTATCGACATGGAATGCGATTTCGAGATATTCCGCACTCTGAGGAATTGAGCCGAGCGAAGCAAGAGAGTCAATCTGTACGTGTTTACGCACCGTATTTTCCTCACCTTTGACATCAACGGAAATGCCTGCACCAAGGACATTGTCATACTTATATTCGTTCTGCGAAAGCTTGGCAGATGTCACGTTTTGTGCCGATTTCACTTGTTGGCCGTCCCAGGAAATGGAACTCGGGGTAAAGGAAATGTGGCCGTCTGGATCGCTGTACTTGATTTCATCCCCAGATACTTCGAGACGATACTTAGTTCCTTCAGGCACGCCCCGATCCCAAACGAAACGTGTGGTGGTTGTGGATTCAGCCTGAGATCCTTCTTCGCTACTAAACACGTCTCCGATGAATCCCGCGACCGCGTTATAAGCACTTGTAACAACGCGGGTTACAGTATTCCAAGCAGTTTCAAGCGCCGAGGTTTCCCCTGTGGCATTAGGATCTTTCGTTCTTACGTCCGTAATGACTGCCCTTGGATTGCTGTCGACCTCAATTACTTTCTCGGGATCGAGTTGCTTGATTTCGTTTTTTGAAATATCGATCGCATGATTTCCTGGCTCGATGATACCCCGAAGTTTCAACTCAAAATAATCTTCGGGAAGTTGTCCTTTCTCGATAAGCACTTCTGCAATACCGTATTGCAACGCTTCGGTAATATGTTTTCTCTTATCGGCACGTGTCGAGGGAAGCATGAAAATTGTACCGTTAATTGCATCAATATCACCACGATACATTTCTACGAGTCTTAGGATCTTCGGGTCAATATCAAGTGACTTTAGTGCGTTTTTCGAGCTGAGTTTTACTTTTTTTCCGTCAATTTGAATTGTTTGTTCCCAATCAACCTGTGAGAGGTCAGATGCCGTTGTGGTTCCAACAATACTACGAGGTATATCAATAACTTCTTCAAGAGGTGTTTTTTTGCTCAAAAAATCTTCCACTGTACCGTTACGTGTTTGCGCTGAAAGTGGCGATGCCGATGGTAAGAAAAGTCCCAATAAAAGCAACATTGCCGCGATCTTTGAGAAAATTGTTCGTTGGAGAAGGAAAAGATTCATAATCATTTGAGGTGCTGTGCTGTACGAACAATTGTGTCAAATAGCTGTTCAACCTCTTCGTTTGATAACGAATTTGGTATTTCGTTTAGTCTGCCCATATTTCTGACGACAGCTGCTTCGGAATCTTTTGAAATAATCAAAGTACGGTCTCTTAAGGGGAAATAGTATTCGATAGTTCCACAGAATTCGACGGCCTTAACTGCGTAATATCCGTCCCTGTCTCCAATGTTCACACTTTTAAGATATGCGTCCCCATATTCATCCGGTTTGATTAAGGTTTCAAAATCCGGATATATTTCATTCATATTTGAATTGGCAATTTTGATTTGAAAACCAAGTTCGTCAAATAAGCCGTCTTTTCTTTCTTTATCAAACTGAGGTTGCCCACTCTCGTTTGCACATAGTCCTTTTGTGAAAGGAATAGCATGTGTAATTTGCACCATGTCCTTGGATTCTGTTATTTCAAGTGGCATATTTTGCGGGTATGCAAATCTTACATTGGCAGCAGTGCTCGAAAAACGACCTGATGACTCCACGCTGTTCGTCACATCTTGCCCGTGGTATAGAACGTACCATACACTTGAGAGTACAAGAATTACAGCTATTACTAGGACGAAGACCTTGTTTCTTTTCAGAGTTTTTTTCATAAACACGATTTAGTACCCAGGAAGTTCGAATAACTTTGACTGAAAGGCTGGCCCCGGATCAAGCTTATAATCTGCAATTACAGAATGCCCAAGAATACCGTTAAAACTTTCAAGCGTCGCGTCATTTTCCTCAAAGTCAATAATATTCGCTTCGCTATCTTGCGTGTACACAATCTTCTGTACATCATATTTCGCAACAAGGTCATCGATCAAAGCGTCAAGACTCGCCATTTGCGCAGGATACGCATCCTCCCAGTATCGATACCCTTCCCATGACGAGACGTTATCGTATACAACACGGTCGTTTCTTGGAACAAACTCTGAAGAAGCGGTGTTTTGAATGTAATATTTACCGCCAGAAAGAGTTAGAGGTCCGTAATTATTTAACTCAATACCAATCGTTTGGCTTTCACCTGCATAAGATACGGTAGGACCTTGACTTCGGATGCCCGCGTGCCATGCGAGGTTTGTGTCGTCGACAACTCGGTAAATCTGGCCATTTCTATCAATTACGTAATGCGAACTGACTGGATTAGGTCCACCTATACTTGCGTTGAAGTGCCTGATTGTCTGGTCAGCACTACCGTCTACAGTAAAATGCAAAACAATCTGGGTTATATCCTCTGGTCCCCTATTTTTCGCTGTGCAATTACCGGTAGTACCTCCACACTTTGAAAATCTTCTATCGATTATATTAAGAGGATTTAAAGGTGGTAGTAAATTAACTGTCACACTGTCACTTGTTCCATACGATGAGAAAAGTGTCACTCTTCCATCTTTCGTCTGCTCTTTTAGTTGATTTGTATCAACGGGCGCAACCTCAACCCAATCGTGAAGGTCAGAATCATAATGTACGTTCCAGTTTATTACATCGCCGAATCTAAATGTTTGGTTTTCAGTCGGAGACGTTATATCTGCTACAAGATTCGGCAACAAATGTGTACGCCATAAATTACTCCAAGTTTCAGAGAATTCCGTGACTGTGTATCCACCATTAAGACCTTCGCCGATGATGTATCCAGCAACCCCGCCGTCAAAATCGATACTGATGTACACAAGACCCGTCCAATCTTGATAGGTAAAGGGTGCTGAGGGCGTATAGATAGTTCTTCCGTTATCAACAGCATCGTGAAAGATTGTTTTTGTGCTTGTTGATACAGAAAGAGAATCAATATCTCCCTCATTAGCCGATGTAATCTTATGCAATGTATTGCCACCGAATATACCGTCTGCAACAAGCTTCAGTCCCTTGGTTGTTGCAACCGATTCAACTCCAAAGTTATCTTCGAAGATATCGGATTCCTCTTGGGACGCTTGAAGTCCCGCAACGGCCGCGAATTCCTTCATGTGGGTCGCTGTGTCATCTTGGAACCTGTTGAAATATCTATTTACTGAAGACGAATCGATCCGTAGACCTTTCCATTCGAAGGAGTATGGCTCACTTCCGTCATATGTCACTTCTATACCGTTAAAGATTGTCGCTCTCGTCGCAACGTCATTTAGACCAGCACCTATGATGTCCGCAAGTTCCCCGTGCGTACTTTCAAGGCGATACAAAAAGTCGAGGCCGGTTTTATAGAGGATTTGGTTTGTAGCAAAGCTTGTGGTGTCTGTATCTTCCTGGGGTCTGCCGGCGAGAGAAACAAGGCGATCGGTATCGAGTGCAATTGCATCAGTACTACCAACAATCGTATCGCGGGTGACAGTTCCAAGGATACTTGTACTTATAGTGCCGCCTATATCGCGAGTCGGCATACCAAACTCCATCGTGTAGCCCTGAGCCACGCCGAGCGTAGAAGTCGCTGTACTGGTTGCGATACTTGTGCCATTTACTTTTATTTTTGTATAGACGGTAACGAGAGAAAGTGGAACTACATCGTAAAGAGTCTCAAATCCATCAATCGTTTCTTGATCCTCCGCTGTTGCAGCATCAAAAGTAACTAAAAGCTCTTTATCTGCCAAGTCGGATACATATGCAGTGTAATTAAGTATCTGTGTTTCTTCTTCGTCATTTATTGTAAATTCGATAGTGTGACGAAGCGACGTAGGAACGTAATCGTATGTATTGAGGTCTGCTGCTATATGGTATGGAAGCGAGCCTGGAATAAAATCAAAATCGACAGATTCTCGATTTAAATGTGTCAGTGCTTCGTCGTATGTTAAACCTGGGAATAATTCGAAAGTAGTGGTCGCCAAGTAGGATCCCACCTCACTCTTGAATGCGTCCAGAGGTTCCGTTGATGTTCCATAGTCTCCATCCAAGTAATTGTCGAAGAAAATCTCAATATTAAAGCCGTCCCCATTCATCTCAGTTACGAGATCTACTGCTTGTTCGTACCCATAGGTATTTATTGTTGGATCCATCGGAACCCATTGCAGGGTCCCACCGTCATTTAAGTTTGCACCCCTGCTGTAGCCATACGGCATATACGCTTCGATGTATGTATGTTCAATGACGAAGAAAAGCGGGGTGTCGTCACCGTCGACGAAAAGAAGGTAGGGAATTTCGTGAAGCTCAAGCATTTGTCCTGCGGCAATAGCAGAATTTACGCCCAGCAACTTCGTAAGTGTATTGATATCAACCTGTATATCTACCTGACGATACCTAGCAGGAATATTACTGTGGCGAAGCATTGCAATAAGTAATGATGCTTTGTCCATATCATTACCGGCTCTTTCTATAAGGGTCGCATCGGAGCCTTTCTTTGAGCCATAATATGGCACGTAATCTACATTGTTGCGGACGAAATTAAGCATTGAGAGCGGATCGTTGCTAAGCGCACCCGCTTGATCCTGAACTGCTTGTGAGAAGATTATCTCACCACCAGCGGCGAGATAATCATTAGGATCTGAACTCGCTTGGGCGTTGGCTTTTTGCCCTAATATCCAGGAAAGCGGAGCTTCATCTTCAGTACCGTCGAAATTTTTATTCTCAAACGAGCCGTTTTTGATGAAATTCTTGATTTTTTGAAGTAAACCGACGCTTTGCTCTTTTTGATTCGGGAAAAGCTGATCAAATGCATCGTTATTTACTTTGCGAACCTCTCCTTCAAAGCCAACAACTTTAAATGACTCCTTTTTTGAAAGTGCCTCAATTTTTCTCTGTTCTTTTTGGACATCAGTATTGCCTGTAACAAAATCGACTATTTTCTTGAAAAATCCCTCCCCTTGAGACTGTTCTTGTTGACGCTTCTCGTATGCATCCAAACGGTCGATGATATTTTGTGGGGCCTCGTTAGCTTCAAGATGTGCACGAACTGCACTTAGTTGTAGCTCTTTCGAACGAGCATTGTCTTTCTTGAATTTAGTCTTTTCATGAGGTACTTTTTGTTCCTCCATGACCTCTGCTGGCTCTGCTTCTGGTTCGGAAATTGCTTCCGCTTCAGAAGTAGGGCCGGCAGGAGCATTATCAGATACTGTTTCTTCCTCCCCTGCAGGAGGATCAAGTCCTTGAGGAGGTGCGTCTTGTGTCTCGGGATCCAGAATTGAATTACCGAGCACTTCTCCACTTGTAGGTTCTAGAAGAGTGTCGGTCAAAGTAGCGGAATCACTAATAGCAGGGTCGAGTGTAGTCTGTACGTCGCTCGAGGAATCACCGTCGTCCTCAGCGACTGAAGCGTTCAAAGTATCTATATCAGTTTCTTGAGCAAATATCTGCCCAATTGGCGAGAATGTCAGGGAAATAACCAACAGTCCCATTGCAGTCTTTTGGATTATATTTTTCCCTCTCTCCCCCGTTGTAGAGTGGATATTCATGAAGTGATGCCGTGAATGTATCATGCGACTGGAAAGAAGTTGGAATTTGCTGTGGATAACCAATAAGGAAAGGTGGTGCAGGAGCAATCGCTAACGGGTCCTGAGCGTCTAGAAAATGACAAACGCGACATAGACAGCGCTAATTACAAGGAGGCAAGTCACTACAAGAGCGATATTCACCTGATTTTTTATTCGCGTCGCCATCATTTTTCCGCTTGGATAATACCTTTTAAAATCCTCATAGTGCCACCAGACCCGCAATGCCGCTGATGCATTCGAAATAAAGCGACGAATGGCTCCCCTAATGCCGTCGAGCTCATTTACTCGCATAATTTCTTTCATTTCCCTTTTCATCCCGACATCCAGCTCCTTAATGCAGTCGAGATATTTTTGCTTTTGGACTTTAAACCAAATGGGGAAATATCCACCGCTCGTACCGCTCAGGACATACGTATATTCATCTTTATGAAAAAGATATACCTCCCATCCTTGATCTCCGTCAAAATAAGGAGATTCAAATGTACTCGGGATATCTTGGAATATGCTGAGCTTTGCTGCAAGTGCCGTTTCTATATTGGCATAATAGAGTTCGATTGATGCAAGATATTCTCTCGGGTATTCGAAACTTTCAAATCGTATCCAGGTAACCAAATAGGAATTAAAGGGTTCTGAATTATTTTTCTCTTCCATTTTGCCAAAGGAAGTCAGCCTAGACTCGATGGTGATGTGAAAATCCTTGATCAACGGAAAACTTGCCAAATCTAGATTCTTCCATTCGACTACCTCTACGATGTTGTTGCTATATTTTCCAGCCTCAGGCAAAACCTCGTGTCCGACTGGTCCATTGATGATAACGAGTATTTTGCCCCGGTTTAATTCCGGAATTCCTGCTTTAGAAAGCTCATCTTCGTATCGACGCTTAGTGGTCATATGTGCTTCCGTTCGTCGGATGCCAACCAGTCGTTGAGCGCTTTTTGTTCATCCTCCGTGACAGAGCCCGATTCAATAAAATGCGGGTCCGCAGCCATGAAGTCTTCAAAAATTGCAACGTCATAAGCGTAGCCTTTTTCCAGACTTGGTAGGTTAACCGGAGGAGAATCAAAAGTATCGTGATATGCGATAAGATATATCGCATAGATTCCGACAGCATTGATCCGCAACACTTTGGCAGGATGATATTTCTGGTCGTCAAATCGGAGCGCGTACCAGTTCCCGACCTCGAGCTTATTCCCCCGCATCACTCCGTACAACTCACCCATTTTCTCATCGTACGTTATCAGACGGTCCAATGTAGGTGTCTCGAAGATCTTGCTTCCAACAGGGATAGATAAAAGTGAATCATCAACATTCCATGATCTGCAATCGGTAAAATCGTCGATACCAGCGCGGGTGAGGCTTTGCAACAGGGCGTCGTTCCCATAAACGTACTGCCCAAGCGCCGGATAATCGAATGTCGTAGTTGCATTCGACGGGGCGTTTACCCAGGCATATGACTTGACTCCGTCAAAGAGGAATTGAATATCAAAATCTTCGCCCCGGAATTCCCATTTAGTGAAATATCCGCGCAATTGACCGTCGGCAGTCGTATACACCCGAGCAGTACCCGCAAGCTCGTTCTGTTCGAAGTCGCAGGTGTAATCATCGTGCAATTGCATAAGCTCAGTCAAAGATGCATCGAACGGCTCAGTTGGTGCAACGCTTGCTTCTGCTTCTAATTGACGCACATCAACCCGACTATCGGCGGTCGATTCTTTGCCATCGGCCAATGTAGTGGTGCTGTATCCAGAATCGTCAGTGTCTTGAACGCGGTCAACAAAACGCTCTGTTGCCGAGGTTCGTGAGTCGGAAACATCGATATAGAAGTGAGCCAATATCGCCCCGACGAAGAGCAGCGAGATTATCGCTGAGATCGGTACTATTCTCCAGAGATTGACGTGCATATACAGCGCTCGTCAGGTTCCCCGCACCTTTCGAATGACCCTTTCTATCACAAAATAGGGCTTTAAAGAAACGATGGGTCCTGAGCGGGATAACCGCGCTCAACTTGGTTGCCGGGTTTGGATTCGAACCAAAATACAGAGCTTCAAAGGCTCCGGTCCTACCATTAGACGACCCGGCAGTGATTGCAACAATACAATATATTACGAATGCGCGCGACGGGCCAAAGAAACCATATCGTTCCATGGAACAGCAATATCATGTGGTGGTTCTGGATTGGGGACAAAACCCAACCCCGTCAACATTCTCCGAATACTGTCATTACCTGTCGAAGCAACAACTGTCTCGATACGAGGTGTTTTCAAATCTGTGACCATTCTTGTTATCTGCGCAGTATCTAGACGGTCAAACTTGTCAGAAGTCATAAGGCTGTCAAACGCTTTAATGGCTTTCGCAAATAACTGTAAGCGCCTTACTCTAGTTTCTAAAGAAACTTTTGAATCTGCACTTGGCATCATGTGTATTCGGGCAACGCCCGGCTCAGTAAAGATATTTGGGTAATCTAAATAAAAATTTCCAGACGAAAGACCTTCTTTACTGGGTTCTCTTAGTATCACTGTTAGACCCTGATGCTTATTCAGCTCAGTCATTATTACGTTCCATGTGACGCCTTCTATGGTTACTTCTCCCCTTTGAGTGACATACAAACCTTCTGCTGGTCGTTCCTCTTCTAAATTCATAGCTTTATTTCCCAGCAATATCAATAACGGCCATCTCAAGCGGCAGATGCGGCACGGCTGCGTAGAACATGACGCTGTAGGCTTCGAGAAGTTGCCGGAGCGTCTCGGATGTGACGCCAGGGTTCTTTGAGAGCTCCTTGGCCAGCTCGAGATCAGCTTCCGTGAGCTCTTTCGAGAAAGATTCGGCTAGGTCCGGCGCGAAGCGCAGAAGAAGAACGACGCGCATGCGGTGGATAAGGAGCTTCGTAAGTACGCGCGCATCGAGATTATCTTTCATCGCCGTGTCGATCGCCTTGAGTGCGGTCGATGCGTCTTTCTCGGCAATCGCCTTCAATATCTGCCGCACGATCTCGCCTTTAGGCGCGCCGGTTACCTTTTCGACTTCCGACACATCCACTTTTTTATCTTTCGAGACCGATAGCACTTTCTGCAGGATGGAGAGCGCGTCGCGGAATGAGCCTTCGGCAAGGAGCGCGACGAGCTCGGCTGCTGAGCGTTCTAACGCATACCCTTCCGACTTCGCGACATCCGAAACGATCTCTGCGAGCATCTCGCGCGTCGGCTGTTTGAAAGCATAGACTTCGCAACGCGATTGGATGGTATCGGGAATCTTCTCGCGCTCTGTGGTCGCCAAGACGAAAATCACGTGCGCCGGCGGCTCTTCGAGCGTCTTCAAAAGTGCGTTGAACGCCGCTTTCGAGAGCATATGCGCCTCGTCGATGATATAGAACTTGTAGGGAGATTCGAATGGAACGACATTCACTCCCTCA